>Ga0182008_10001226_pt1 | contig 17694 bp, 16 predicted proteins | sample Sormic07211129_1_FD_120482 | JGI IMG/M metagenome (GOLD analysis project Ga0182008, IMG submission 120482) | Rhizosphere microbial communities from Sorghum bicolor, Mead, Nebraska, USA - 072115-129_1 metaG | ecosystem: Host-associated > Plants > Roots > Rhizosphere | place: USA: Nebraska...
AGGCCATAGTCCGTTCGGGTATCGTCGAGGTGGGCAATCTGGCGGCCAGCAGCACAGGAAGTGCTCGGCTGAGCATTATCGCGATGACTTATCTGCTGGCCATGGGCGGTCTTGAGTGGGTGGCATTTACTGGAAACCTGGGGCTGGTAAACAGTTTCCATCGCTTGGGTTTGAAGCCAGTGACGCTGTGTGCCGCCGACCCTGCGCGGCTGGGCGAGGACCGCCACGCCTGGGGCAGTTACTACGAAAGCAAACCTTGGGTCCACGTTGGCAACATTCGGGCCGGGTTCGTTCATTTAAGCAACACAGGTCTGTTTAGCCGCTTGGGCTTGCCAACGTCCATGGAGGGGGCCTGTCATGTCGCCTGAAGTGGAACGCTTCAAACTGACCCTGCGCAACCATGCCGAGCGAAAATCCAATACCACCGCGCTATGGGACGATCAGCAAAAGCTGGACTATGCCACGCTGTATGCAGAGGTTATTCATCGCCAGCAGCGCTTGCGCGATGAGCATGTCAAAGTGCTTGCATTGGCACTGGGCAATGGCATCGACGCCATGCTCTGGGACTTGGCCGCCTTGTTTGAAGGCTTGACCTGTGTGGCCTTGCCGCCGTTTTTCAGCCCGGCGCAACGGCAACATTGCCTGGAACAAAGCCAGGCCGAACGGGTGATCGCCGAGCCTTCATTGCAAGAGGAGCTGCAAGCAGCGGGCTACCAGAAGAGTGGCGAGTTCTGGTGTCGCGCTTTCAACAGCCCGAGCCATTTGCCTGAGGGCACTGCCAAACTGACGTTCACATCGGGCACGACAGGTACCCCCAAAGGTGTGTGCTTGAGTGCCGAGAGTATTCTGCGGGTCACCCGCGAATTGGACCAAGCCAGCAAGCCTACCGATCCGCAACACCACCTGGCCCTGCTGCCGTTGGCCATTTTGCTGGAAAACATTGGTTGTTATGCCGCGTTGTACGCGGGTGCCACCTTGAGTCTGCCAAGCCAGGAGTCACTGGGTATTCAAGGCGCCAGCGGTGTGAATGTACCGCTGCTGCTGGGATGCCTGGCCAGTCGATGCCCTCACAGTCTGATCCTGGTGCCACAGCTGCTGCTAATGCTGGTCAGCGCTGCCGAGCAGAAAGCCTTTGATCCCCGGCATTTGCGTTTTGCCGCCGTGGGAGGGGCCCGGGTTTGCGAAGACTTGCTGCGGCGTGCCGAGCGTGTGGGCATTGCGGTCTACGAAGGTTACGGGTTGTCGGAATGTGCGTCGGTGGTATGTCTCAATCGTCCGCAAGCACGGCGTCTCGGCAGTGTCGGGCGGCCATTGTCCCATGTGCAGATTTGCCTGGCCGACGATGGCGAAGTGTTGATCAAGGGTGCGACCCTGCTGGGCTATCTGGGGGACGCACCGAATACCGCCCAGTGGTGGCCCAGCGGTGATCTCGGTGAGTTCGACGCCGACGGATTTCTATACATCAAGGGCCGCAAGAAGCATCAATTCGTCACCAGTTTCGGGCGCAATGTTAACCCCGAATGGGTCGAGGCCGAATTGACCCAGCGCCGCCATATCGCCCAGGCGTTCGTCTACGGCGAAGCGATGCCACGCAACCATGCGCTGCTCTGGCCCCATCATCCCGACTGCACTGACGAACAACTGGCCGCCGCCGTGGCCCAGGCCAACGAGGCTTTGCCCGATTACGCCCGGGTCCACCACTGGACTCGCCTTAACCAACCGTTCACCGCCACCAATGGCTTGCTGACAGCCAATGGTCGACCCCGCCGGGACGCCATCGTCGAGCGTTACCGGGCGCAACTGAGCGAATCTGCATTTTCCGAGGAATCCGCGCCATGAGTTTTTTTGAAACCCTGCAAGAAGCCACTCACCAAGAACGCTTGACGTTGTTCAACCTGCCGATCATTCGCAATGCGTTGCAGGGCAACGTCAGCCTTGAAAGCTACCGGGCCTTTCTGACGCAGGCCTATTACCACGTACGCCATACCGTGCCGTTGATGATGGCCTGCGGTGCACGCCTGCCATTGCGCCTGGAATGGCTGCGTGAAGCGGTGTGCGAATACATCGAAGATGAGTACGGTCATGAAAAATGGATACTCGATGACATCGAGGCTTGTGGCGGTGACAGGGATGCCGTGCGCGACGGCCGCCCGTCCTTGCCTATCGAATTGATGGTCGGTTTCCTTTACGACCTGATTGCCCGAGACAACCCGGTAGGACTGTTCGGCATGGTCAATGTGCTTGAAGGCACCAGCATTGCCCTGGCCACCCACGCCGCCAGCAGCATTCGCGAACGCCTGGACCTGCCGGAAAGCGCCTTCAGCTACCTCAGTTCCCACGGCTCTCTGGATATCGAGCACATGCAGACCTACCGGCGACTGATGGACACCCTGGATGATCCGGATGACCAGGCCGCCGTCATTCATGCATCGAAAGTGGTCTATAAGCTATACGCCGACATGTTCCGTGGCTTGCCGGGCGACGGGGAGAACCGCCATGCGCCTGTCTGAAGCTCGAGTCGTGTTGACCGGTGCCAGCGGTGGCATCGGCCTGGCCATCGCCACCGCCCTGTGTGCCAGTGGTGCCCATGTGCTGGCGGTGGCTCGACATAGGGAGCCGTTGGATGCGTTGCTTAAACGCTACCCGAATAATCTGTGCTGGGTAGGCGCCGATCTGACCGTCGCCGCCGAGCGCCGGGAGGTACAGGCAGAAGCCGAAAGCATGGGCGGCATCAACTTGTTGATCAATGCCGCCGGCGTCAATCATTTCGCCATGCTCGAACAACTCGATGACAACGAGATCAACGCGATGTTGGCGGTGAACATCAGCGCGCCGATCTGTCTGACCAAAATCCTGCTGCCGATGCTCAAGCAAGCTGACAGCGCCATGGTGGTAAACGTCGGTTCGACGTATGGCTCCATTGGCTACGCCGGATACGCCAATTATTGCGCCAGCAAGTTTGCCCTGCGCGGATTTTCCGAAGCCCTGCGCCGGGAGCTGGCCGACACGCGGGTCAGCGTCCTCTACGTTGCCCCGCGAGCCACCCGCACCAGCATGAACAGTCCGGCAGCCCAGGCGCTGAACGATGCGCTCAAGGCCAATGTCGACGATCCGCGTACCGTGGCGACCGCGGTGATTCATGCCATTGCCGGTGACCGTCGCGACTTGTACCTGGGATGGCCGGAACGTTTTTTCGTGCACCTCAACAGTTTGCTACCGCACCTGGTGGACCGTGGCTTGCGCAAGCAATTGCCGCTGATCCGCCGCTTGAGCCAGAAAACAGACCAGGAGAATCTCAAACCATGAAATACATCATCGCATGCCTGCTGCTTGGCGCCTTCAGCCAGGGCGCCTGGGCGCTGGACGCTGCCGATCAGCAGCGCCTGAACGATATCCAGCAAAGCTGGGCACATATTCAGTACGAAGTGCCGGAAGGGCAGCGAACCGCCGCGTTCGAAAAGCTCGCTGCACAAGCCTCACGCTTCACTCAGGAGCGCCAATCGGTTGCTGAAGCGTGGATTTGGTCCGGCATCGTCACCAGCAGTTGGGCCGGTGCCCAGGGAGGGCTGGGGGCGCTGGGCAAGGTCAAGGAAGCCAGGGCCGATCTGGAAAAGGCACTGGCGATTGACCCCAAAGCGCTGCAGGGCTCAGCCTACACCAGCCTCGGCGCGCTGTATGATCGTGTACCGGGATGGCCCATCGGTTTTGGCGACTCGGACAAAGCCGGGGAGTTACTCGAACTGGCCCTGCGCATGAACCCAAATGGTATCGATAGCCTGTACTTCTGGGGCGATCACCTCTACCGTCAAAAGCGTTACGTTGAAGCCAAGGCTGCGCTACAAAAAGCACTGCTGGCGGCGCCTAGACCCGGACGCGAAACCGCCGATGCCGGGCGTCGCAAGGAAATCGAAGCACTGTTGGTGGACATAAACAAGAAACTTGGCTGACAGGAGTCCATGTGCGTTTATTACTGATAGAGGATGACGTGGCCCTCGGCGAGGGGATATCTCAATCCCTGGGTCGCGAGGGTTACACCGTCGACTGGTTGCAGGACGGCAGCAGCGCATTGCATTCGCTGCTCAGCGAAACCTTCGATCTGGTGGTGCTCGACCTCGGCCTGCCGCGCATGGACGGTCTGCAGGTATTGCGGCGTTTGCGTGACAGTGGCTCCAACCTGCCGGTGCTGATCCTTACCGCGCGCGATGCCACCGAAGACCGTATCGCCGGGCTGGATGCCGGGGCCGATGATTACCTGATCAAGCCTTTTGACCTGGCGGAATTGAAAGCCCGCCTGCGTGCGCTTTTGCGCAGAAGCGCCGGGCGCGCGCAATCGACGATCGAGCACGCGGGCATCAGCCTTAATCCCGGCACTCAGCAGGTCAGCTATAAGGGCGAGCCCGTGGCCCTGACGCCCAAGGAATACCAACTGCTGCACGAACTGCTTTCGCCGCCCGGGCGGGTGATGACTCGCGACCATTTGATGCAACTGCTGTACGGCTGGAGCGAGGAAGCCGAAAGCAACACGCTGGAAGTTCACATCCATCATTTGCGCAAGAAATTCTCCACCGACCTGATCCGCACCATCCGTGGTGTCGGTTATCTGGTGGAGGAGCGCGGATGACTTCGATCAGGCGGCGCACCTTGACGCTGATCATCGGCCTGATGCTGGCCGGCCTGGCCGTGATCAGCCTGCTCAACCTGCACGACAGCAACCACGAAATCGCCGAAGTCTATGACGCACAACTGGCCCAGAACGCCCGGCTGCTGCAAGGCGTGATGCGCATGCCCATGACCGGCAAAGAACATGCTGATTTGTACCAGGCTTTCAATCAGGCCCTGAGCGAAGCGGTGCCAAGGGTCGACGGCCATCCCTACGAGACGAAGATTGCCTTTCAAGTCTGGAACGCCAGTAACGAAGTACTGGTACACACCGCTAGCGCGCCGTCTTTCAACCCACCGCCAAGGACGCCAGGCTTCAGCGATGTCGTCGACTTGAGCAATCGCCGCTGGCGTGCCTTTCTGCTCGAAGACAAGCAAAACGGTTTGCGCATCTGGGTAGGGGAGAGAGACGACGTCCGCTCGGACCTGGTCGACCGAATTGTGCGCCATACGTTGTGGCCCAATATTCTGGGAAGCCTGATGCTGGCTGCCATGATCTGGTTGGCCATTGGCTGGGGCTTGCAGCCGCTGGTCAACATGGCCGCGACATTACGGGCCAGGCACCCTGGCTCGCTCGAGCCCTTGCAATTTACGCCGTTGCCCACGGAGCTTGAACCCATGCAGGCAGCGCTCAACCGAATGCTCGCGCAGATTCAGGAAGTGCTGGGGCGTGAGCGACGATTTGTCGCTGACGCCGCCCACGAAATGCGCACGCCACTGGCCGTGCTCAGGGTCCATGCGCAGAACCTTCTGGAGGCAGGGAGCGAAGCTGATCGTCGCACCTCACTTGAACACCTCATCGCTGGCGTGGACCGTACCAGTCGGCTGGTCAATCAATTGCTCACGATGGCCCGCATCGAACCCGAGGCAGGCACGCAAACACCCGCGCCGATCGATCTGGTTGCCACCGTTCGTGAGAGCCTTGTTCAGTTGACGCCCTGGTTGTTGAGCAAGGAGCTCGAACTGGTTTTCGATGTCACCGCCGACATACAGCCTGTGAGAGTAGACCCCGCTGTCATTGATATTGCCTTGAACAACCTGGTCACCAATGCGGCGAATTTCTCCCCGCTGCATGGCGTGATCACGGTGAGGCTGAGCAAAAAGGACAATCGCTACGAACTCAGCGTCGAAGACGAGGGGCCGGGAATCAACGAAGAAGATCGCGAGCGACTTTTCGAGCGTTTTTACAGTCGCGGAAACGACCAGGGTGCAGGTTTGGGGCTGGCTATCGTTCAGACGATTGCGGAACGCTTGGGAGGGCAAATCAGATTAGAGAATCGTATCCCTGCAGGACTGCGCGCTACATTGGAGATTTGTCGTTTCTGACCCGGCCTTTCATGTTCCGATGGCCGATTTCTCTCCGGTGCGGTGCGAACCCTTGGGCTTGAGCGAACAATGCGGGCGTCGTCTTCCGACACCCAAGCTTCCAGTGTCGGGAGAGACGGCGGTGCTGGAGCCAAAGCTGATTGACCCGCAGCACCTGCAACCAGGCTGGGATTACTTCATTTTCGCCAGCATGGCCACGGCGACTGCCTTTGCCGACTGTGGGTTCTGGCCGGAAATGACTTCGCGATCCTCGACCACGTTCTCGCTCCATGGCTTGGCTTCGGAGAAGTTCGCACCGGCTGCCGTCAGGCCATCCTGCGGGAACAGTTTCATATGACCGCCACCGAGGAAACCTTTGGCCTGCTCTTCTTCCGCGTCGGTGAAGGCGGTGACTTTGTAGCCCTTGTAAATCCAGTTGGCTGGCGCTGCCGGCTGCTTGCCCGATTCCAGCGCAGAGACAAAACCGCGCGCGTCCGGGATCGCCGACAACATGGCTATGGTGCCATGGCAGGTGAAGCCGGTGACTTTGCCTTTTTCATGGAAGTTGGTCAGCAGTTGGCCCAGTTGCTTGTCCTTCAGCAGATCCTGCATCGGGACATGGCCGCCAGGCACGAATACGGCATCGAACTTGTCGTAGCCGATTTTCTGAACCTGCGCGAAGCTGATTGCCGGCGAGTCGCTCTTCGAGGTCAGCTTCAGCGTGGCCAGCAGTGCGAGACTTTCCTGACGGGCCTTTTCATCGCCGCCCCAGAAGTTCACATCATTGGATTTCTCGTCTGCCGTTGGCGCCTTGCCGCTAGGGGTGGCAAATACAACGGTTTGACCCGCGGCAATGAAAGTCTGCACCGGTTGCATCAATTCATTCAGGAAGAAACCGGTTTGCATGACCTTACCGTCTTTCAGGTCCAGTTGAGCCTGATCCGACAGGACAACCAATACCGTGCCGGCATTGGCATAGTTAGTGGCAGCGGCGAGCAGGGCGGCAATAATGGTTTTTTTCACGGGATGCTCCAGCAGGGATGGTTTGATGGAGCCATCTTATTGCTAGATCTGGCGATGGTAGAGACCAATAATTGAATTTCACTTATTACATTGAGTAATCAATTTTAGGAAACGTTGGCGCCGACAATCAGTGCTGGGTTGTGTTGGCCGTCGCAGTAATGGCAGCTTCAACCTATTCGCAAATGAAATGAACAGCAGGAGGGGGCGAAAAACATTGATATGCACGCGTAGACAATACATTTTTCAATTGTTTCGATCTCGAGCAGGCTCGCTCCTGCGGGCGCGTTGTTTGGCGTTTTAAACGTCGTTGTGGGTTTGTGTTTAAGCGTCCTCAGGCTTTCTTCCAGAAAGCCACAAAACCTTGCGCCGTTGCCTACGGTTACGCCAGAATCCGCCGGCTTGTGCGTCTTGGGGCTGCTCGGTAACTTGATTCGCGTCACTGCACATCAGTGATCGGGTTTCGCAGCCCGGTAATCTCTAGGCGCACATCGTCTACCGTCCCTGAGCAGATCGTCAGGTCTGCCTCTCATGTCATGGCGGCTGTGCGTGGGAGACCTTCGGGTCTGCCAGGTTCCTAGAGTCCTGGTCTGCGAACCCGCGTACAGTTGCCACCTAACTTTCGTTTCGCAGCGAATGGTGTCAGCTCCATTTCTCTAGGAGTTTCATCATGATCAAACCGACGCCCAATCCCCCGGAAAACGATCCAGTTTCCCCCTACGAATCCGACTCGAAAAAGCTCAACGACGCCGCCGAGCGGGACGAATTTATTATTCTAAAAATAGATCTGTCCCCTTTTTCATTTTTTTCATTCTGATCACCGATTGCCTCGGAATTCACCAGCACCATACTCGGCAGAGAACGGGCAAAAGTGGACGGTCGCCTACTCTGGCAACTGAGCAAATCACAGCCTTGATCAGCTCAGTCGCTCATACCGGAGGTAACCATGGGAATCGGTTCCCATGCATGAGAAGCCTGCTCTCTGGTACATGAGTGCGGCTGGATTATCGGGTCGCACGCTTAAACGCAGATAAGCAAATCCATTTTGCTTAGCGGTGGCCGCGTAAGCGTTGAGCAGCGATAGGCCAACGCCGTTCCGCCTGTAGACCTGGCTGACGTTGATGGTGCAGAGCTCCGCGTAATCTTGTTCGGGTGTCCACAACGAGTAACCGGCAAACTGCTCGTCAATGATCGCAACCGTCAATCGATCGAAGTTTTCAACCCATCGAGTGAGGTGACGCTCCAACTGTAGCCGCCAGGTATCTTCGTGAGTGGGCTCCCAAGACCGAATGTAGTCCTGCTCTCCCCGGTATATCGAAGGAAGATCGGTCACGTGGGCTTGCCTCAAAATGAGGGTCATCTGAACGCCTCCTGCGTGTTGAGCATGGGGATTTACCGCGTGATATGACGCGGAAATCCGGCTTTGTGATGTTCGGGGTTATCGACCGCTTTCAAGTGGTAGTGACGGCAAAAATCACGTTCAACTTACGACCACCGCACAGAAAGGGAGCAGGCTTAACGTGCGTCCCTTTCTGTGCTGTTTGCAGCGCGGCGCATCCCGGCGCCTAGATAACTCAGAAGCTGTACTTGGCGGTCAGCATCAAATTGCGCGGGGCACCGTAGCTGTCGCCACCATAGCTAACGGAGTTGGAGATGGAGGAGTAGTACTTGCGGTCGAAAATATTGTTGGCATTGAGTTGCAGGTCTAGGTTCTGGTTGACCTGGTAACCGGTCATCAGATCGGTAACGGCGTAGGCACCCTGCTTGAGCCGGTAGCTGCTGCCATCGAGCAACTCGATGTCGTTGTACATACGGCTCTGCCAGGAGACGTTGCCGCCGACGCGCAGTTTCTCCAGCTGGCCTTGGAAGCGGTAGGTGGTGGCCAGCTTGAACAGGTGCTCAGGGGTATCGGTGTCAAAGCGCTGGTTCACGGTCTGCGGGTTGGCGTCATCCTTGATGGTGTGCACGCGGGCGTAGGTATAGCCACCGCCGATCTGCCAATTTTCGGTAAGAGCGCCTTGCAATTCAAAGTCGATGCCCTGGCTGCGAATCTCGCCTGAGGCCTCATAGCAGGAAGACTGTGGGCAGTTTTCCACGAACACCTGCACTGCGCGGTTTTCCTGGTCGACACGGAACAAGGCCAGGCTTGCATTCAACGCACCGTCGAAGTATTCGCCTTTGATGCCGACCTCGTAGTTCTTGCCGACGATCGGCTTGACGGGGGTCGCGGAGGTGTCTTTAGAACTCTGTGGAGTGAATATATCGCTGTAGCTGACGTAGACCGAATGATGGTCGTCCAGGTCGTAAATCAAGCCTGCATAACGGGTGACGTTGCGGGTGACCTTGTAGTCTCCATCGCCGTCACGGTTGTCGTAATCATACCAATCCAGACGTCCGCCAAGGATCAGCTTCAGCGGGTCGGCCAGGCTTAGGCGAGTGGTCATGTACACGCCGTCTTGGGTGGTGACTTCGCGGCTATTGTCAGTGTGGACAAAGTTTGGCTTGCCGGCGTTGATCGGCCAGTTGGTGTCGTACGGGTCGTAGTTGTGGGTGGTCATGTCGTAGATGCGCTTGCTGGCACCCACCACCAGCTCGTGTGTCCGCCCGAACGCTTCGAATGGGCCACTGACAAAGGCGTCCACGCCGGCCTGGTTTTCATCGTGGGCCGACTGGTAGACGGTTCGGGCCAGCGTGTTGTTGACCCAGCGCGACTGGTAAGAACCGGTGAACAGCGCGTTCTGTTCAGAGTAGTTGGCGTTGACCTGAAGATTCCAGTCATTGGCCAGGCGCTGACGCACTTCGGCGAAAATGGTGTTGATCTCCTGATCCTTGTTCTCCCAGTCGGTACCCGGGTTGTACGAGCGCGGCAGGTTCAGGTGGTGGCCGTCGAGGCCGATCATCGAGGCGCCCCAGAAGTAGTTGGTCTTGTCTTTCTGGTGGGAGAAACCCAGGGTCAGGGTGGTGTCATCACTCAGGTCTGCTTCAGTGACCGCGTAGAACAGGCCGTGATCTTCCTCGACATCATCAATGAAGCTGTTGGCGTCGCGGTACGAAGTGACTACCCGCCCGCGCAAGGTGCCACTGTCGTTAAGCGGGCTGGAAGCGTCGATCTCGCCACGGTAGTCGTCCCAGCTGCCGGCGGCACCGGTCAAGGTGACCTTCTGCTCGGCGAGGGGCCGCTTGCGTATCAGGTTGATGGCCGCCGAAGGGTTTCCTGCACCGGTGACCAGCCCGGTCGCACCGCGCACAATTTCGACCCGGTCGAACATCGCCAGGTTCGGCTGGGCGCCGACCGTCCAACCTTGGTAGCCACTCGGGATACCGTCATACATGAGGTTATCGATGTCGAAACCACGCGCCGAGTAGGTCTGCCGGCCGGGGCCGCTGGAAAAGTCCAAAAACAGGCCTGGCGTGGCCTTCACCACATCGTTGATGCTGGTCATGGCCTGATCGTCCATGCGTTGCCGGGTGATGACGGTCACCGCCTGAGGGGTCTCACGCATGGTCAGCGGCAGCTTGGTCGCGGTTTGCATGGGGCCAGTGGTGTAGGAGCCGGTACCTTCCGTAGTGCTGCCCAGTTGAGTGGCACCGATTTCGGTGGCGCCGAGCTCTAGAGTGCTGGACGGGGCGGCATTTTCGGACGTTGTCTGAAGCGCTTCTTCCGCTGAGACGGTGGTGATACTGGCCATGCAGATAGCCAGTGCCAACAGGTTAGGAGAAAGGTTCGAACGGCGGTGAATGGTGTGAAACGACATCAATCTGCTTCCCCAAGTGATACAAAACGAATCTGATGCGAGTGCGTGTAAGAACTATTCGCATTAGCATGTCAGATCGAGTGTCTTGAAGAAAGCTTTACGAGTCAGTTAGTTAACAAAATTTTCACATTTGCTGATTTCTATGCGGGCATGAAAAATCCGGGAAGGCCTCCCAAAATGTGTGAGGGGTGCAAGTTAGAGGGTGTAGAGGTTGACTGCTATTGACCGTCCTACAGATTACGTACTGCTGAGTTATACGAAGCATGCAAGCTCCGCCAGACACTTGGGAGTCGAGTTTAATAGCGCGAGGTCTGCCTACCCCTGTAAATGGTGATCCCGCAAACGATTCACCAGAGAAAAGGGGACGAGAGAAAAGGGGACGAATTTATTATTCTCAAAATAGATCTGTCCCCTTTTTCCTCTTTTTCCTACAGCATCAGTTAGCGGATGCCCTCGGCTGGTTCGCCGCCGGGCCATTAGCGGCCCGGAATTTGGCGCGTCACGCTGCCGTACTGGGCAACCCCTTGCGAGACGGTGACCTGGTGGCCAGTGGTAGCTGGACCGGCATCTACTGGGGGTCGGCCGGGGTGCAAGTGGAAGTCGAGTTCGCCGGGGTAGGGCGGGTTGCCTTGTCGACTTGATGCGATTCAACGGCTCTCAACTCTTTACAATCGCTATGCGTCGAATTGCTTCGGGCCAATAGCTTCCTACAGACGTTTAGCAACTCGTCTTGCCTGCGCAATGCCACGGAACCTCATCTTCTAAAAACCAGGTTTCATACGCGAATAGGTCGAAACACCCATCACCAGCATGATGATCAAGACCACGAAGACTTCGCGCTGCAATACTCGCAAGAGTAACTGCCCGACCTTGTGTCTAATCGCTCGTAGCGCTGCAGTCCACATCGAGACCTTCCCGCCGCGCAGTGCCATATTCGTGAAATAAAGCGTGCCCAGGAACACTACCAGCGGACTGACCCAGCGTATCCACGGCACATGACTGGCCCACGCATATGCCAGGGCTGCGGGCACGGCAGTGGGGAGTACATGGCGCAGCAACAGCAGCCCGGCACCTTGCCTGTACCAACGGCGCGGGAGTATCCGGCGGCTGAGCAGCACATCCAGCGACCCCGCGGACACCGCCACCAGGGACCAGATCTGGTAAGCCTTCATCCCCAACCAGATCACGAGCGGTATGAACAGCGGGATGACAAGCAGACCGGCCAGCCCATCCCTTTTTGCAGTTTCGGCAAACACCGAAGGCATAACAATAACCGCCAACGCGAGCCACAGGAAAAGGTACACCCCTCGAAAGCTCTCGGGCGGCAACCAATCCCGCCAGTTGTCCAGTGTTTTTAGCCCGAGACGTTGAGGCAACTCTGGGTACTGGTATTCGATGGATTGCGCAATCTGAGTAAAACGTTGCCAGTCGAGGCTGGTGAGGTAGTCGGCCAATCCACGACGTCGGCTATCGCTCATGGGTTTGAATAGTAAGGCGGCGGCCTGCCCATGAATATTATCGGCGTCGAACCTGGCAAGGTCACGGCGCACGGATTCTTCCATGACCTGCATTTCGCATCGCCGGATCAGGCGATCCCAGCGCCAGTATTCACACGGCAAATTACCCTGGGCTTCGTCCCACCCCATGGCCTGGCAGACGTCGTCGAAAAAGGATGGCGACCATTGCGAGGCAGATTCGAGCCAATCCAATATGCTCTCCTCAAACTGCTGGCGGCGCTCGAAGGGAAGTAGCCAGTCGCTGGCAAGCCAGTGGCGCAAGGCGTCCATTACCTGGCGGCCTTTACCCTCGGCCAACCATTGCTGCATTTGCTCCAGGGACGGTTCTGGAGGACTGACGGTGATCAGGGTGTCGACGGACTCCAAGGGGCTGACCAGTGGGGAGTATTCTGCGGTAGGCGCGATGATGGCTAACGGGGCATCAACGACCTCCTCTTCAATCTGCGCGCGCCAGCGAGCCTCAGCCAGTGAGGTTTCATAGGCTTCACGCAGGCGCTGAAATACATCGGGATTTTCGTCCGGGCGGTGATTTTTCAACAGCCGCGCATAAGCGCGCTTGATGCTGCGTTCGTCCGCGTCCGGGGTAAGATTGAGCAATTGCCAATGGCTCATGGTGGCTTAACCCTCTCGTTCGAAATGAGCAAGGCGCTGAGTGATATCGCTGCGCGCTGCGCGTATCCGGTGCTCGTCCTGGGTGTCGAGCATTTGCTGGAAATAGTTCGCCAGCCCGGCAATATGCTCCCGGCCATCACCGAGGCTTTCCTGATACAAACGGTCCAGTCGTGCCAGCAACAGGGTATTGATCTGCTGATCGCGTGGGTGCACCTTCAGCGATTCTAGGGCGACCAGCCGCCGGGCGATTTCTTCTGCAGGCAGGACGCCAGGGTTGTTCTCGATCACTAGCCGGCGAGTGTCGCCGTTGATCGGCAAATGCACCTGAGCTTCGAGCAAGCCGTTGTTGTCGTAGGTGAAGCGCACATCCAGGGTGACTTCACCGGCCTTGCGCGGCGGCACCGGAATTTCCAACTCCCCCAGGAAAATGTTGTTATTCACCAGCCGGCTTTCGCCCTGATAGATACCCAGTTTGACCACGCTCTGGTTGTCACTGAGGGTGGACACGGTACGGGACCGGCTTACCGGCACCACCGTGTTGCGCTCGATGATCGGCAAGTAATGGCCGCTTTGGAAACCGCCACCTTGCTGTACCGACGTCTCGATGCCCAAGGTGTAGGGGCACACATCGGTGAGCACCACTTCTTCAAGGGAGGCATGGCGAGCCTGAAGCGCCGCCTGAATGGCCGCACCTTGCACGACCACTTCGTCCGGGTTGAGCTGCATCGCCGGGATTCGCCCGAACAGGGATGCGACCAGCTTGCGCACCAGCGGCATGCGTGTCGTGCCGCCCACCAACAATATTTCGTTCAGGTCCGCGACCTTGATGCGGGCATCACGCATTGCGCGTTCGATCGGCGCACGCAGGCGGTCCAGCAGGGGACGAACGATGTCAGCAAGCTCGCCTTGAGTCAGTTCAATGCTCCACTCACGCGTTTGCTCGCGAAGGGTAAAGCGTGCCGCCTGCGCCGGCCCCAAGGCATGGCGAACCCGTTGAGCTTCACGCCGCAACCGCTGTGCGATGGCAGGGAGGCTGGTGTCTGGCAGGTCAGCGGTGCCGATTTTTGCGATGAAATGCTCCACGAGCAGGTCATCGAAGTCTTCACCGCCAAGGAAGTTGTCTCCCGCGCTCGCGCGGACTTCCATCACGCCTTCGAATAGTTCCAGAATGGACACATCAAAGGTGCCACCGCCGAGGTCGAACACCAGAAAGGTCGCTTCGTTTCGCTGTTGAAGACCATAGGCCAAGGCTGCGGCGGTGGGCTCGTTGACCAGTTTTTCAATTTTCAACCCGGCCAGTTCGCCAGCAATGCGCGTCGCCTTGCGCTGAGCATCGCTGAAATACGCAGGCACGCTGATCACCGCTTCGTGAACAGGCTCGCCCAAGGCACGTTCGGCGTCAGCCTTGAGACTGCGCAGCAGCATCGCCGAGAGCTCTTCCGCGCGGTAAGCGCGTGCGCCCAGTAGCGTTTCGCGGGAGCTACCCATGTAGCGCTTGAACAGAGACGTGGTGAGGTGCGGGTGGGTGTGCAACCGCTCGCGGGCAATATCCCCGACGACCAGTTGGCCGTGGTCGTCGAGGCCAACGACGCTAGGCGTGAGAAGGTTACCCAGGGCATTGGGGAGTATCCGGGCATGTTCGCCGTCCCAGGCAGCCACGAGGCTGTTGGTGGTGCCCAGATCGATACCTATGATCACAATCACTTTTCCTTAAATGACGCGGCCGATCAGCAGAGCACTTTGGTCGCAAGGTCAGTCGTCACAGTCGTACCAGCGGTACGAAAATCCATGGCTGGAGTTATCGGCAGTGCTGGCGGCAGCTTTAACCCGACTCGAGGAAAAATGGGGACCGTCAGCAATCGGAAATGGCGCCGAAGCGAACCCGCAGAAAAGGGGACGAATTTATTATTCTAAAAATAGATCTGTCCCCTTTTTCACGCTTTTTCACGAACAGTCCCAACTGCTGACACAGCACAACGAACTGGCGGCAGACGCCTCGGGTGGCCTTGCTGTTGTCTTTTCGGAAGTTGGCGATGGTCTTGAAATCCGGCATCAAACGCCCGGTCAGCCACATCAGCTCGACGTTGCGTTGGGCTTCCCGCTCCAGGCGTCGACTCGACTGAACCCGGTTCAGATAGCCGTAGATGTAAATCTTCAACAAGATCGCGGGGTGATAAGCTGGCCGGCCCGTCACTGCCGGTATGACACCGTCAAAACCAAGTTTGGCCAGGTCGAGTTCGTTGACGAAGACGTCGACTACGCGCACCGGGTTGGTATCGCTGACGTAGTCGTCAAGACTCTCGGGAAGTAAGGTGCTTTGACCGCGATGTTCGCCTTGGATGAAGCGCTTCATTGACGATTCCTGGAGTTAAACACCTCGGAAAATCATAGCAAAGGTGTATACCGGCATAGGCTCCCTGACAGAGGCGGACTTCAGTTACCCCTCTTACTGGCGAACAATTTTTGAGGTGCTGACGATGACCCGCTTACAGGTTGTAAAGTTTGACTTAAGTGAGGTGACGAATTCTGACGAACTCCATTCCATCTTGAAAGATGCACTCGAATTCCCTGGCTGGTACGGCTGTAATTGGGATGCTTTCTGGGATGCAATTACGGGACTTGTGGAAATGCCCATACACTTGAAAATCTCAGGGTGGAATACTTTATCCAGACGTTTACCGGAGGATGCGAAGCTGATGCAAAAAATCCTTGAAGACATGAAGATCGAGTATCCAGAACTCGCACCAGATGTGGAGTTCGACTAAACGATTTTTAGGTCGACATTTGGCCGGAGCCACGTAAACCGCCAGCCTTCCTCAGGAAAATTTTCAGTAGATCCCGCACCGAGATTCTTGGCTCACTGCCGTTGGCTGCCGGCACCATCTGTTTTTACACACTCTGGGCCGATCGCTGCCTGTCTACAACACCCACTATCGGCCCCATACCTAACGAATGCCAACAAAACGTAGAAGTGTGCACCTCACCGTCAACCGTTGGGCGCCTGTACCGGGGTGGGTCAAACGCGTTGACTAAGCTTTGATTTACCGAAAATTTTTTCGGAAAATACAAGGAAGGTGCGGCATGACTTTCTTAAAGTTCGGAATGATCGCCTCGTTGATTTTTCTCGCTGGATGCGCAAGCAGTAGCGCTTATCAACCGCCATCTGTGCCGGCAAACGCCGTCACGTTAAATGACGAGCAAATCCACGGCACGTTAATGAACAAGAAGCTGTATGGCACCACTCGGGAGGGCAGTCGTCCGTATTCGATTTTGTTTTCGCCCGATGGAACGGACATTTTTCAAATGGCACCTGACCCTCCCGAGAAGGAACGCTGGACACTTAACGAGGGTGTTGTTTGCGTCATACCCAAAGGCTACCCAACGGAATGCAGCCAGGTGAAAGTAGCTAATAATGAGTTCTGGTTTGTTGATCCAAAAAGCGGGCGGGTCAATGCGCATTTGAAACTCAATCCGTGACGCGAGGCAGGTCCACGGGGGCTCCGGCTGGAGCGGCACCGTCCTCTCTGGCTCTTTTCGCGAGCAGGCTCGCTCCTACAGGTGAGTGTTTGGCGTTTTTAAACGTCGATGTGGGGTTTGTGTTTAAACGTCCTCAGGCTTTCTTCCAGAAAGCCACAAAACCTTGCGCCGTTGCCTACGGTTACGCCAGAATCCGCCGGCTTGTGCGTCTTGGGGCTGGGTTCTATTGTTTGCCGGTCGCTGAAAAAAACAGCGATCGGGTTTGGTAGCCCGGCCACCACAAGGCGCACAGCGTCACCTTTTGCAGGTGCTTTTCGACACCTGTTTTATGGTGGCCATGCGCAGGGCGCCTTCGGGCGCGCCGGGTTTGCCTTGTGTGCCGGTCTACCAACCTTCGTATGGTCACCACCCTTCGTTTGGTAGCAAGGGTGATGACTCCTTTAAATACACAAGGAGTTTCATCATGATCAAACCCACGCCGAATCCGCCAGAAACCGATCCCACGTCACCCTACGAACCCGATCCAAAGACTCTCAACGACGCCGCCGAGCGCGCGCTCAACTCCCACTTCCCCTCGACGGCCGACATCAAGGCCACGCCGCGCACAGTCAGCACGCTGTTTACGGTAGACCCCGAGGTCAAGACTGAAACCCTGATGGTGTATCTGGTGGAGACGCTGGCCTCGGTGGATGTGATGGTGCATCAATTGGTCGATCATCTGGAGGGTGGCGACCGCAATGCGCTGCTGGGCATTTCCAACAGCATCATGCTGGCGGAGATCACGGCGAACCGCGTACTGGATCAGATTGACCCGCCGCAATGATCCGCTAATTGACGAAGGACCAAAAAAAAACCACCCCGACACCTTCAATGCCGGGGTGGCTCATCAGTACTTCGCTATTTCACTTCAAGTCGAACCGATCCAGGTTCATCACCTTGGTCCACGCTGCCACGAAGTCCTTGACCAATTTCTCCTGGCCGCCGGCGCTGGCATAAACTTCGGCCAGCGCCCGCAGTTGAGAGTTGGAGCCAAAGACCAGATCGACCCGCGTCGCGGTCCATTTCTGTTGCCCGGTCTTGCGGTCTGTTCCGGTGAATTCCTCATTGGCCTCCGACACCGGTTTCCATTCCACGCCCATGTCCAGCAGGTTGGTGAAGAAATCATTGGTCAGCGCTTCCGGGCGGCTGGTGAAGACGCCGTGGGCGGTTTTGCCGACGTTGGTGTTGAGCACACGCATGCCGCCAATGAGCGCAGTCATTTCCGGTGCGGTGAGCGTCAACAATTGCGCCTTGTCGATCAGCAACTTTTCCGCCGGGACGGTGTAACGGCCCTTGAGGTAGTTGCGGAA
>Ga0182008_10001228_pt1 | contig 17657 bp, 13 predicted proteins | sample Sormic07211129_1_FD_120482 | JGI IMG/M metagenome (GOLD analysis project Ga0182008, IMG submission 120482) | Rhizosphere microbial communities from Sorghum bicolor, Mead, Nebraska, USA - 072115-129_1 metaG | ecosystem: Host-associated > Plants > Roots > Rhizosphere | place: USA: Nebraska...
CAGATCGCCATCGACCCCTTCGCGGAGACCTACCTCGTGGCCGCAGACGCCCTCCCCGGCCCCACCCCCCTCGCCGCTCGCCATCAGGCAGGTCTTGCGGCAATTCGGGCGTGCGACTCCCGCGCGCTGCGCAGGACAGACCCGAGGCCCGGACCACAGGGCGAGGACATCACCGAGATCATCCGCCTGTTTCCCACCGAACTGGACCGCGTCGGAGCCTTCCTTGAGCACTGGTTTCGGCAACGCGAGGGCAGCGAGGAGCGTTGAGCCGAGCCTGCCGGCGCGCCGGTCACGCGAGCGGGCACCGCCCGGCCCGCCGCCGCTCCCCGCTCCTCCTCCCCAGAAGCACCGCCACGCGGCGCGGAGTTCAGATGCCGCAGGCCGCGGGTCCGGGTCAGCTGCGGGTCGACCGCTTGGCGGGCGGCGCCACGTCCACCGGTCAGGCTCATGAGACCACGGTGACACTTGTGGCCGGAGCCCCTTGGTCCCATGCCTGAGGGCTTCGAGGCGCCCGCGCGGCGGGTGCGGCTGGAACGCCGCGAGGGCCGTGGTGCGGGGCCCGCTGGACCGGATCCCGTTCTCGGTTCCGGGCCAGCGGTGCCGGGCATGCTCAGGCGGCCGAGTGCAGCAGCAGGACGACCGCGGTGGCGTCGTCGCGATAGCCGTCGCGGAGATAGGGGCGGATGCGGAAACTGCACGTGCGTGACTAGAACGGCTGAGATCATGACGGGAGGGGTAGATCATGATCACGGTGCGAAAGCAGTGGGGGCGGCCATGGACGACAGCAGCACGGTGCGCGCGGTTGTGTTCGACTACAAGGCGGTCCTCAGCGCGCCGAAGCATGCCCACCGCGGTATTGCTGACTTGTTGAAGTGGCTGGATGACCGCCATGTGGCCTGGGTACTGCTGACTAATGACCCGATGGACGCCGAGGCCGAGCTAGCCGCGGCCGGCCTGCCTGCCCCCGCCCTGCACCTGTCCCGTGACGACATCCCCGACAAGGCGAAACGCGGGAACAGAGCCTGGCTGGAAGCGGCCGCCGACCGCCTCGGGCTCCGCAAGAATCAGCTCATCCTCGTCGGGACCTCGCAGTACGACTGGTACACGGGTATCCATGCCGGCGTCGTCCACATCCACGCCCGCTGGGCCAGCCGCCTGGGAGCGAAGATCACCTCGCTGATGTCCGACGAGCCGGCCGACGTCATCGAGCTCCTGGAGTACTTCCTGCTGCACGAGCCCCGTTGGGCGTTCCGTCTCGATGACGAGGACCGCGCCTTCGCGATCCGCTCGATGCTGCCCTTCAACGCGCGGTTCCCCCGAGGCGGCGGCCGGACCTTTACGATCAAGGACATCTTCACCTACGAGAACACCGTCAAGGTCGGTGACGAGGACGCGCGCGATGTCCTGATGCTGCACCTTCTGTGTGCGGCCTACCTCGATGGTGCGCTGCCTGGTCAGAGCTTCTTCTGCGTGTACCCCAGCAGCACACCAGCCAAGGGCAACCCGCAGCTCGCCGGCTTCCTGCAGCGCGCCAAGGTCATGACCGGCTCCTCCTACAAGGAGGACCTTCTCGAACGCGTCGCCCAGGCCCCGGACACCAGCCTGGAGCGGTACAAGAGGAGCGTCGGCCAGTCGACGGGCCGGGACATCTCCATCGCCGCCCAGGCCCGCACCGTACGAGTCAACCCGGCCTACAAGAAGAAGATCGTCGGCAAGACAGTGATCGTCTTCGACGACTTCACCACCGAGGGCAAGTCCCTGGAGTGGGCCCGCACCCTCCTCAGCGAGGCCGGAGCAGCACGGGTCATCGCACTGACCATCGGAAAGTACCCCTCGCGCCACACCGTCTATCGGCTGCGCCCCGGTGTCACGATCGATCCCTTCACCACCAACGACGTCACCCTGGCGCATTTCCAGACGACCACAGGCCCTGGAGGAGCGGAGGAAGGGCCGTCGATGGTGCTGACGACGGCTATGGAGCACTTCGCCGCCGCTGAGGAGGTCGCCGTCGAACCCCAGGCCCCTGAGGCGGCCCCTGCCCGGATGGCTCATCCGGCACCCCGCCCGGTTCCTGCTGGCACCCGCTCTCCCATGACCGCTTACAAGATCGCCCGGCAGCGGCACCTCGCGGACATGCTCACCCACCTCCAGCAGCATGCGTACCCCCTCGTCTGGCGCGGCGAGTACCTCGTGCCTACAGGGAAGACGACGACCACCGCCTTGTGGTGGATCGCCCTGCCAGGGCAGGTCGAGCAGTGGTACGACACCAGCGAGGCTGAGCGCCTGGTCAGCGGCATTTGTCTGGCGGTAGGGATCATCTGGGAACCGGTCGCGGCGCCCGGCGGGGAGACCCAGCTCGCCGAAGCCCTCGCCCGTATGGAAGAGCGGCGGCAGGGCTGAGGAACCGGCCCGACGGCCCCCTTCCTGTCCGTACGGGGGCTCCGTACGCCATGATGGAAGTGGCCCGATTACCGCGCTTCATCCTTCGAACATCCCGGGGCCACGAGTAGAAGGACACCCTGATGGACCTCGATATCACCGCTGAGCAGCACGATCTGCTGACCCTGTGCGCGTTGCGCGCCGGCGATGCCACCCTCGACTGGAGCCTGATCGCCCGCGGCGCCCAGAGCCCCGATGGCCTGGCCGCGCTCATGGACGGACAGGTGCGCGAGGACTCGCGTGCCGCGACGAAGAACCGGCCCCTGCTGCAGCAGGCCCTGGCCGCGGGGCTGGACGACGCCCGTGCCCGCGTCGACGACGAGCTGGCCGCGGCCGGCAAGGCCGGCGCACGCCTGGTCACGGTCCTCGATAAGGACTATCCGGCAAACCTCAGGGTGATCGGCAACCTGCCGCCGTTCCTCTTCCACCGCGGCGAGCTCGACCAGCGCGACGCCCGCTCCATCGCCGTCGTCGGCACCCGCCAGGCATCCGAGGACGGGCTGCGCCGGGCGGCCCGGATGGCCCGCGAGCTCGTCGATCACGACGTCGTGATCGCCAGCGGCCTCGCGAAAGGCGTCGACGCCGCCGCCCACCAGGCCACGCTCACGGCCGGCGGCCGGACGTTCGCCGTCATGGGCACCGGCATCGCCGCCCCCATCTACCCGGCGGAGAACCGACCGCTCGCTAAGGCCATCATGGACGCGGGCGGGGCTCTGCTGAGCCAGTTCTGGCCCACCAGCCCGCCGGCGAAGTACACCTTCCCCCGCCGCAACGTCGTCACCTCCGGCACCACCCTGGGCAGCGTCGTCATCGAGGCCTCCAGTACCTCCGGCGCCAAGATGCAGGCCCGCCTGGCCGCCGAGCACGGCAAGCTCGTCTTCCTGATCCGCTCCCTCGCCGACACCCAGCCCTGGGCCAAGAAGATGCTGGACGAGGGCCGGGCGATCCTGGTCACCGCCTCCAGCGACATCACCGACCGCCTCGGCCAGGCCGCGGACATCCAGGCCGCGGGCCAGCAGCGCCAGCAGCTCGCCCTGGCCGGCCTGTGACGGCAGGTCTCCCGGATCCGGCAGGCTTCCCCGAATGCCCGGTGTGCGCCTACCGCGTTACCGGCACCGCCCGCCTGTGCTCCGACTGCGCCGGACGGACCCTCCAGTCAGTCGCCGACCCACACTGCCCGGTCTGTTCCCAGGTCGTCGCACCGGGCAGGCCGTGCGGCAACCGGCTGTGCGCCCTGCCGGAGAGCAAGCGGGGGTTCTCCCGCGTGGACGCGGTGGCCGTGTACTCCGGAGCCCTCCGCGACAAGATCCACAAACTGAAGTATGACGGGGCGTACGGCTGGGCGATGATCTTCGGCCGACTCCTCGTCGGCTGGATGGAAAGTCACCCCGATCAGATGCGCGGCGTCGACCACGTCGTCGGCAACCCCACCCACAAGGGGCGCCAGCCGATCCAGCACATCGAAGCGATCATGGACGCTGCCTACGCGGAGGACATGACCCGAGCCTTCCCGCTCAGCCCGCCGGGCACTCACCGACTGGTGAAGCAGGCCGACACACCCCGCTCCGCGAACCGCACTCTGGACGAGAAGCGCGCGGCTGCGGCGGCGCATGCCGCCGCTCTGTCGTGGACCGGAGACACGGCCGACATCAAGGGAGCCACCATCCTGCTCGTCGACGACGTGTTCACCAGCGGCTCACAGCTCCAGCACGTGGCGCTGCGTCTCCGCGCGAGCGGAGCCGACGACGTCCGCGGACTCGTCCTCGCTCGGGTTCCCTGGAGCGGGTGAATCCCGGCGTCAGGGCCCTTAGGGCTGTGGAAGGCCAGGAGAGGCCATCACCACGGACGGGTCCGGTGCGTCGCACAAGCGGCCGCCGACAGTGGCCGCGACGGCTTCGAGCGAAAGGGGGATCGCGAACCTCGGCGACGTGCTCACGGCCCGCCGTCCGCTGCTCGCCGCCGTCAGTCGTACAGGCGTCCCAGCAGGGCACCTTGCCCGGACTGGAGAACGTGGGCGGCCTCGAGCGGGATCCAGAAGCACTCGAAACGGGTGGGCTCCTGCTCACCGTCGTGGTCCTCCTGGCTGGCCCACCGCTCCGGCGTGGGCTCGGTCAACTCCAGGTGGAAGACATGGCGGTGCTGGACCTCGAACCGGTACGGGCTGATGTCGTACTCGGTCTCGCCGAGCTTCCGCACGATCTTGAAGTCCTTCAGGCCGGTCTCCTCGCCGGCCTCCCGCAGTGCTGCCGCCTCAGGGGCCTCGCCCGCGCGGATGCTGCCGGCCGGGACCTGGATACCGACCTCCTCGTAGCTGTAGTCGGTGTGCCGGAAGACCAGCAGCTTCCCCTCGCGTACGACATAGCACAGCACCTTGTCCTTGGTGACCTTCTCAAGCACAGGAACATCCTCTTGATGCGTTGGAACCGGTTAGCGCGGCGGTCGAGACGCCGGTGACGCGCACCTCGGACGCTGGACGGCCGGCGCCGGGCAAACGACCCTGAGTCTAGGTCCCCTGACACGACGTCATGGTCCCTGAGCAATTGAACGGCCGTGCACCTTGGCGAAGTTGGTGCACTCCTGGGGCTTGTGCGCATGACGCTGCCCTACTTCCGCGAGCTCGTCTTCACCTGAACACCGGCGGGCCCCATCCTCAAAACGCGAAACCGCTAGCCCTAGTCGTCCAGCGGCTCCTGGCCGACAGGTGACTCGCCGAGATCTTGTCTGTGCCGTGGACCCTCAGGCCGGGAGGCACGGCCGCAGCACACGGGATCCTGCGGCCCCTCGTCGCGAGAGAGTGAGCCGACCGAGCAGGGCCCCGGTTCAGCGCGTTAAGGCGAGGCACGACTTCGTCGATCACGCCCCGCTCAAGCCCGGGTGCGCCGTACGGTCGGTTCCACGGATGGCGACCGGGTGGTGACGCCGGGTCAGGGATGGGAGGGATCCGAGGATGGTCAATGCCCGTACGTACCCGCTGTGGCGGGAGCTTGCGATGAGCGAGGGCCTCCCCAAGGAAGCCCTCAAGACGGTGATCGAAGTCCTGTGCACCCCTGCGACGACTCCTGACGGCTTCGACCCTCAGGCCGACCGGTGGCGGGAGGAAGCCCTCAAGGCCGCGCTGCCCACGCTGCTGACCCGGACCTCTGCCAAGCGGCTGCGCAGTCGGCTGCTGGTGCTTGCCGACGAGAAGACGCTGGCCTCTCTGGCGGCCGACGGTGCGGTGACCGCCGCGGACGTGCCCGGCATTCTGCGAACGCGTCGTGTCTGGGCCGGGCTGATCTCCGGCCTGGCACGGCATTCCGTCGAGGCAGCGATCGCTCTCCTGCCCCGCCTACCGAGCCACGAGGTGGAGCGGGTCGTCCGGGACTGGGATCTCGACCGCTACACCCGCTCTGAAGGGACCGCGCCGGTCCCACCCGTGCCGCAGGAACTCTTCGACGCTGTCCTGGAAGCCTGCCTCACTCCGCTCGCCGCGTACCTGCTCCATCCGGAACCCGAAGAGGGCTGGGAGGCCGTGTCCGCGTTCTCGAAGGACTGGTCGCTGGAGGTGGGAGACAACAGCGCCTGGGCGATGCTGGCCAGGTGTCCCGACCGGTGGGCGGAACTCGCCGCGCATCCCGCGTACGGAGCGGCCGTCCAGCACCTGCTGCTGGACCAGGCCGAAGCCCAAGCCCTTGAAGACGCCCGGCTCCACGCCGCGGGCTCGTACCCGCCCTGTGAAGAACCCTCCTTTGAAGACCCGGCCCCTGCCCTCAGCGAGAGCCTGCTGCGGGACTGCCTTCCGGCCCTGTGCCTTCCCGAACTGGCTGAGCTTCCCAACCCGCAGGTGACAGCACGCAGGACCCTGCACCACATCGCTCACCGCGTCCACAACAACCCGCGCCTGGCCGATCTCGCCGCCAAGCAGCTGCACGCGGCAGCCGACGCGCTCGTGGCCCGTGGCCGGCTACTCAGCCTCCCCGAGAAGCAGGCCGGAGATCACGACTTCGACGGCCGTGTCCTGCGCCTTGCAGAGGACCTGGCTCTTCTCAGTGCCAATCCCGACCATCTCGCCGGGGCCTGCGCTCAGCTCGCCTCGCTGGATCAGCCGGCCGTCGTCTCACCCGCGCCGAGCCGGACCCTGATCCGCATCATCGACAGCGCCGACCCCGACAGTGACCGCCCGGCCCGGCTCCTGGAACGCCGCTCGGAGCACCGCCGGGTTCAGGCCCTGGCCGTCCTCGCCGCCAACCCGCACATCCCGCGCGCCGCCGTCAGTGACGTCCTTCACGGGCTGCACCCTGCTGAGCTGGCCTGGATTGCCGAGAATGGCGGCGGCCCCGACTGGTTCCTCGACATGGCGGCGGCCGTCCCGGTCGACGAGAACGAAGATGATGGTGTGCTGCGACTGGTGGGCGGCGACGACCTCGACAAGCACTCCGACCCGGCGGCCGTCCTGCAGTCCTGGCTCGACTCCCCCGCCACCGGTGAGATCCTCTCCCGTTCCGAGGTCTACCGGGCTGTCGTCGCATCCCGCCACCACACCCCGGAGCACCTGCGCCAGATCCCAGCCGACGAGATCTTCTCCCGCCACGAACCCGAGATCGCCCTGAAGATCCTGCTCGACCACTGTGGGCGCAGCGCCGACCGGTGGGCGGCACTCGCCGCTGCCATGACTTTCGACTACGACGAAAAGAAGATCACCTTCGGAGAGCTTCTCGACTCTCTGGACGGCGCACCCGCGAAGGTACAGACATCCTGACCTGCCTGCTGCGCGAATCACGGGGGCTTCTGGGGGACCATCTGTCCAACGGCACCGTCAGCCCCTTCACGCAGTCGGCATACACGACCGGGAAAGCTGGGCCAGATCTCCGTCACCACCCGCGCCCCAGGGACGTGGCGGCGCGGCGGAGGTGAACAGCGCAGAGTCTCGGCCAATCCGTCTGAGAGAGGCACTGGCGGCCGGACGCTACTCACAGGATGATCGAGACCGCAAACACCCCGTGCAGATCGGTGATCTGATCCTGCGCCGGTACACGTCGGCGCCTTCGATGGGGCGGAGGGCACGAGGCAGACGGGAAGCGATGCGAGGCAACAGAGGCCAACAGGTCAAGGCAGCAGGGGTGACGGTGGTGTGCGCCACCGTTCTGATCGTCATCCTGGCGAGCACCGGGCTGACGATGTCCGTCGCCGTGGCGGGCGGCCTCGTACTGGCGGCCGCGCTATGGGTCACCGGGTCGGTTCTGGCAGATCTGGAACTGGCCTTTCCAGTCACCCGCAAATGTCGGCTGCGCGCCGGTCTCTCCCGCAGTACGCCGCTCGTCGACTTCACCACCACGGCCTTCGCGGTCCGAAACGCTGCCAGCGCCGCGAGGAGAGCGCACTCGTCGGAACCGACAATCCCGCACCACGAGGAACCGGAAGTCCTCGCCAGGGCGATGGAACGGCTCGACCAGACCCTGCCCGCGCTCCAGGCCGTCAACCTTCCGGCCGCCACAGATGCGACAGTCCGGCTGCACGCCGAGCTGCACGCACTCGCCGCAGGATGCACCCCGCCCTCCCTGCTCAGTGATGAGGAGTGGAGCGCCTGTCAGCTGACGATCGAAAAGCAGCTCGACACACTTCTGGACCTTGCCCAGCAGATCCAGGAGGAGCATGCCGTCAGATCCTGAAGGGACGGCCGTGCGGCGAAGACCGAGAGGACCGGACCGCCCTCAACGAGATACGGAAGGAGCGGGCACGTTGACGGACGAGCCCGAGCCGGAGATAGCCATCGTCAGGTTCCCGAAGGCCGCTGTGCAGGCGTTGGCCGCTGCCGTCCATGTCGGTGTTGCCGCCACGGTGAAGGATGACGATGGTCTCGACTGGTATTACCCGGTCGGCACCTGGGACGAAGACCACGCCGAATTCGCCCTGCTGCCGGGTGGCGAGGAGGTCTTCCTGCGGATGTCCTCCGACCGCGCCAACACTCTGATGTGGCCGATCGAGCGATGGCACGAACTCATCGGCCGCATCGCCCTGCCAGACCGTCCGGTCTGACCGCTCGTCGACACAGCCGAAGCGGTGCACCCCAGAACGCACCACAGCCGGTGAACCAGCCACCGTGCAGCGCGCAAGAGTGCCGACCGCCGACCGGGCCACGAGACCACGTCTTGGGGAGCGGGGAGTCCGGGCACTGATCCACTTCCCCGGCGCGGGTCTGCGCCGGGGCCGAGCAGGTGAAGCCACCGACCATCCCCGTGATCGGCCCGCCCCAGGAACCGCGCGGGCGGCGGCGCCATGACCTCACTCCCGGCGAGGGCCTCGGCGCCTGGTGCTACCCGGAGCTCGGAGAGGGCCGCGAGTCTGCGGTATGACCGGCGTGGACTACGCAGGCAAGAACCGCGTCGAGATGGTCGCGGCGATCCGGTGGCGTATCGGTCGGCCGACCGGCGGGGGCGGCCGCCTGAGATGCCAGAAGGGCTGGCTGGCACGATCGTCGGTGGTATTCCGTTGCGGTAGAAGGAATGTGATCGTCTGGACGGGGCCGGTGAACGGGGTGGGATGGAGTGCGCAGAGCGCGGATTGAGCGGACCGGGCAGCCGGTCTACGCGAACGAAATCGACCGTCAGCCGCCGTGGCGGGGCGAGGACCTGGTCTGCTGGGAACGTGACTGCGCTGCAGACGTGCGCGAGGTCGTCGGCTACACCAAACGGGACGGCACCCCCTACCCGGCGTACTTCCGGCTGAAGAAGAACGTCGAGCACGGCGCGGGCTGCCCGCTGAATCCGGTCGAGGTCATCACCTCGATCGCGCAGGGCTCCGAGGGCCTGGCCACCGTCGACGAGGGCGTGCTGCGCCTCACCCTGCCCCAGGACATCTCCCAGCCCGGCCCTCAGAGCCCTGGCCTCGGCGTTGGGCTGGCCGGCGGGGAAGTGGTCGACCGCCGGATCACGACGGTGCCGCCGCTGCTGCCCCCCTTAATCAACTCCGCAGTGAAGATCGTCCGGTTCTTGGCCGCCCATGACTTCGACGGCACGGTCGTCAACCGGTTCAAGGTCCTGCCGTACGGGGCCAAGCGTCCCGTCCTGTGGGAAGTTCTGCTACGGGCCCACTTACACCTCCTATTCCGGCCTGTACACGCTCGTCCGCACCGGCAAGCGGCCGACCCACCCGGTCGCGGTGTACGGGACGGTGCAGCACGTTCGCAAGGACCGGAGTCAACGGCCGTACGCGGTGATCGCCACCGCCGACCCCACGGGGCTGATGCGCTTCGAAGTGGTGCTGCGCTCCGGGCATTCGTCCCTGATCGACCCGCTGACAGAAGGTACCCACGTCCTGGCTGTTGGGGACTGGGACGTGTGGGCCGACGGCCGAGTTCCGCAGCTACGGCTCTTTGCCGAGGGGCACTGGCAGATCGCCTACTGGGCGAGCGACAACGTCACCGGAGACGTGAGCGAGCCGTCGTGCCCGCCGGCCGTTCCCGGCCGGCGTGCCACGGTGAGGCCCAAACGGCCCTCCGGGTCCGGCGCGCGAACAGGGCTCTCTTCCAAGGCAGTTGCCCGCCGCCCGGTTTCCCCGTCGGCTCGGCGCAGTCCGGTGCCGCCGACGCCCCAGCCCCCGGCACCTCATAGGCGGGAGTCACCGCCCGTCGCACCGCAAGGCCCCCGCCCGGTAACGGAGGTGGCGGACTCTCCCTCCGTGATTTGGCCCATCACGCCTGCGAACGGGGAGAGCACGACGGCAAGCCATCCTGCACCGGCCTCGGCGAGCCCTGTTCTGCCCGGGCCGACGGCTGCCGATGACCAGACTGTTGCTCCCAGCGGGCCGGCTCCGACCGTGCCACCGAGGCCGCCCCATCCTCCGCAGGCGGCATCTCCACCGCCCTTGTCACCGCGCCGCCGAGGCCTGACCGGATGGCTCGGCCGCCGCAAGAACCGGGGCTGACCTGCGGCGTCCACCGTCCAGGATGGCCGGTCGGGTACGTTGCGCTTCGGCTCCGGGCGACCGGAGCCGATGACGTCCGCGGACTCGTCCTCGCTCAGTTCCCTAGAACAGGTGGACCCGGCGGGGGCATGGAAGGGGGCTGAAACTTCAGGGGAGGCATGCAGCACGGCGCCCCGTCACCGGGTCTCACTCCGTCTGCCCGCTGCCCAGCCGGGCTGGGGGTCGTCGGTCTGGCTCAGGATGACCGTGAGGTGATCGGCCGTGGTGTAGGGGATGCGGGGGTCGGCGAGGAACGCGGCTGGCTCGACGGTGCGGGTGACCAACAACGGCACGACCCGCCAGGGGTGCTCGCCGTCGACGCCGCAGGCTGCTGCCGCCTGGGCCGCGTACTGGGCGACGGTGGCGGCTTTGGCGAGCAGCTTGTCCCGGTAGCGGGTGGTGAACTTCTTCATGTGCTGTTGCAGGGCGTGGACCGCGACGGCGCGGGTGGGGTTCTTCGCCTCGATCACCCATAGTCGGTGGGTGTCGGGGTCGGCGACGAGGAGGTCGATCTCACCGGTCAGGCCGGGGATGCCGAGCGTGGCGGCGGTCTTCTCCAGGAGGCGGAAGCGGTACGGCAGCCCGGCACGGCGGGCGGCGTCCCGCACGTCGTCTTCCAGGCGCTGGTCGAGTTGCTGGCGGTGGCGGAGGAGGGCTTTGCCGACGGGGTCGGGGAGTTCAGGGTGCGGGAGGTGGCCGTCGTCGAGGTTGGCGGCGTACGTCTCCAGGGAGACGTGGGCGAGCCAGGGCAGGACGAGGAGCTGCTCGCCATGTTCGATGAGGGGGTGGGTGAGTGGCCGGGTGCGGCGCTCGACCTCGGTGTAGGAGTGTTCGCCGGGGCTGGCGGCGTTGCCGGGGTGCAGGCGCAGACGGTCGACGGCCGCATGGAGGTGGTCGGTGGGAAGCCCGGACCATGCGGCGCTCTCAGCGACCAGTTCCTCGGGGGTGGCTGTGGTGGTGCCGCTGTCGCCGGTGGGCCAGTCGGTGGCGGTGGCAAGGACCGCGGCGATCGCGTCCAGACTGCATCCCCAGTGCTGGATGAGGAGCTGGTCGGCCTTGGCGAGTTCGCTGCCGGCGGGAAGCGCCGCTGCCCTGAAGGCGACGGGCGTGTGCACGTGTGGGCGAGCGAGCACGCGGGCCGCGTCGATCGCTTCGAGTTCGGTGTCGGCGGCAGCCGCGAGCATCCGCTCGTGGCGGGCGTAGTGGTAGGCGCTGGCGTCGAAGCCGAGATGGACTCCCGGAGCCGCGGTTTGGGCCGGACTGGTGGAAGTGGGGGTGTCGGGATCGGCGCTGAGGGTGAACAACCCGCTGGGATCGATGGTCAGGACAAGGTCATGCAGACGGCGCGCGGCTGCGACCGCTGTGTTGCCGGTGTTGAAGACGACTTCCGCGAGCGTGACGAGATCGGCGACGGCAAGGGTGTCGACGGGCCGGTCGCCGGCGGGCGGGGTGACGAGCGCCTGCTGCAGCAGCAGGTGCAGTGCGGTGGTGGCGGTCATGGCGTCCTGCTGCTGGCGCCGGGACTCGTCCGCCCAGTTGTCCCCCCAGGGGGCGGCGAGGTTGACCGCGGTCGTCGTGTGCGAGCGCGTGCGGTGTGACCACGCGGCGTTCAGGTGCCGGGCAAGTTCACCGAACAAGGCCGGCTGGTAGGCGCTGATCTGGTCGGCGAGTTCTGCCTCCAGGGCATGCAGGAGCTGTTCGGCTGGACCACCCGGACGGCATGCATCGGCGCGATGCCACGTGCCGGTCGGCACGCCGGCGCGGCGCACAGCGGCGGCCGCGGCGCGCAGGGCGCGCACGTGCAGGTGAGGGGTGCGTGGCAGCGTGTAGGCCGGGCGGGTGGCGGGCCAGAAATTGGTGAGGCCGGCCAGGAGCAGCAGTGGATGGGCGCTGTTCCACGCGTCGGTGAAGGTGTCGATGTCGGTGCCGGGCCCGGCGGCGCGGCCGGTGCGGACATGGGTGATGAGTTCGTGGACGAGCCGGCCCAGGATGCGGTGCCCCTGTTGGCCGTCGCCGGCGAAGGCGGCAAGGAGCGGCGGGTCGATGACGAGGCCGATTCGCGCGGTGGCGGGGTCGGCGCCGGCACGCACGAGGAGCGCCTCTTCCATGTCGGCGTCATCGGCCGGCTCCGGTGCTCCGGTGGGCAGTTGGTGGGGTTCGTCGGAGACGGTCACGTCCATGATGAGTGGCGCGCCGTCAGGGAGCGTCGCATGCGTGGCGGCCGGGGCGATGGTGGTGAGCGTGGTGTGCAGGGCGTCGGCCAGATCGTCCATGCCGCGTGCGTCGAGCGGGACGCCGCACTGTTGGGAGGGGACAGCGACGATCACCATCGGCGGGACGGTCGACGTACGCACCAGCAGGGTGCCCTCCGGGCTGTGGTGCTCCAGACGGGCTTTCGTCCCGCGGGCCCCAGGCTCGGGAGGGACCGGCGTGACGCGTGTGAAGTCCCGTACGCCCGGCAGGCCGGCAGCGCTCAGCACACGGTCGGTGGCCGCGTGCACGGCGGCGTGTTCCCAGACCTCGTCGTACGGCGTGGCGGGTACGCATGCGATGTCGTCGCTGTCGGGGCCGGGCAGCAGCAGGGTGGCGTTGCGGTGCCAGTGCGACCACGCGTCGAGGGCATCGAGGTAGGCCACGCCGTGGACGCCGGGGTGTTCGGTGAGTTCCAGGATGAACAGGGCCGCGAGGGTCGGGTCGTCGTTGGTCTGGTGGAGGATCTCGGCGAGTTCCTCGACGTGAAGGAAGGCGGTGTCGCGGATCAGCTCGCGTGTCAGGACGCGGGGGCCGCCGTAGACGACGAGGCGCCCGCGACCGGGCGGGGTGGCGGCGAGAGCGGCGCGGCCTTCCTCGACTCGGCTGCTCAGGGCGCCGTCCGCCAGGGCGCTGACGACGGCGATGTCGTAGCGGTGGGTGGGCGAGGTCATGCGGCACACCGGTCCGGGGCGGGCGGGGATGTGGTCCAGGCCGAGGAGCTGGGCGAGCCGGGCGACGGTCACTTCCTGCAACCGCTCCTCGGCGGCGGGGAGTTCGTCCGGCGGCAGGAGGGCGAGCAGCCTGGTGGCGGCCGGGGCGATGGCGTCCGTCGCCGCACCGGCGGGGACTGGCAGACGTCGGCCGTGCGCGGTGACGGCCAGGACGGGGCCGAGCAGCGGCTTGTCGGGGCGGTAGCGCAGCGGGAGGTCCTTGACCCGACTGGTCAGCCATTCCAGGGCGCGTCCGGCGCGCTCCGGGTGCCGGCAGGAGGGGACGAGATCGACCGGGTCGGCCGTCGCGATCGCACCGGCGGCGTCGACCTCGGCGGAGGTGAGACGGCAGGCGACCTGGTCCAATTCCGGTTCGTCCGGGGCGGCATACGGTTCGGGCCACACAGCGGTGAGCGCGCCGAGCGCGCGGTCGGTGATCCGCAGGGCCAGTTCGAGGACGTCGCCGATCCCGAAGCCGACGGTCTCGCACAGTGGCTGATCGACGGCCAGGGCAGTGAGCTCCAGGCTGCGCAGCACGAGCAGGGGGTGCGCGAGCTGCCCTGGGTGGACCAGCAGCCGATCCCCCGCAACGGTGCTGCCCACTCCTGCACGCAGGTCGCTGGGATCGCGGCCGGTGAGGACTCCTCGCCCGGGGGCGGCTCGCACGATGGCGTCGACCAGTGCGGGCAGGTTGTCGGCGCCGGCGGGCACGCCCGGGCGGGAGGGGGCGCGCAGAACACGGGTGAGCATCAGCAGCAGGTGGTCCTCGAGACGCTGGAAGTCCGGCGATGTGAGGGCGGCCTGGAGCAGCACGATCAGGGAGTCGGTGGAGTACGGGGCCAGGGCGCGGTCGAGGACCTTCCAGTCCACGCGGCGGTGTGCTGCGGAGGTGACGGGCGTGTTCGTGGGCATGGTGCGTGTCCTGGTCTCGTACCGGGCTGATCCGACGTATCCGACCCGACAGCTTCGCAGGCGGATGTCGTACCGCGCTGCGGATTTCAGACGGCCCGAGGGGAGCGGGTACGCGCTTCGCCGCCTACCGCTTGGTCAACTGGCGTGCCGGGCCTGCCACGGCTGGCCGATGCACCATGCGGGGGCAGTTGAGGGCCCAAGCGGCCTCTTCCGGTCATGCTGGCTGGCCGGAGACGGACCCAGAACCTGTTGCCGCCGCGGAACCGCCTCGCCCGCTCGAGGGGAACCACAAGGTCGCTCAGAGGGGCCTCGGTGTCGGACAGCACCTGACGGCGGGGAGGCACCATTCGCCCATGATCGATGCCTCTCGATCAAACAGCCATATGCTCGATCCGCCTTGCGTGAGAGCGGAGTTGACTCGCTATAGTTTCCGCAGTGTGCCATCGCCAGTGCATGCTCGGGGTCGGCCCCACCGTCGGCTCATCGGAGTGAACCCCGCGGCCGCGGGGAGGCGAGCGTGGTTCAGGCACTTCCTTGACCATCCGTGCACACTGGCTGGGTTCGTGGTGGGGCGGTCCGGCTGGCGTTGTGTACAGGAGTCGGTCATGTCGCGACCTCGCAAGAAGACGCCCTCGCTCTCCCATCAGCAGCAACTCGCCCGAGCCCTGCATCAGGCCTGTGGGTGCGGATACCAAGAAGCCCTGCGCCGTGTCACCGAGGCGGCCCGCCAGCGGTTGCTGCCGCCGGTACTGGACCAGGCCGGCCGGGCCGCGGCGCTGGAGCTGCTCCTCGACCGGGACCGGCACCAGGCTCCGCAGGCCCGGCCGATCTTCACCGCAGACCTCCAGCAGGGGATGCTGACGGCCTTCCGGGCGGCGCACTGGCCTGTCGAAGCTGACGGCGTAGCCGAGTTCGGGCAGTGGACCGGCTGGCCCGGTCCCGTGCGATCGATGCTGGCTCGAAACCGTGCTCCGCTGGCCGGCACGATCCCCGAGGACCCTGACGATCCCGGGCACAACGACCTCACCCAGGAGCCCGAGTGGACGTTCAGCGCCCCCAGAATCTTGGATCTTGAGCCAGAGGCGATGGTTCTCACCCTTCCGGGCTCCACTCCGGCCGCCGAGCTCGTCCAGCTGGTCTCGGCCGCCTTCGCCGCGGCCCGAGCCGCCCACATCAGCAGGCTCCCCGACCGTCGGGTGTGCGGGGTCTGCGCCGACCCCTATCCGGCGGACCACCTGCTCACCGTCACCGAAGCTGCCCGCCCGCAGGTCTGCCCCGCGTGCGCCTTCAGCAACGACCTGGTCGACCTGCACCCCCTCCAGCTGGCAGCGGACCTCGACAGGCTCTTCTACCAGGACATCACGCTCCCCGCCGGGTGGACCGCGGTGGCCGCCCTGCTGGCCTGCGTCGGCGGCCAAACCCTCCTGGACCGGCTGCGGGGAGACGACGGACGGCGACTGGCCGACGACCACTGGGCGGATGCGGGCAGACTGTGGATCCCCCTGCCCCCGGCCGCCCGACCGGCCGCGCTGGCAGGCTTCGGTCCGGGTGCCTCGCTGGCTGCAGTAGTCGAGGCCGTCGATCGCGCCCATCCGCAGCTGACAGGCCAGTTGCGAAGCCTGATCGGCGCCGAACTCAACGCGGAGCTCGAGGACGGCGAGAACGCGTACGACCCGGACGACTACTTCGTGGCACGGCTGTGGCCCGCGGTGGTGGCCTACGCGGTGTGCTTGGGCACCCAGGCACAGGAACGGCCCAGGCGGCGTGCGCCCTGGCACGCAGTGGACCAGTTCGCGATCGACTCCCTCGAGGACGCCTTCGAGCAGGTCGGCAGCGACCTGTCGGGCGGAGCCGATGCCTACCTGACACTGACCTTGGGGGTGGAGGTCGTCGCCGAGGCGCTGGGGTGGCCGGTGCGCACGACCGTTGCCAGCGCCGGGGGAGGCCGGGCGTGACCGGCGAGCCCGAGGCTGTGGAGGCCTCAGAGCAGTGGGCCCGTGGACTGGACCTGTTGCGGTCCTGGGCAGGGGAGCACGGCGACGCCGATGTCCCTCAGCGCAGCCGCTACCGCGGCCTGGCACTGGGGCGGTGGGTCAACAAGTGCCGACAGCGCCGTGAGCATCTGACCCCAGCGCAGGTCCAGGCCCTGGAGGAGCTGCCCGGCTGGTCCTGGAATGCCCGGCAGGACCGGTGGGCCGATCAGCTCGATGCCCTGGAGGACTACCTGGCCGAACACCGCCGGATGCCCCCGCGAGGAGAGATGGTCGACGCGCTGCCGCTGGGCGAATGGGTCTACGAGCAGCGGCGCCGCCACCGTCAGGGCCGGCTTGACGAGGAGCGGGCCGCCGAGCTGGAGGCCGTGCCCGGTTTCAGCTGGCTGCCGGCGCCCCGCGCGGGCAACCCGAAACTGTCCAGGCCCAGGGTGCGCGGGCACGACCGCTCCCGCTCCGGGCGCACCCTGCGCCAGCTCGTCGAGGCCGACGAGCGGCTGTGCCGGGCGCAGCGCGCGCCGGCTGTCCACCGGTTCGAGGACCCGGACCCCGACCGCGGGCTGGTGGTGATGGTCAGCGGCGACTATCACGAACCGGACGAAGCCTTCACGCTGGTCCTGGCCCGCCACCACAGCTGGATGGCCTTGGCCACGGCGATCGACCGCGTGTATGCGCGGACCGAGCCGCATCTGGCCTGCTTCAGCTTCTCTCCTGGGCACCGGCTGTACCGCGAGAGCTGGCCGTCGCGCGGCGGCATGGACGGGATCGACGTCGACCTGCCCTGGGGCTACTGGGACTGGACGCACTCGGCCACTTCCCCGCCGGATGGCGGCGAAGGAAGCAGAGCCGATGCCGGGGCTGCCGTGGCCGGGTTCCTCGCACCCGGCCACAGCGGCACATACCTGTTCGATTTCGGCGACCGGTGGTGCCACTCGGTCAGGGCTCTGCGCTGGACGGTGGCGGAGGAGGACGAACAGACCAGCGGCGGCCCGCCGCTGCTCGCGGTGTACCCGGGGTGCGCGCTTCCCCCGCAGTACGACGGAGACACGGTGCCCGAGCTGAACCACTTCCTCAGCCTGGACACCCTCCAGATCACTGGAGATTGCGCATAGCGGCCCGGCCCGGGCCGGCCGCTCCTTCCAGGCGCTTGACTGCTTCACCGCGCTGCACCGGGACTGCCGTCCCGGTCCTCGGCATGCGTTGACCGGAAGCCTCGCGCAGGGTGGAACACGCGGGCAAACAGGGAGAGTTGGGTTATCGTCCCGGCCGGGCGTCCGGGCGTGCTCAGCCGGACTGGTGCAGCAGCATCACGACGGCGGTGGCATCGTCGCGGTAGCCGTCGTCGTCGGGCTGGGCGGCGGCGATCAGGTGGTCGGCGAGGGCCTGGGGGTCGGCGCCGCAGGTGCGGCAC
>Ga0182008_10001229_pt1 | contig 17616 bp, 19 predicted proteins | sample Sormic07211129_1_FD_120482 | JGI IMG/M metagenome (GOLD analysis project Ga0182008, IMG submission 120482) | Rhizosphere microbial communities from Sorghum bicolor, Mead, Nebraska, USA - 072115-129_1 metaG | ecosystem: Host-associated > Plants > Roots > Rhizosphere | place: USA: Nebraska...
CTCAAGGCCAGCGCCGGCACGGTGTCGCTCGACGGGCGCGAGCTGTCGGGCCTGTCGCCCTCGGCACGCACGCACGCGGGCCTGGGACGCGCCTTCCAGCTGACCAACCTGTTTCCCAACCTCACGGTGCTGGAGAACGTGCGGCTCGCGGTGCAGGCCACGCGCGCGGGCGCGCACCGGCGCGGGCTCAACCTCTGGAGCATCTGGAGCGACCACCGCGCGCTGACCGAGCGGGCCGACGAGCTGCTGCGGGAGATCAACCTCAAGGCCAAGGAACACGCCACCGTGGCCAGCCTGCCGCACGGCGACCAGCGCAAGCTCGAGGTCGCGCTGCTGATGGCGCTGGAGCCGCAGGTCTTCATGTTCGACGAACCCACGGCCGGCATGAACGCGGCCGAGGCGCCGGTGATCCTCGACCTGATCCGCCGGCTCAAGCAGGACAAGACCAAGACCATCCTGCTGGTCGAGCACAAGATGGACGTGGTGCGCGAGCTGGCCGACCGGATCATCGTGCTGCACAACGGCACGCTGGTGGCGGACGGCGAACCGGCCGAGGTCATCGCTTCGCCGATCGTGCAAGAGGCCTATCTGGGCGTGGCGAAGGAAAGCGCATGACGATCCCCATGAATTTCTCCCTCCCCCCACGGGGGAGGGCAGGGGTGGGGGCCGACGGCCTTCGCATCTTCACGGCTTCACGACCGCCGCTGGCCCCCATCCCAACCTTCGCCCAGAGGGAGAAGGAGCAGTACCGATGACCACTTCCAACAATCTTCTGACGCTCGAAGGCGTGCAGACGCACATCGGGGCGTACCACATCCTGCACGGCGTCGACCTCGTGGTGCCCCAGGGCCAGCTCACCATGCTGCTCGGGCGCAACGGCGCGGGCAAGACCACCACGCTGCGGACCATCATGGGCCTGTGGCACGCGTCCAAGGGCCGGGTGCATTTCAACTGCAAGGACATCACCGCGCTGCGCACGCCCGAGATCGCCGCACTGGGCATCGCCTACGTGCCGGAAACGATGGGCATCTTCGCGGACCTCACGGTCAAGGAGAACATGCTCTTGGCCGCGCGCGCCGCGAAGAACGCCGACGCGATCGACGACACGCGGCTGAAGTGGATCTTCCAGCTGTTCCCGGCGGTCCAGAAGTTCTGGAACCACCCGGCCGGCAAGCTGTCGGGCGGGCAGAAGCAGATGCTGGCCGTGTCGCGCGCCATCGTCGAGCCGCGCGAGCTGCTGATCATCGACGAGCCCAGCAAGGGCCTGGCGCCCGTGATGATCAACAACATGATCGACGCCTTCGCCGAGCTCAAGCGCAGCGGCGTGACGCTGCTGCTGGTCGAACAGAACATCCACTTCGCCCAGCGCCTGGGCGACAGCGTGGCGGTGATGGACAACGGCCGCGTGGTGCACAGCGGCGCGATGGCCGCGTTCTCCGCGGACACGCAACTGCAGCAGTCGCTGCTGGGACTCGCCTTATGAAGTATTCGACGTATGGCTCCCTCCCCCGCTGGGGGAGGGTTGGGGTGGCGGCGCGCGGCCTTCGACACAGCGCGGCCTTGCAAGTGCCGTCGGCCGCCATCCCATCCTTCCCCCACAAGGGGATGGCGCAAGAAAAGGGCGTGCAGCCATGAAAGCATCCGATCTCGACTGGAAACCGCTGCTGCTGGTCCCCGTGCTCGCACTGGTCGCGCTGCCGCTGACCGGCTCGCTCTCGACCTGGCTCACGCTCACGGTCGCGGGCCTGGCGATGGGCATGATCATCTTCATCATCGCCTCGGGCCTGACGCTGATCTTCGGGCTGATGGACGTGCTGAATTTCGGCCACGGCGTGTTCATCGCGCTGGGTGCCTTCGTCGCCAGCAGCGTGCTGGGCCTGATGGGCGACTGGACCGGCTCGGGCGAGCTCTGGCGCAACCTGGTCGCGGTGTTCCCGGCCATGCTGGTCGCGATGCTGGTGGCCGGCGCGGTCGGCCTGGCCTTCGAGCGCTTCATCGTGCGGCCGGTCTACGGCCAGCACCTGAAGCAGATCCTGATCACCATGGGCGGCATGATCATCGGCGAGGAGCTGATCAAGGTCATCTGGGGCCCGGCGCAGATCCCGCTGCCGCTGCCCGAGGCGCTGCGCGGCTCGGTCTTCGTGGCCGAGGCGGCGATCAGCAAGTACCGGCTGCTGGCGGTGGCGGTGGGTTTGGTGGTGTTCGGCCTGCTGGCCTGGACGCTGGGCCGCACGAAGATCGGCCTGCTGATCCGCGCCGGCGTGCAGGACCGCGAGATGGTCGAGTCGCTGGGCTACCGCATCGGCCGGCTGTTCGTCGGCGTGTTCGTGGTCGGCAGCGCCTTGGCCGGCCTGGGCGGCGTGATGTGGGGCCTGTTCCAGCAGAACCTGATCCCGCAGATGGGTGCGCAGGTCAACGTGCTGATCTTCATCGTGATCATCATCGGCGGCCTGGGCTCGACCGGCGGGGCGCTGATCGGCGCGCTGCTGGTCGGCCTGATGACCAACTACATCGGCTTCCTGGTGCCCACGCTCACGCAGTTCGCGAGCATCTTCCTGATGGTCGCCGTGCTTCTGTGGCGGCCGCAGGGTGTGTACCCCGTGGCGAGCAGCCGATGAACAGCCCACTCGGACTTCCGGACGCAGAAGGAAGCCAAAAGATGCGCAGAGTTCGCAGAAATGCGCTTTCCATTTCGAAGCCGTTCCTTTTGCGTTCTCCGCGAAACCTTCGCGTCCTCTGCGTCCTGATCCCGCTTCCGCTTTTTTCTGGCGCAAACCCATGCTGAAAAGACTTCTCTCCAACGACATGCCGCGCAGCCGCGTGCTCGCCGTGCTGCTGCTCGCGGTGCTGCTGGGCCTGGCCTTCGCGCCCTTCGCGTTCCCGGGCGTCAAGGCGCTCAGCGTCGCGGCCAAGATCCTGGTCTTCGTGGTGCTGGTCGCCAGCTTCGACCTGCTGCTCGGCTACACCGGCATCGTGAGCTTCGCCCACACGATGTTCTTCGGCATCGGCGCCTACGGCATCGCGATCGCGGCCAGCCGCATGGGCCCGAGCTGGGGCGCGGTGGCCACCGGCCTGGGCGGCGCGCTGGCGCTCTCGCTGGTGCTGGCGCTGGCCATCGGCCTGTTCTCGCTGCGGGTGCGCGCGATCTTCTTCGCGATGATCACGCTGGCGGTGGCCGCGGCCTTTCAGACGCTGGCCTCGCAGCTGTCGGAATTTACCGGCGGCGAGGACGGCCTGACCTTCAAGCTGCCCGAGCTGATCTCGCCCAGCTTCGAGTTTGCCGAGGAACCCTTCTTCGGCGTCTCGCTCGACGGCCGGCTGCTGTGCTACTACTTGCTGTTCGTGGTGGCGGTGGTGCTGGTGCTCGCGCTGCTGCGCATCGTGAACTCGCCCTTCGGCCGCGTGCTGCAGGCGATCCGCGAGAACGAGTTCCGCGCCGAGGCCATCGGCTACCGCGTGGTGGTCTACCGCACCACGGCCGCGGTGCTGTCGGCGCTGTTCGCCACGCTGGCCGGCGCGATGCTCGCGATCTGGCTGCGCTACAACGGGCCCGATACCTCGCTGAGCTTCGAGATCATGGTCGACGTGCTGCTGATCGTGGTGATCGGCGGCATGGGCACCATCTACGGCGCGGCCATCGGCGCGGTGCTGTTCGTGATCGCGCAGAGCTACCTGCAGGACCTGCTGCGCCTGGGCAACGAGGCCGCGAGCGGCCTGCCATGGCTGGCCGCGCTGCTGTCGCCCGACCGCTGGCTGCTCTGGCTGGGCGTGCTGTTCGTGCTGTCGGTCTATTACTTCCCGACGGGCATCGTCGGCAAACTGCGTACGCGTGCTGCACGATGAACCCGACTTCCCACTACGCGCAATTGCTCGGCCGCGAGATCCACTGGATGGACTGGGGCCCGAAGGAGGGCGCCGCCGTGATCGCCTGGCATGGCCTGGCGCGCACCGGCCGCGACATGGACGAACTGGCGGCGCACTTGGCCGGCCAGGGCTTTCGCGTGATCTGCCCCGACACCCTCGGCCGTGGCCTGAGCCAGTGGAGCCCGGTGCCCGACGAGGAGTACCAGCTCTCCTTCTACGCCCGGCTGGCCGAGGCGCTGTGCGACCACCTGCAGCTCGCGCGCGTGCACTGGATCGGCACCTCGATGGGTGGCGCGATCGGCACGGTCTGCGCATCGGGCCTCTTCGTGCGGCGCATGAAGCAGCGCATCGCGAGCCTGGTGCTCAACGACAACGCGCCCGAGCTGGCCTCGGCCGCGATCGAACGCATCAAGGCCTATGCGGGCAACCCGCCGGCCTTCGACACCGTGGCCGAGCTCGAGGCCTTCTTCCGCAACGTCTACAAGCCCTACGGCTGGCTCAGCGATGCGCAGTGGCGCCGGCTCACCGAGACCTCGACCCGCCGCCTGCCCGACGGCCGCGTCACGCCGCACTACGACCCGAAGATGGTGCGCCAGTTCACCGCGCACGACGACGACTACGGCATCTGGCCGCACTGGGACGCGATCGAGGCGCCGGTGCTGTGCCTGCGCGGTGTCGACTCCGACCTGGTGCTGCCCGAGACGGTGGTCCAGATGCGCGGACGCGGTCCCGGCGCGGCCGGCCGGCTGCAGGTGATCGAAGTGCCGGATTGCGGCCATGCGCCGGCGCTCAATGTGCCGTCGCACCTCGATCCGATCGAGGCCTTCATCCGCGCCGCACAGACCTGATCCCGGGAATGTGCGCACGGTCGCGCGGACCGTGCACGCGGCGGGTCTTTGTGCGACAAGGCACAGTGCTGTCTTTTCGCAGAAAGGATTCGCACGCATGACCTGGCTCTACCTTGCCTTCGCGATCGTGGCCGAAGTGGCCGCGACCTCGGCGCTCAAGGCCTCCGAAGGTTTCACCCGCCTCGGACCCTCGGTGCTCGTCGTCGTGGGCTACGGCATCGCCTTCTTCCTGCTCTCGCTGACGCTGCGCACCATCAGCGTGGGCGTGGCCTATGCGATCTGGTCGGGCGCCGGCATCGTGCTGGTGTCGGTGGTCGGCCTGGTGCTGTTCAAGCAGCGGCTCGACGGCCCGGCGATGCTCGGCATGGGCCTGATCGTCGCGGGCGTGGCGGTGATCCAGCTGTTCTCCAAGACGGCCTCGCACTGAGGCCGGCCCCGGCACTTTCGACGGCAGGCGCTCAGGCCGTGCGCGTCGCCGTGCGCTTCTTCGCGGCGGCGGCGGCAGGTGCGGCCGCCGTCGCCGCGGGCCGCGGCCCGAGCCCGTGCCGCAGGAAATTCATGTAGGTGGCGATCACCGACTCCGGGATGCCCGTCTGGTTCGTGGCGCGGTGCAGGTGGTACAGGTAGAGGTAGTCGCGCGCCGCGATGAGCAGGTAGGCCAGCGTGTCCAGTTCGCTCTCGGCGTAGCCGGAGATCTCCTGGTCGCCGCGCGCGCGCTGGAGGAACTTGGTGTAGCGCCGCGTCACTTCCGTGTGGTGCCGGCTGAAGGCGGCCGGGGCCTCGACCTCGGCCTCGTTGAGCACGCGCCAGAACCACGGGTTCTCCTGCAGGTACTCGAACACCGCCCGGGCGCCGATCTCCTCGATCTCGAAGAAGCCTTTCGCGCCGTGGGCGCGTTCCTTGACCCGCGCGAGCATGTGCAGGCCGAAGTGGGGCAGCAGTTCGTCGAACAGCGCCTGGCGCGATTCGAAGTACAGGTAGAAGGTCCCTTGCGCCATGCCGGCATCGGCGGTGATGCGCTGGATCGAGGCATCGCGGTAGCCGAACTCGCCGACCACGCGCGCCGCGGAGATGAGCAGCGCCTCGCGCGTCTTGGCGGTTCTTTCCTCGCGCGTCAGTTGCGCGCCAGTGGAAACCTTTCGTGTCTTGCGGGTCGTCGAGGCGTTTGCCAAGGGCCATTCCTTTGGCGCTTTGCGCCGGATCGTGATCGATAGAACTCTTCGTTTTTCAGTCTAGCGGAAAGCTTTCGCGCGGCCGCTCTGCGCGTTTACACCTAGCGCCAAAGGCCGGGAAATCACAGAAACTGAATGGTGATTCAGTAATCATTTTATTCCCTTTGGCGCTTCGGCGACCGCAAAATCCGAAACGAAGTCCCATGGACAACCCTCCCTCCACGAGCCGCGCCGGGCTGGCGCCGGCCCTCGATGCGGAAGAAGACTTCCGCCGCCAGGTGCGCGACTACTGCCGCGACGAGCTGCCGCCGGCCGTTCGCCGCAAGGTGCTCGGCAACCTGTTCCTGAGCAAGGAAGACAACCTCGCGTTCCTGCGTTCGCTGGCACCGCGCGGCTGGGTCGCGGGGCATTGGCCGCGCGTCTACGGCGGCTCGGAATGGACGCCGCTGCAGCGCTTCGTCTTCGAGGAAGAGAGCATGCTGGGCGGCGCGCCCTGGCTCATTCCCTTCGGCGTGAACTACGTCGGGCCGGTGATCTACACCTTCGGCTCCGAGGCGCAGAAGCGGCGCTTCCTGCCGCCGATCCTGGCCTCCGAGGAGTGGTGGGCGCAGGGCTATTCCGAGCCCGGCGCGGGCTCCGACCTGGCCGGCCTGAAGACCCGTGCGGTCCGCGATGGCGGGCACTACCGCGTGAGCGGCCAGAAGATCTGGACCAGCTACGTGCAATGGGCCGACTGGATGTTCTGCCTGGTGCGCACCAGCGAGGAAGCGCGGCCGCAGCAGGGCATCTCCTTCCTGCTGATCGACATGCGCTCGCCCGGCGTCACGGTGCGTCCGATCCGCACCATGGACGGCTGCCACCATGTGAACGAGGTCTTCCTCGACGACGTGCGCGTGCCGGCCGAGAACCTCGTGGGCGAGGAGGGCCGCGGCTGGACCTACGCCAAGTTCCTGCTCAGCAACGAGCGCATCCTGTCGGCCGAGACCGGGCGCGCGATGCGCCAGCTTGCACACCTGAAGGCTTTGGTGGCGAGCACGCCCAGCGACGGCATCGGCGACCGCGCGGCCTTTGATCGCCGCATCGTGCAGATGGAGCTCAAGCTGCACACCTTGCGCGCCTTCTGCCTGAACTACGCGCGCAGCATGGACCCGAGCCAGCCGCCCGGCGTCGAGGCCTCGATCATGAAGATCCGCGGCACCGAGCTGCAACAGCTGATCTCCGAGGCCACGCTCGACTGGCTGGGCAGCAGCGCCATCGCCTACGACCCGGCCGACGTGAACGGCGAGGAGGCCGTGTCGCCCGCGGGCCCGCCCGACACCAGCGGCGCGATCCGCGAGTACCTGCACGGCCGCGCCTCCACCATCTACGGCGGATCGAACGAGATCCAGCGCAACATCATCAGCAAAGCGGAGCTCGGCCTGTGAAGACAAGAACCTGGTCCGACGACACCGACGCCGCTCTGGCCGACGCCGCCGCGCGCTACCTCGGCGAGCGCTACCGCTTCGACACGCGCCAGCGCCTCGACGCGGCCGCGCACCGCTTCAGCCCGGCGTGCTGGCGCGACCTGGCCGACATGGGCTGGTTCAGCGTCGCCACGCCCGAAGCGGCGGGCGGCCTGGGCCTGCGGCTGTCGTCGATCTGCCTGCTGGCCGAGGCGGCCGGGCGCAGCCTGCTGACCGAGCCCTTCGTCTCGGCCGGCGTGGTGGCGCCCTTCATCGTCGCGCAGCACGGCAGCGCGGCGCAGCGCGACCTGCTGCTGCCCGCCATCCACGGTGGCGAGAAGCGCGTGGTGCCGGTGCTGGGCCAGGGCGACGCGGCTGGATTGCGCGAGGAGGCCGGCGCGCTGCACGGCCGCCAGGCCGTGGCCATCGACCTGGACATCGCCGACCTGCTGCTCGTGCGCACCGGCGACGACCCGGCGCGGGCGACCTTCTGGATCGTCGACCCCCAGGCCGCCGGCTGCCGCCTCGCGCGCTACCCGCTGCTCGACGGGCGCGGCGCGGCCACGCTCGAACTCGAGGGCGCGCCGGCGGTGCGCCTGGGCGAGGGCGCAGGCGATGCCCGCGCGGCCCTGCGGCTGGGCGCGCTCGCCACCGCCGCCGATTCGCTGGGCGCGATGTCGGCCGCCTTCGAGCTCACGCTCGACTACCTGAAGACGCGGCGCCAGTTCGGTGCGCCGCTGGGCACCTACCAGGCCCTGCAGCACCGCGCGGTCGACATGCACATCGCCCTGGGCGAGTGCCGCGCCTTGCTCGAGCAGGCGGTCGCGTCGCTGCAGGCGGGCGCGCCCCAGGCGGCGCGCGACGTGCATGCGGCCAAGAGCGTGATCGGCGAGGCGGCGCGGCGCGTCACGCAGGAGGCGATCCAGCTGCATGGCGGCATCGGCGTCACCGAGGAGTACGCCGCCAGCCACTACCTGCGCCGCGCGCGCGTCAACGAACAGCTGTACGGCTCGGCCGAGCAGCACTTCCAGGCCTTCGCGGCGTTGGCGGGCGACGCCCCCGACGCTTTCTGAACCAAGGACATCCCATGGACTTCTCTTCCTACGAATGCATCGAGTTCTCGCGCGCGGGCCGCGTGCTGGTGCTCTCGCTCAATCGGCCGGCACAGCGCAATGCGGTCAACGCGCGGCTGCACCACGAGCTGTCGCGCGTGTTCACCGACGCGCAGCGCGATCCCGGCTCCGACGTGGTGGTGCTCACCGGCAACGGCGCGGCCTTCTGCGCCGGCGGCGACATCGACTGGATGCAGCTGTCGGTCGACGAGCCCGAGGAATTCGAGAAGACCGCGCGCGAGGCCAAGGACATCGTCTACAGCCAGCTCGACCTCGAGAAGCCGCTGATCTGCCGCCTGAACGGCCATGCCACCGGCCTGGGCGCGAGCCTGGCGCTGCTGTGCGACGTGATCATCGCCTCGGACGAAGCGAAGATCGGCGACCCGCACGTGAGCGTGGGCCTGGTCGCGGGCGACGGCGGGGCGCTGATCTGGCCGCAGCTGGTCGGCTACGCCAAGGCCAAGAAGTACCTGCTGACCGGCGAACTCATGACGGCCGCCGAGGCCGAGCGCATCGGCCTGATCACCGACGTGGTGGCGCGGGCCGAGCTGGACGCGGCGGTCGACGCGCTCGCGCAGCGCCTGGCCTCGGGCGCCACCAAGGCGATCCGCTGGAGCAAGGTCACGACCAACCTGCCGCTGCGCCAGCTCTTCCACAGCTACTTCGATGCGGGCGTGGCCTACGAATGCCTGTCGAACCGCACCGCCGACCACGCCGAGGCGGTGGCCGCCTTCCGCGAGAAGCGCAAGCCGGTGTTCAGCGGCCGCTGATTTTTTCGCGCAGACAACGAACCAACGAAGGAGACACATCCCATGACCCATCTCGATCGCAGAAGCGTCCTCAAGTACTCGGCCGCCGCTGCCGCCATGGCCGGCGTGCCGGGCCTGGTGCGCGCGCAGTCCGGCCCGCTGAAGATCGGCCTGATCACGCCGCTGAGCGGGCCGCAGGAGTTCATCGGTTCCTATGTGCGCAACGGTGCCGAGATCGCGGTCGAGCAGATCAACAAGGCCGGCGGCATCCTGGGCCGCCAGGTGGCGCTGGAGATCCGCGACGACAAGGCGAACCCGGCCGCGGCGCTGGCCGCGGCGCGCGAGCTGCTGGGCGCGGGCATCAACCTCCACACCGGCGGCATCTCCAGCGCGGTGGTGCTGGCGCTGGGCCCGGTGATGCAGCAGGAGAACGGCGTGTTCATGACCTGCGGTGCGGGCACCGAGAAGATGAACCACGAGAACTACTCGCCGAACCTGTTCCGCCCCGGCGATGCGCCCGACGCGCGCACCCGCGCGCAGGCCCGGCTGATGGCCGAGAAGTACCCCGAGGTCACGCGCTGGACCGGCCTGGTGCCCGACCACGAGTACGGCCGCACGACCTGGAGCATCTTCGTCGACGCCCTGCTCGAGTACTACCCGGCGATCGCCAAGAAGAAGCCGGTGATCCTCGAGCCGGTCCTCATGCCCTACGGCGTGGCCGACTACCGCAACGGCATCACGCAGGCGCTGCGCCAGCAGGCCGACGGCGTCTTCAACTGCACCTATGGCGGCGATGCGATCACCATGTTCCAGCAGGCCCGCGGCTTCGGCCTGATGCAGCGCTACAAGGTGGTGTGCGACGCGGCGAACGAATTCCTGATCGCGCGCGGCATGAAGCAGCAGCTGCCGCCGCACTGGACCGGTATGCACTACTACGCCGAGGCCAACAAGGGCAACCCGATGAGCGACCGCTTCGTGGCCGACTACCTCGCCAAGACCAAGGACGCCGAGCCGCTGGGCTGGGCCGCCGAGGCACATGCGAGCCTCTATGCGTTCAAGCAGGCGATCGAGAAGGGCAAGTCGAGCGAGACCCAGGCCGTGATCGCCAACCTCAAGGGCCTGACCTGGGACACCGCGACCGGCCCACGCACGATGCGCGCCGAGGACAACCAGGCCATCAAGGACGTGGAACTGGTCTACATCGAGCCGGCCGCGACCGACAAGGGCTACAAGGTCTCGCAGTACACCAAGGTCGACGGCAAGTCCGTGATCTTCCCGCCCTCGCCGGGCAAGAAGCTCAGCCTCAAGACGGCCTGAGCCGCCACGGAAGCACCTCGCCGATGCAAGCTGCCGACATCGTCACGTTGCTGGTCAACAGCCTGACCTGGGCCATGGCGACCTTCCTGGTCGCGGCCGGTCTCACGCTGGTGTTCGGCACGCTGCACATCCTCAATTTCTCGCACGGCGGCTTCTTCATGATCGGCGCCTACGCGGCCTACTCGATCGCCGACGCGCTGGGCGGCAGCGGCTCGATGGCCGTCTACCTGTTCGGCTCGCTGGCCGCCGGCGTGCTGGTGGCGCTGCTGGGCCTGGTGGTCGACCGGCTGGTGCTGCGCCGGCTCGCGGGGGTGGAGGACGCCTACGTGCTGATCGCCACCTACGCGCTGCTGCTGGTCTGCGAAGGCTCGACCAAGCTGCTGTGGGGCCTGAACTACCACAGCGTGATGCCGCCCGCGGTGCTCGACGGCGCGTGGATCGCCGGCAACGCGGTGCTGCCCAAGCTGTCGCTGTTCATCGTCGCGGCCGGCGTGGTGGTCTTCGTCGGGCTGGAGTATTTCCTCAACCGCACCGGCCCCGGGCGGCTGGTGAAGGCGATCGCCGCCGATCCCTGGATGGCGCGGCTGCTCGGCGTCAACGTGCGGCTGGTCTACACCGCCACGGTCGCCATCGGCTTCGCGCTGGCCGGCCTGGCCGGCGGGCTGCTCGTGTCGAACCAGACGCTGTCGCCCACGCTGGCCAGCGCCTTCGTGATCCAGGCCTTCGGCGTGATCATCATCGGCGGCATGGGCAGCATCAGCGGCGCCTTCCTCGGGGCCATCCTGCTCGGCCTGATCGACGCCTTCGGCCAGTGGGTGCTGCCGGGCCTGCCGGGCCTTCCTTTCTTCGTGGCCATGACCCTGATCCTGCTGCTGCGTCCCCAAGGCCTCATGGGCAAGGCGAAACACTGATGCACACCTCGCGCTTCCTCGGCGGCGGCCAGCGCCGCGACCACCTGATCCTGCTGGCCTTGATGCTCGCGGCCCTGTGCGTGCCCGGCGTGCTCAACCGCGGGCTGGTGTTCATCGCCGGCATGGTCTGGATCAACGCGGTGTTCGGGCTGTCGTTCAACCTGCTGTTCGGCCTCTCGGGCGTGCTGAGCTTCGGCCAGGCGATGTTCTTCGCGGCCGGCGCCTACGCGGCGGCGGTGCTGACCCAGCAGATGGCCGTGCCTTTCGTGGCCGCCTTGCTGCTCGCGGCGCTCGTGGGCGCGGTGCTGGCCGCGCTGGTGGGCGTGGTGGCACTGCGGCGCAGCGAGGGCGTCTACTTCGCCATCCTCACGCTGGCCTTCGCCGAGCTGCTGCACCTGCTGATCGCCAACACGGCCTTCCTCGGCCGCAACGACGGCCTGGCCGGCCTGGCGCGGCCGAGCCTGGGCTTCGGCAGCTGGCGGGTCGACCTGGCGGCGGGCGACAACTTCTACTACTTCATCGTGCTGGCCTGCGGGCTGCTGATCGCCTTCATCCGCTGGATCGTCGACACGCCTTTCGGCCGTGCGCTGCAGGCGATCAAGCAGGACCCGGAGCGCGCCGAGTTCCTGGGCATCCCGGTGCGGCTGCACCGGCTGGTGATCTTCGTGCTGGCGGGCGCGACCACGGCGGCGGCGGGCGCGCTCATTGCGCCCTGGGCGCAGATCGTCACGCCGGAACTCGCGCACTGGTCCAACTCGACCAATCCGATCCTCTACACGCTGCTGGGCGGCAGCGCGTACTTCTGGGGCCCGGTGCTGGGCGCGGTGGTGCTGTCGGCGGTGTTCTACCTCACGCGCACGCTGGTGGGCATGTCGGACATGGTGACCGGGCTGCTGTTGCTGGTCGTGGTGGTGTCCTTGCCCGGCGGCATCCTCGGCCTGCTCGCGCGCTGGACGCGGCCGGCACCCGCCGTCCGCGCGCGGGTGGCGATCGAGACGGAGGGTTCGCGATGAGCCCGACGACCACGCTGCTCGAAGCCCGCGCGCTCGACAAGTCCTACGGCCGCATCCGCGTGCTGCGCGACGTGAGCCTGACCATCGGCACCGGCGAATCGCATGTGGTGATCGGGCCCAACGGCGCGGGCAAGACCACGCTGTTCAAGGTGCTGACCGGCGAGCTCCATGCCGACCGCGGCACGGTGCACTTCGGCGCCACCGACGTGACGCGCATGAGCGCGCACCAGCGCATCCACCGCGGCTTCGGCCGCACCTTCCAGGTGGCCAAGGTCTTCCCCAGGCTCAGCGTGGAGGACAACCTGCGGATCGCGCTCGAGGCGGGCGTGCGCCGCGGCAACCCGATCGGCCGCGTGAGCCGCGCCGATGCGGCCGGCTTCGCCGAGAAGGCCGAGCGCCTGCTGGCCGACACCGGCCTGGCGGCGCAGCGCGACGCGGTGTCCGGCGCGCTGGCCTACGGCGACCGCAAGCGGCTCGAGATGGCGATGGTGCTGGCGCTCGAGCCGGCGGTGCTGTTCCTCGACGAACCCACGGCCGGCATGTCGGCCGCCGAGCGGCAGGCGACGGTGCGGCTGCTGCAGCAGGTCAAGCGCCAGCGCAGCCTCTCGATGCTGATGACCGAACACGACATGGCCGTGGTGTTCGGCCTGGCCGACCGCATCTCGGTGCTGCACTATGGCCAGCTGATCGCGTCCGGCACACCGGAGCAGATCCGCAACGACGAACGTGTGAAAGAGGTCTACCTCGGCGACGGAGACGACCATGCTTGAGATCCGCCAGCTCGAAGCCCGCTACGGCGACAGCCAGGCGCTGTTCGGCATCGACATCGACGTGAAGGCGCAGGGCGGCGTGGCGCTGCTCGGGCGCAACGGCGCCGGCAAGTCGACGCTGCTCAAGGCGCTGCTCGACGCGGGACCGCAGAGCAGCGGCCAGATCCGCCTCGACGGCCGCCCGCTCGACGGGCTGAGCACCGAGGCCCGGGCGCGGCTCGGCCTGGCGCTGGTGCCGGAAGACCGCCGCATCTTCACCACGCTCACGGTGCGCCAGAACCTCGAACTCGCGTGGCATGCCGGCACGCCGGGCGGTGCGCGCATGAGCGTCGACCATGTGTGCGCGCTGTTCCCGCTGCTCAAGGACCTGCTCGACCGGCTGGGCTACCAGCTCTCGGGCGGCCAGCAGCAGCTGGTGGCGGTGGCGCGCGGGCTGATGGCCTCGCCGCGGCTGCTGCTGCTCGACGAGCCCGCCGAGGGGCTGGCGCCCAAGGTCGCGCAGGACCTGGCGCGCCAGGTCGGCGAGGCCCGTCACAAGCTGGGGCTGACCGTGCTGGTGGCCGAGCAGAGCATCGCCTATGCGCGCCAGTGCACCGAGTACGTCTACCTGCTCGACAGCGGCACGCTGGTGTTCCAGGGCGACTGGGCCGCCTTCGACGCGCAGCCCGCGTTGAAGACGCGTTACCTCGCGGTCTGACCGCAAGCAAGGAGTTCCAAAGTGAGACAGGACATCAGTGGCTGGCAGGTGCAGTGGGACGACGCCCGGTCGGCGCAATGGGTGCGCGAGGGCCGCTGGCGCAACCTCACGGTGGCCGACGCCGCGCGCGCGCTGGCCGGGCGCGAACCCGGCCGCGTGACGCAGGTCTGCGGCGGCCGCGACGTCACCGCCGGCGAGGTGTGGGAACAGTCGGTGCGGCTGGCGGCGGCGCTGCAGGCGCAGGGCTTCCGGGCGGGCGACGTGCTGGCCTTCCAGGCGCCCAACTGGCACGAATGCGTGTTCATCGACATCGCGGCCTGCATGCTGGGCGTGATCGTGTGCCCGATCGTCACGATCTACCGCGAGCGCGAGGTCGAACTCATTCTTTCCGACAGCCGCGCCAAGGGCATCTTCGTCGCCGAGAGCTTCCGCGGCTTCGACTTCGCGGCCATGCTCGCGCGCCTGCGCCCGGCGCTGCCGAAGCTCGCCCATGTCTGGACGGTGCGCGGCGGCACGCCGGGCCGCGCCGACGGCGATCTGCGCGACCTCATCGCGCAGGCCCCCGCGCTGCCGGCGCTGCCGGCGCTGCCGGCCGTGTCGCCCGACGCCATCAAGCTGGTGCTCTACACCTCGGGCACCACCGGCCGGCCCAAGGCGGTGCTGCATTCGCACAACTCGCTGATCCGCGCGACGCTGCTGTGCGCCACGCACTGGGGCATCCGGCCGGGCGACACCACGCTGATGCCGTCGCCCGTCACCCACGTGACCGGTTTCAGCCACGGCATCGAGATGCCCTTCTACGGGGAGACGCGCTGCGTGCTGATGGAGAAATGGGATGCGGCGCAGGCCGCCGACATCATCGAGCGCGAGCAGGTGTCCTTCACCATCGGCGCCACGCCCTTCCTGCAGGAGCTGATGGACGTGGCCGAGCGCGGCGGCCGCACCTTGCCCTCGCTGCGCCTGTTCCCCTGCGGCGGCGCGGCGGTCGCGCCAGAGACCATCCACCGCGTGGCGCGCGTGCTGCCCAACTGCCGTTCGTTCCGGGTCTACGGTTCGAGCGAGGCGCCGATGATCACCATGGGTTTCTGCCGGCCCGGCCAGGAGAGCCTGGCCGCCGAGACCGACGGCGAGGTGGTCGACTACGAGGTGCGCATCGTCGACCTCGAGGGCAGGGTGCGGCCGCAGGGAGAGGAGGGCGAGATCTGCGCGCGCGGCCCGGCGATGTGCATCGGCTATGCCGACGCCGGCCATTCGGCCGAAGCCTTCGACGCCGACGGCTTCTTCCACACCGGCGACATCGGCTACCTGACGCCGGAGCACGCGATCGTGTTCACCGGCCGGATCAAGGACCTGATCAACCGCGGCGGCGAGAAGATCAGCGCCAAGGAGGTCGAGGACCTGCTGCACCAGCACCCCGACGTGCTGGCCGCGGCCGTCGTCGCGATGCCGCATGCGCGCCTCGGCGAGACCGTCTGCGCCTACGTGATCGCGCGCCCGGGCCGCCAGCCGCAGGCGGCCGACATCACGGCGCTGCTCGATGCCGCCGGTGTCGCGCGGCAGAAGTACCCGGAGCGGATCGTGTTCGTGGACCAGTTCCCGACCACCGCCTCGGGCAAGGTCAAGAAGGACCTGCTGCGCGCCGACGTGCAGCAGCGCGCGCGCGAAGGCCGTTGAGGTCCCGGCCACCGACAACCCCAAGGAGACACACGTGCACGACATGAACAGACGCCAGAGCCTGGGCGCGCTCGCCGCCGGCGCGGCCGCCGGCCTTCTTCCTTTCACCGCCCGGGCCCAGGGCGGTGGCTGGCCGCAGAGACCGATCCGCCTGATCGTCGGCTTCACGCCCGGCGGCTCCACCGACCTGGCGGCACGCATCCTGGCGCAGGCGCTCGGCGAGCGGCTGGGACAGCCGGTGGTGGTCGAGAACAAGCCCGGTGCCAGCGGGAACATCGCGACCGACTTCGTCGCGAAGTCGGCGCCCGACGGCTACACGCTGATGCTGTGCACCATCCCCACCCACGCGATCAATCCGCACCTCTACCGGAACCTGCCCTTCGATCACCTCAAGGACTTCGCGCCGATCTCGCTGGTGGCGATGTTGCCCAACATCATCGCGGCCAACCCCCAGTTCCCGGCCAACAACGTGAAGGAGCTGGTGGCGCTGCTCAAGAAGGATCCCGGGAAGTACAACTTCGCGGCCGTGCCCGGCGGCTCGCCGCACCTGACGGCCGAGGTGTTCAAGGAGACGGCCGGGGTCCAGATGCAGCTGATCTCGTACAAGGGCGCGAGCCCCGCCATCACCGACGTGATCGCCGGCCATGTGCCGCTGGTGTTCGAGAACGTCGCACCCACCATGGCGTTCATCAAGAGCGGGCAGCTCAAGGCCATCGCCGTGACATCGCCGACGCGGCTGCCGGGGTTGGAGTCGGTGCCGACGGTGGCCGAATCGGGCTTCCCGGACTTCGCCATCGAAGGCTGGAGCGGCGTGGTGGCGCCGGCCGGCACGCCGGCGGCCGTGGTGGCGCGGCTGAACGCCGAGGTGCGTCACGTACTCGACACCCCGGAGCTGCGCGCGAAATTCGAGCAGCTGAACCTGCGCACGCGCTCGAGCACGCCAGAGGCGTTCGGCGCCTTCATGAAGGCGCAGACCGACTTCTGGGGCAACGTGATCCGGCGCATCGGCCTGAAGCTGGACTGAAGCCATGGCACGCATCCCCCCTGTCGCCCGCGCGGCCATGTCGACCGAACTGCAGGCGCTGCTGGCGACCCGCCCGCCCTACACGATCTACGGCATCCTGGCGAACGCGCCCACGGTGCTGCCCGGCTTCGTGCAGATGGCCGGCGCGCTGCTCACGCAGACCGAGCTCGACCCGCAGCTGCGCGAAGTGGTGATCCTGCGCGTCGGTGCGCATTGCAGATCGGCCTACGAGCTGCACCAGCACCTGCGGCTGGCGCGGCATGTCGGCGTGAGCGAGGCGCGCATCCGCCAGGCCACCGACCTCGACGCGCCGCTCGCCGAGGCGGGCGATCCCGACGCCGTGCTGCTGGCCTTCACCGACAGCGTGGTGCGCTCGGTCAAGGCGCCGGCCGAACAGTTCGAGGCGGCGCTGGCCCTGCTGTCGCCGCGCGGCATGACGGAACTGCTGCTGACCATCGGCACCTACATGATGGTCTCGCGCGTGCTGGAGAACCTCGAGGTGGAGATCGAGGCCGACGGCGTCGACATCACCAGCCGTCGCTACTACCCCGAGCCGCCGAAATAGGCCGCGGCGATCGCGCGGCTCAGCGCTTCTTGGCGCCGAAGATGCTGCCCAGCACGCCGCGCAGGATCTCCTTGCCCAGCCCCGTGCCGGCGGTGCGCACGGCCGACTTGGCCATGGTCTGCACCAGCCCGTCGCGCTTGCCGCCGCGCGGGCCGGTGGTGCCGAACAGCAGGTCGTTCAGGCCGCCCATCATGCCGCCGGCCTCGGCCGCCGCGGTGCCGGGCTTGCCACCCGCGGCGACCGGTGCATCGGGCGCGGTGGCGGTGCGTTCCTTGAGCTTCTCGTAGGCCGATTCGCGGTCGACCACCTTCTCGTAGACGCCCGCGACCAGCGAGTTGGCGACCAGCTGCTGGCGCTGCGCCGCGGTTATCGGCCCGAGTTGGCTGGCCGGCGGCAGCACGAACACGCGCTCGGTCACGCTGGGCCGGCCCTTCTCGTCGAGCAGGCTCACCAGCGCC
>Ga0182008_10001230_pt1 | contig 17604 bp, 21 predicted proteins | sample Sormic07211129_1_FD_120482 | JGI IMG/M metagenome (GOLD analysis project Ga0182008, IMG submission 120482) | Rhizosphere microbial communities from Sorghum bicolor, Mead, Nebraska, USA - 072115-129_1 metaG | ecosystem: Host-associated > Plants > Roots > Rhizosphere | place: USA: Nebraska...
CAATCAGGGAGAGCGCTCGTCTTACAAACGAGAGGTTGCTGGTTCGATTCCAGCCTCGCCCACTTCCCTCGTGGCCGTAGCTCAGTGCGGTAGAGCGGTCGCCTGAAACGCGACGCGCCGCAGGTTCGACTCCTGCCGGCCACATCCTCGGCTCCGTAGCTCAATCCGGGAGAGCCGCCGACTCTTACTCGGCACGGTGCAGGTTCGAGTCCTGCCGGGGCCACTATCGGAAGGACTGCCACGGGCGCGGTATCCCGTCTCGAAAACGGGTGCGGCTTCGGCCGTTGGGGGTTCGACTCCCTCTCCTTCCGCTCGTGCTCGTTCAATCCGGTGTGGCCGAACGGCAAGGCGCGCGACTGTTGATCGCGACACGCAGGTTCGACTCCTGCCGCCGGAGCTTTCGGAGGTCGGTGTCCGTGGCGGCACGGCTCGCTGATATCGAGCAAGGCCTGGTTCGACTCCAGGGCCTCCGATCCACGCCCCCGTGGTCGAGCGGCAGTGACGCCGGGTTCTCAGCCCGGAAGCGCGGGTTCGAGTCCCGCCGGGGGTGCTTCGACTGGCTGTAGGGAAGACGGACATCCCGCCGGTTTCGGGAACCGGAGAGCGCTGGTTCGACTCCAGCCAGCCAGATGCGCCGTGGGGAAACGGCTGTCCCGCGAGCCTCATGAGCTCGAGAAGCAGGTTCGACTCCTGCCGGCGCTATCGCCCGTGGGGACGTAGCTCAAGTGCGCAGAGCGCTCGCTTGTCGGGCGAGAGGCCGCCGGTTCGAATCCGGTCGTCCCCGTTTCGCGGTGGCCGTGGTGTAGCGGCAGCATTCGCGGTCGTGATCCGCGCGGCGTCGGTTCGAGCCCGGCCGGCCACCCCTCCTTCGCGGGCGCTGAGCACCGGCGAGCTCAGCCGGCTGTAACCCGGTCGCCCCGCGCTGTGGTGGTTCGACTCCACCCGTCCGCACTCACGTCGCTGGGGATGAAGCTCATGGGGATGAGCACCTCGCTTGCACCGAGGAGGAGCGGGTTCGACTCCCGCCGTCTCCACCTTTCCCGCCTCTGTGGTGTCAACGGAAGCACGCACCCTTCGTACGGTTGCGGCGCAGGTTCGACTCCTGCCGGAGGCTCTCGTACGCCCGTAGCTCAGCGGATGAGCGCTGCCTTGCGACGGCAGAGGACGCTGGTTCGACTCCAGCCGGGCGTGCTCACGCGGACGTAGCTCAGCGGGGAGAGCGTCGGAGCGCCACTCCGGAGAGACCGGTTCGAGGCCGGTCGTCCGCTTCACAGGCCCGTGGTGTAACGGAAAGCATGACGAGCTCCAACCTCGTCGGTCCGGGTTCGATTCCTGGTGGGCCTGCTGTCGCGGGCCGGAGTGAGCGGGTTATCTTCGGTAGATAGGCGAAAACGCCTGCGGTTCGAGTCCGCGCGCCCGTTCGCATTCCACGACCGCGACGTACGGCAATCCACGTGCTGATGGCCGGACCGGATCCGGTCGATTCCCGCCCGGAGCCTTCGTGCTCCGGTAGCTCAGTGGCAGAGCAGTTCCGGGCTGAACATCCACGACCGCAGCGAGAACGTCACGAAAATAGGAGGGACGGTGTGTCGTACCTGCTCCAGCACACGCGGCGTCCCACGTCGCGTCGTCGCCCGTCGCGCGTCGACGAGCGCCTGCGGCTCAATCACCGCCCATTCGACGGCGGCGCCGAGGTGCGTGTCTTCGTCGAGGACACGTCGCACGCCGCCCGCGGCCAGGTGCCGTCGGCCCGGCTGCGACTGCGAATCAGCGACTGCAGCAACCGCATCAACCTCGAGTTCGCCGTGGAGTCTGCGGAGCATCGCGCAAATTCGCTGCACAAGATCGACACGCTGCTCGGCGCACTCACGCGCTTCCGCGACGGCCTGATTGCCGAGGCTGCGCTCTACGCGGAGCGCGAGCGGCACACCTAACGACCAACCCGCCGACAGAAAGGAGGTGCGCGATGGCGTACCTGAAGCGTCACAACCCGAAGCGCGTGCCGCAGTGGGCGCCGCTGGCGGGTCAGGTGCAGAACGCGAACGTCGGCTACGCGTGGCCGGTCGACGACTGGACGCGGCTGCGCCGCTTCCTGATCCTCGGTTCGGAGGGCGGCTCGTACTACGCGTCGGAGTGGAAGCTGACGCGCGCGAACGCCGAGGCGGTCGAGCGCGCAGTCCGCGCCGACGGCAAGCGCGCCGTCGAGGAGATCGTCGCGGTCTCGCGCGACGGCCGCGCACCGAAGAACGAGCCGGCGCTCTTCGCGCTGGCGCTCGCGGCCGGCGTCGGCAACGACGACACGCGCAAGGCGGCGCTGCAGGCGCTTCCGCGCGTCGCGCGCACGGGCACGCACCTCTTCCAGTTCGCCTCGTTCGTCGAGGGCTTCCGCGGCTGGGGTCGCTCGCTCCGTCGCGCGGTCGGTCGCTGGTACGCCGAGCAGTCGCCCGACGCGCTCGCCTACCAGGCGATCAAGTACCGCCGGCGTGACGGCCTGACGCACCGCGACCTCCTGCGCCTGGCGCATCCGGCACGGTCGGTCACGGCACGAAACCCGACGCTCCGGATCTCGGACGAGCATCGCGCGCTGTTCGAGTGGATCGTTCGCGGCGGCGGCACCGACGGTCTCCCGCGCCTGGTCGAGGGCTTCGTCCGTGCGCAGTCGGCGACGTCCGCGTCGCAGGCGGCGGCGCTCGTTCGCGAGTACCGCCTGCCGCGCGAGGCGGTGCAGCCGGAGCACCTGACGTCGCGCGAGGTCTGGGCGGCGCTGCTCGACGACATGCCGGCGACGGCGCTCGTCCGCAACCTGGCCACGATGACCCGCGTCGGTGTCGTCGCGCCGGGCTCGGCTGGCACGGCGAAGGTCGTTGCACAGCTCGGTGAGCCGGAGGGCATCCGCCGCGCGCGGGTCCACCCGATCGCCCTGCTGATCGCGCTCCGCACCTACGCCGCCGGTCACGGCCTGCGCGGCCGCAACACGTGGGCGCCGGTGCGCGAGATCGTCGACGCACTCGACGCCGCGTTCTATACGGCGTTCGCGAACGTCGAGCCGACGGGCACGCGACTGCTGCTCGCCCTCGACGTCTCGGGCTCGATGGCGGCCGGCACGGTCGGCGGCGTGCCGGGTCTGTCGCCGCGCGACGCGTCGGCGGCGCTGGCGCTCGTGACGGCGTCCGTGGAGTCGTCGTACGAGGTCGTCGGCTTCTTCGCCGGCAAGGGCGGCTTCGCATCGGGTCGCAACCGCGGCCGCGGTTGGGGCGACGACGGCCTGACGCCCCTGCCGCTCTCGCCGCGGCAGCGTCTCGACGACGCGGTCAAGACGGTCACGAATCTGCGGTTCGGCGGCACGGACTGCGCGCTGCCGATGCTGTATGCGCAGGCGCTCGATCGTGAGGTCGACACGTTCGTGATCTACACGGACTCCGAGACCTGGGCCGGCGACATCCACCCGGCGCAGGCACTGCGCGAGTACCGACGCGTCTCGGGCATCGAGGCGCGGCTGGTCGTGGTCGGCATGGTCTCGAACGGCTTCTCGATCGCCGATCCGGCCGACCAGGGGATGCTCGACGTCGTCGGCTTCGACACGGCGACGCCGCAGCTCATCTCCGACTTCGCCCGCGGCGCCCTCTAGCTGGGGGCGCCGCGCGGCGCCCTTCAACGAGAGAGGACATGCGATGCACCGGCATCTCTATGTCGTTCACGTGACGCGGCCGCAGCCGCAGCTGCAGCCCCGTCCGGCGAAGGTCGTGCAGCTCGAGGCGCGTCGCGAGGCGCGGCTCGAGGCGGCACGGGTGCACCCGCTGCCGCCGACGCGGCCGGCAGCGTGAACGGAGCACGAACGGGCCGCTGACCGCGGCCCGCATGCGGGCGTGGCGGAACTGGAGAGACGCACCGGCTTCAGACGCCGGCGAGCTCGGCTCATGGGGGTTCGACTCCCTCCGCCCGCACTCCGTCGATTCGACGCCTCCGTAGCTCAGCGGACAAGAGCAGCGGGTTTCGGCCCCGCGCGGAGAGGTTCGACTCCTCTCGGGGGCTCTGGCACCGTGGCCGAGCGGCGAGGCACGCGCCTGCAACGCGCGATACGGCGGTTCGAGTCCGCCCGGTGTCTCCATCCGAAGGGCCGCCCGCCGGGCGGCCCTTCGTCGTTCAGACGCTTTCGGCCACGAGGACGGCGTCGACCGGGAGGGTCTGCAGATACGCGAACGGATGCTCGAAGGCGTAGAGCGCCCGCTCGCGTTCGACGCTGAAACGGAACATCTGCTCGGTTGCGGCGTGGAAGAGCTCGACGCTCGTCCGGTTCTCGTCGGCGTTCCAGTAGAGCGTGACGTCCAAGCCGCCGCTGCGGCGGTACGCGAGCTCGCGGAGCGAGCCGTCGGAAGCGAGTGTGTCGGTCATCGTGCGGTCTCCTTCAGGTGTCGTCATCGAGCAAAGACACCCGCCGGTCGCCGATATTCCCGCCGAGGAATGCCCGGGGTCGCGGCTCCGTTGTCAGAGGGGTGACCGCGGAGCCGGAGCCGGCCCGCGCAGGGAGCCGACGCGTGGACCGACTGCTCGATTCGCGTCGACTCGGCGACCACCTCGATCGGCTTTACCGAGCGGCGTGGGCTCTGTGCGGATCGCGTGAGGAAGCTGAAGACCTTGTCCAGGAGACATACGCGCGCGTCCTCGCACGGCCGCGCCTGCTGCGCAACGAGGACGACCTCGGCTACCTGCTGCGAGCGTTACGCAACACGTTCCTCAACCAGAGACGGTCGGCGAGCCGTCGGCTTCGCACCGCGCCGCTGCCGGACCAGCTCGACCTCATCCCCGACGCACGGGCCCGGCAGCCGGACGCTGCGCTCGAGGCCGCCGAGCTCTTCGCGGCCGTTGCGGCGCTTCCGGACGACTTCCGCGACGTCCTCGTCGCGGTCGACATCGCCGGTCTCTCGTACAAGGAAGCGGCGCGCGCGCTCGAGATTCGCGAGGGCACGGTGATGAGCCGCCTCTACCGGGCACGGCAACAGGTCGTGCGGATGGTCGGCTGACGGTGTTGGTCAGCTGCCGGGCGTCACGGATCCGACGAGCACCTGTTCGCCGGACGAGCTCTGGTCACCGTCTGCCCGTTCGCGGGTCACGGTCAGCGTCGTGAACTGCGTCGGCGCCACACCGGCCCAGAGCGTCACGTTCGCCCCTTCGTTGAACGTCCCGATCGGAACCACAACGCCGGCGTCGTCGCGAAGCCACGCTTCGTAGAACGCGCCGTCGGCGAGGCGCGGCAGCCTGGTCGCGTCGAGCTCGACCCGCCACCCCGACTGCCGTCTCGTCAAGGTCGCCTCGCCCCGTGCCCCAGGCGCGAGGCTCGTCGCGGCAAGGGCCGCGCGGAAGCCGGGACTGGAGTCGCCCGAGCTGATCGTGACCGCTCCGATCACCGCAGCGGCAGCCACCGCGGCTGCGGCCACGCCGATCCCGAGCCGGCGGAACGCTCGGTTGGATTGCGGCTGTCGCTCGGCCTCGACCCGTCTGCGCAATCCGGACGGTGCCGCCACATCGGCGACGGCGCCGCGCGTGAGCGAGAGGGCATGGCGCTGCTCGTCGAGCAGATCGCTCAGCTCCGCAGACGCTGCCACGCGCGCCTCGAGGTGCGACCGGCGCTCATCCGAGAGCGACCCGTCTGCGAGCGCCGCAAGCTCGACGGGCTCGCCCGCGAGCGGATCCTCCGATCGACGTCGTCGCAATGCCATCGCGCCACAAAAGGGTAACCGCCTGCCCACGACCTGAGAGACACCGGTCGGCCGCATTTCTTCCCGTCGGAATAGAGGACGCGTGTCGGTGTCTTACGCACCAATACGTCCTCTTCGAAAGGAACGACAGTGAAGAGTCACATGCAACTCATGGTGGTCGCCTCGGCGGTGGCCGTCCTCGGAGCGTTGGCAGTCGGCGGGACCGCGGCCGCCCGAGGGAAGGCCCACCCTGCGGCCTCGCACTCGCACAGGCGGTATTCCGTCGAGCGGCCGAAGCTCCAGCGCCGCCGGCTCACCATTCTCGGAACGCCCGGGAACGACAAGCTCGCCCTTCGACTGGAGGCGGGGCGCAGCGATGTCCTGCAGGTCGACGTCGGCGACGACGGCTCAGCCGACTTCCGGTTCCATCTCGAGCCGATCTCGGCGATCGTCGTCGACGCCGGCGGCGGCGACGACCTCGTGCGCATCGACGACAGCAACGGCGCGTTCACGAACAGCCTCCCGACGACGATCGTCGGCGGTGACGGCAACGACACCCTCCAGGGTGGCGCCGGCGCAGAGCTGCTCGTCGGCGGCGCCGGCAACGACTCGATCGACGGCAACGGCGGCAACGACGCGGCCGATCTCGGTGCGGGCGACGACACCTTCGTGTGGGACCCCGGCGACGGCAGCGACACGATCGAGGGCCGCGACGGCAACGACACGATGGTCTTCAACGGCGCCTCCGCGAACGAGCAGGCCACCCTGTCCGCGAACGGCGACCGGCTGACGTTCTTCCGCAACCCGGGCAACGTCACGATGGACACCCGCAGCGTCGAGAACGTCGACTTCAACCCGCTCGGCGGTTCCGACTCCGTCGAGGTGCACGACCTCACGGGAACCGGTGTCGCCGCGGTCAACGTCGATCTCGCCGCGGACGGCCAGGCCGACCGCGTCGGCGTCGACGCCACGAACGGCGACGACAACGTCAACGTCAGCGGCGACGCAACTGCCGTCGCCGTCACCGGGCAGGCCGCGCGTGTCTCGATCCGGCGGCCGGATCCCGCCGACGAGCTCCACGTCAGCGGCCTCGACGGCGCCGACTCGATCTCGGCGACCGGCCTCGCCGCCTCGACGATCGCGACGACGCTCAACGGTGCGGCAGGAGACGACCGCATCTCCGGCGGTCCGGGCGTCGAGCAGCTGTTCGGCGGCGACGGCAACGATTCGATCGACGGCAACGGCGGCAACGACGCGGCCGATCTCGGTGCGGGCGACGACAGGTTCGTCTGGGATCCCGGCGACGGCAGCGACACGATCGAGGGCAGGGACGGCAGCGACACGATGATCTTCAACGGCGCGCCCTTGGCCGAGCAGGTCACCGTGACGGCCAACGGCGATCGCGTCACGTTCGCACGCAGCCCCGGCAACGTCGTCATGGACAGCCGTAGCGTCGAGGACATCGACTTCAACGCGCTCGGCGGAACCGACACCGTCACGGTCAACGACCTGACCGGCACGGGCGTCGCGAACATCCGGATCGACCTCGCCGAGCTGCTCGGCGGGTCGGCAGGAGACAACGCGGCGGATCGCGTCGTCGTGAACGGCACGAACGGCGACGACGGGATCGGCGTCAGCGGCAACGTGGAGGTGCGCGGTCTCGCCGCGGAGGTCGACGTTCTCCACGCCGAGGCGGCGAAAGACCAGCTGGCGATCAACACGCTCGCCGGCAAGGACATCGTCGATACGAGCAAGTTGACGGCGGGGGCGATTCAGCTGCTCGTCAACGGAGCTCCGGCGGCGTAAGCAGGGGTGAAAGACGTGCGCGGGGCCTCTGCGGTCGGCCCCGCGCACATGAGCGCGGCGATGACCGGGTCGAATCCCCTTGATACCCTCCGGTCGTCGCGGGGCGTGGCGCAGCCTGGTTAGCGCGCCAGTCTGGGGGACTGGAGGTCCCGAGTTCGAATCTCGGCGCCCCGACTTCGGAACAGGCTGGGAGGGCGACTCGCCGACTGCACGCGAGTCGCCCCGAGTCACTTCACCACGGGCTGTCGAAGGTGTGGCAGATGTAGTAGTCCCAGCCGAAGCGGGGGAAGAGCCAGCTGTACGTGTAGCTCGGCGGGTCCGTGGGACACGGCTGGCCGTGGTAGAGGTCGCCCCGGATCAGTCGCTCGGTGCCGACGAACGCAGCATCGTCGGAGCTCACGTCGTCCGTGTCGAACACGAGGAACGTCGCCGCTCGCGCCGTGCCCGCGACGACGCCCTCGAGCTGCCCGGGCGGCGCGCAATGCACTTTCGGGTTGAAGGGGGGCGGCAGGAAACAACTCCAACCCGCCTGTGTCAGTTGCGCCGGGCTCGAGCCGGCCGCCTTCGCCGCTGCCGCAGTGGACGCCATCGCGAGCAGCGCGCACAGCACCACGAGTACACGGATCATGTTCCCTCTCTTTTTGGACGGTTCCGACATCGCTCTGCGATGCCGGTCGACTCGCGTCCTGACGCCGCTCAAGGGTAAGCGGCCGCATTCCATCCCTACATCGGCGGACCTACCCAAGTTGCATTCGCGGCCTTGCCCTATCAGGCCCGCGGGCGTCGCCGCGGCGGACTCGCAGCCGCACGCAGGAGTACGGTTGGCGGGTGGCTGTGCATGGCGCGTGGCTGCCGCCGCTGGCCGCGTGGCTCGCCGCCGCGGCGCTGCTCTGCGGTGCGGCGACGGCAGCCGGGCACAGCCCATTCGAGGCGTCGACGTGGGCGAGGTTCGACTCCGGCCACTACGAGTCGATCGCGCGCCACGGCTACGACCTGCATCGCTGTCGGCCGGGCGAGGGACAGAACCCGCACGCGCAGTGGTGCGGCAACACGGCCTGGTTCCCCGCCTATCCGCTGCTGCTGGCCGCTGCGGCAGCGGTCGGCCTCCCGCTCGAGCCCGCAGGCGTCGTCATCTCGTGGGTCGCGGCGGCGGCGACGCTGCTCCTCCTCTGGCGGTGGTTCCTCCGCGGCCGCTTCGGCGCGCTCGCGTGCGCTGCCTTCGCACCGGGAGTCGTCTACCTCTACGCGGTGTACCCGATGTCGTTGTTCGCGCTGGCGAGCGTCGTGTACGTCCGGCTGCTCGAGCGCGAGCACCGATGGGCGGGAGTCGCCGGCGCCGTCGCTGCGCTCGCGTATCCGATCGGGATGGTGCTCGTCCCGCTCGTCGCGCTCGTGTACGCGCGCCGCCGCCTCGGGCGCATCGGTGCGCTCGCCGGCCCGGCGGTCGTCGCTGGGTTCGCCCTCGTACTCGCGCAGCGTTTGCAGACGGGCAGATGGACAGCGTACTTCGACGTCGCCAACACGTATGGGGGCCTACACGAGCCGGCGGAGACGTTCTGGAGGTGGCTTCGCGTGCTGTGGAACTCGTCCGGCCCGTTCGGCTACACGCTCGCGCCGGTCTGGCAGCTGCTGCTCGTGACCGTGCTCCTCGCTGCCGTCGTCGCAGCGGTCGTCAGGCGCCGCGACACCCGCGACACCCGCGACATCGCGCTCCTCGTCTGGTGCGCCGGCGTCTGGGTCGTGCCGCTCCTCCAGCCCGGTCAGTCGCTGTGGCGGAGTGAGGCGGCGCTCGTGCTGCTCATGCCCTTGCTCGCGCGGCTGCCCCGGCCGTTCATCTGGACTGCGGCGATCGCGTTGGTCGTCGTCGGCTTCGCCCTCGCCCACGGCTATTTCGCCGGGACCCTCGTCTAGAGGGCTAGCGGCGCTTGTTCTTCGGGCGCCGCGCCCGCTCGTGGGCGCGCGTCGGCACGCCCGGGCCCGTCAGGAACGCGCGGATCAAGACGCCGCCGCTCCAGAACGCGAAGGCGAGGATCGGATCCCCGACGGCGAGCAGCGCGACGGGTCGGCCTGCCACCGCCACTGCGAACGTCATCGCCGGCCCGATCACGGTCAGGAGTGCCGTTGCGAGGACGACGCCGGCGAAGGCGCCCTTCAGGGTCTGCGGGCCGAGCTCGCGATGCCGGCCGAGGAGCCAAAGGGCGAGGACGGCGCTTCCGACAGCCGAAGCGACGCCGATAACGGCCGGCGAGGTCATCGGTCTCACCTTCCCGGCATCCGCCTCCCGGGGCGTGCACCGGAGGTCCGGACCGGCCAACCCGTTCGGTCAAGCGGCGGATCACCCCTTCGAGGGAATGCCAAGGGGGCGGAGGGCGGGCGACCCCCTCCAGCGGGCCTCGTCCTCTTCGCGCGTAGACGACTCGAGGGTGAGCCCGCCGCCAGGCTCAGCCTCGGTTCTGCGCGTCCTGCAAGGGGAGGGAGGACGCGATCTATGTTCTCGGAGCCCCCGCCGCATCGGGGCTCTCGAGGCACACAGATCATCGGGTGGACGAGGCCGCTCCACCGATCACTGAAGCGGTGGTTCACTCGATCGGTTCACTCGGCTGAGGGCTGCTGCCCTCCCCCGGAGCGGTCGATACACCCTGTGCGATCGACGGAACGAGCGGTGGGCCGCAGCCCGCTCGACGTCTTGAACGCACCGGAGAGCCGGTCGGAAGGGAAGCCGCAGCCCTTCTTCGACCGGCTCTCCTCTTTCTTTTAGGCGGGCGCCAGACGCGGCTGCCGCGCCGGCGGGAGCCGCAGCACGACGGCGAGCCCGAGGAACGCGAGGCCGAGCTCGCCGGCGATCTGCCACGCGTGTCCATTGCCCCAGGCGGTCGGGTTCACCCAGAGGAGGAGCGGGACGACCCACACGCGGGTGAGTCTGGGCGACGCGAGCGCCACGGGGACGAACAGCAGCACGAGGTAATGCGGCCAGAAGATCGGGGTCGCGAGGAAGGAGACGCCGAGCAGCGCGACGAGCGAGCGCCGCTCGTCGCCGACGAGGCCGAGCGCGAGGACGAGCGCGATCGCGCCGGCGACATACGTCGCCTGGGCTGCGTGACCGGGACCGACGCCGAGGACGCGCGTCAGCGCATAGGTCGAGTAGCTGTTCGGGCCGTACAGCCTCGTCAGCCGGTCGAGCCGTTGCGGATAGTCGCCGAGCCCGCCGAAGCCGATGACGGCCCACAGTCCGAGGACGGATGCCAGGCAGGCGCCGGCCGCGACGACGGCGCCGCGCCGGCGGCCGGTGCGGACGAGCCAGAACCACAAGGGCCAGAGAAACAGCTTCGCGCTCGCCACGGCCGCGACGAGGACGCCGACGATCACCGCGCGCTCGCGGTAGCGCCACGCGGCGGCGACTCCGAGCAGGAGCAGGAGGCTGAGGGTTCCGGTCGCGAGGGACTCGACGACCGGCGCCGACACAAGTGCCACGCTGCAGCAGCGCCAGTCGCGGACGCCGAGCAGCCGCAGCGCGAGAACGAGCGCGCCGAGGTTCACGACGAGGAAGACGAGCTTCGCCGCCAGGAACGGCAGCGCGGCGAGCGGTGTGAGCAGGAACGCCGTCAACGGCGGATAGCCGTATGCCTCGAACCCCCGCGACGGCACGGGCGGCAGCGAGGCGAGCGGCGCATACGGAGAGTGCCCGTGCAGCACTGCACGGGCGGCGAGCCAGAACGCGCCGAAATCGGGCTCACTGACGCCGCGGCGGACGAAGGTCACACAGCACACCGTCGCGACCACGGCGGGGACGAGGCCGAACGCGCTCCATTCTCCGCAGCGTTTCAGGCTGCGCGTCAGTTCCAGACGTGCCACTTGATCTGCGTCCGGCTGTGGACGTCGAGGATCAGATCGGCGTGCGTGCCGTGCCGCGGGAAGCAGAAGTTGCACGTGAAGCTGCCGCGCATCCAGATGTGGTCGACCAGCCGTCCCTTCTCGTGGACGTCGAGGCGGATGATGGTGATCCGCGGGCTCGGCTCGCCAAGGCCGTTCGCCAGCATCTGAACCTGGGCCTTGACCCACGGAGGCATGCTCGTCCGGGCGGCGGGCGACGGTGCGGCGAGCAGAAGCGAGAGAGCTACGAGTCCGGCGAACGTGTGCGCTGCGCGATGCATGGGTTACACCCCCGTGAGAGGCTTGACGCGCAGGCGCGGGAGTAGGGCGGGACGGCGCCACATTGCCGCGGCTGCGATGGCGGCGACGAGGACGAGCAGGCTCCCTGTCCACACGGTTCCCTTGCTCCACGCCGGCGCGTCGACCCAGAGCAGGACGGGGGCGACCCAGAGCGGCGAGAGTCGCGTCGTCACGAGCGCGATCGGCACGACGAGCAGCACGAGGTAATGCGGCCAGAGGATGGGCGTTGCGAACAGCGACACCGCGATGACGGCGACGAACGCACGCCGCTCGTCGCGGACGAAGACGGCGACGAGGGCAAGCGCTGCGAAGGCGAGCACGTAGAGCGAGCGCTCGGCGGCGACGCTCCCGACCCCGAGCGAGCGCTCGAACGCGTAGACCGAGTAGCCGTGCGGGCCGACGAGCTCCGTGAGCCGCCCGAGCAGCGTCGGGTACTCGCGGAAGCCCGCGAACCCGATCGCCGCCCACGACGCGAGGACGGCGCCTACGCCCAGGCCGGCGGCGAAAGCGGCCGCGCGATACCGGCGCGTCCGCACGAGCCAGAACCACAGCGGCCACAGGAAGAGCTTGGCCGAGATCACAGCTGCGACGGCAAGGCCGGCCGCGAGGGCGTGATCCCGGTAGCGCCAGGCGAGCGCGACCCCGAGCAGGAGAAACGGGCCGACGGCTCCGAGCCCGACCGCCGCGTAGGCGGGTGCACAGGCAAAGACGACGCCGAAGCAGCGCCAGTCGCGCACACCGAGGAGCCGAAGTGCGAAGGCGATCGCGGCGACCGAGAGCAGCAGGTAGATCGCCTTCGCGACGCCGTACGGCAAGAGCGCGAGCGGCACCATTGCGAAGGCGCTCACCGGCGGGTAGACGAACGGAGCGAACATGCGCGATGCCGCGTGTGGGAGCGAGTCGAGCGTCGGGTACGGCGAGCGCCCATGGAGCACGTCGCGTCCCGCCGACCAAAAGGTCCAGAAGTCGCTGTGGTGCGGGCCGGCAGCCGTGGCGTCGCCGAGGCAGGCGCCCATCAACAGCAGCGGCGCGGCGCCGAACAGGAACAGCTCGAAGAACCGGGCGGCGAGCCGCCGCACGACGCGAAGCTCCACGAGAACTGAGAGCCCCGCGAGGGGCCCTTTCTTTCTATTCCAGCGTCAGCTGGTCGCCGGGCTGGACGCCGTCCGCCGCGCCGGCCGCCAGCTCGATGACGACGGATGCGCCGCGAGCAGCCGCCATGCGCCACGGCTTCAACCCGCGAACGACCTTGACGACCCGGAGCTCGCGATCGCAGAACACGGCGTCGATCGCGAACCGCATGAAGAACATGTGGATCGAGCCGGCGCCGCGAAAGATCATTCCCTCGTCCTGCGGCAGCGACGCGCGGCCCATCAGGCCTCGAAAACGCGTCCAGAACGTCTCTGCGGCGACGCAGCGCTCGCAGAGGACGCGGCCGTCACCGGCGCGCCGCAGCGTCTTCGTCATTCGGCCTCACCCTTCGTAGTGATTTTGCGCAATCCCCCGAAAGAAGTCGGCGACCGCCCTTCTCTCATCTCCCATCGACGCCAGCGAGGCATACATGGACATGAAGGGAGGTCGTTCGCACGACAGGATCGTACGCGGCTACGCCGCGGAGCGTGGACAAGCAGCTGCTGAGTACGCGGTCATTCTCGCGCTCGTCGCAGCTGCGCTGATCGCCACTTACCAGCTGTTCGGAAACGCCATCGTCGCGCTGTACCAAGCCGTCGTTTCCGCTTTTTAACGACTACGTCAAGGGGATTTCACAATGCTCGAGTTCGCCATTCAGTGGATCAAGGACAACTACAAGCGTGAGGAAGGCCAGGCAATGGCCGAGTACGGCATCATCCTCGCGCTGATCGCCGCCGTCGTCATCGCGCTGCTCGTCACGCTCGGCGGCCAGATCAAGAACGCGCTTCAGACCGTCGTCAACGCGCTCTAGGTCAGCGCTCCACGCAAGCGGCGGCGGGTCGGATTCGTCGACCCGCCGCCGTCTTCACTCGAAACGCCGCCGCCGTCACATGAAGAACACTCGCCGCCCACATCTCCGCTCCGAGCACGGTCAGACCGCCGTCGAGTTCACCCTCGTCGTGCCGATCCTGATCGCGCTCCTCCTCGGCATCGTCCAGGCCGGCATCGCCTTCCATAACTATCTCTCCGTCACGGACGCCGCGCGCGCCGTCGCGCGCAAGGCGATCCTCGTGCGCTTCACGCCGCTCACGCAGGCCCAGATCAACCAGATCGCCGACCAAGCGTCGCCCGATCTCGACGCCAACCAGCTCACCGCGACGGTGACACCCGATCCGGCGGATCCGACATTCACGACGGCCGGCAGCACGATCACCGTGACGGTCACGTACCCCTATCACCTCCAGCTCTTCGGCATCCCGGTCGTCGACGGGACGCTGACGAGCACGATGAAGGACCGGCTCGAATGACCAATCGCCTGAACGACGAGCGCGGCCAGGCCGTGCTTCTCACCGTTCTCTTTCTCATCGTGCTGCTCGGCGCCTCTGCGCTGACGATCGACGTCGGCGCGTGGTACCGCGAGCAGCGGCAGGCGCAGGCCACGGCCGACCAGGCCGTGCTCTCGGGTGCGCAGACCCTGCCGGTGAGCACCGCGCAGGCGCTCGCCGACACGCAGACGTACGCCGACAAGAACGGCGGCGGCGTCGTCGCCGGGTCGATCAAGACGCTCTTCGGGCTGCAGCCGAACGACACCGTCACGGTGACGATCCAGCGGCCCGCGCCCGGCTTCTTCGCAAAGGTCCTCGGAGTCAGCTCCGTGACCGTGCAGGCGAAGGCCGCCGCGCGTGCCGGCCTCCCGATCGCCGTCTACGGGGCGGCGCCGATCGTCGTCAGCAAGGACCATCCGTTGCTGGCCGGCGCGGGCTGCCCGTGCTTCAACCAGGAGACGACGCTGCCGTTGGACAAGACCGGGGCACCGGGCGCCTTCGGCTTCGTGGACTTCGACAACACGGGCAGCAACGGCAACCCGCCGCTGTCGGCATGGATCACCGACGGCTACCAGGGCGAGCTCGACCTCGGCCTCTACGACTCCGACCCGGGCGCGAAGATGAACGGCGTCCTCACGTCGGCGCTCGACCTTCGCACGGGATCGGACCTCCTCTTCCCGGTCTTCGACACGCTCGGGGGAACGGGCTCGACGGCGCAGTACGACATCATCGGCTGGGTCGGCTTCCACCTGGACTGCTTCGGGCTCGCCGTCTCGACAACGAATTGCCAGAACCAGAACGGCAACAGCCAGACGCTCACCGGCTACTTCACGAAGGTGATCTGGAAGGGCCTGCTGTCGAGCAGCGGCAGCAACAACAGCAACGAGCCGGACTACGGCGTCGACACAGTGAATCTCGTCAACTGAGGGACCAAAAACCATGACGTATCGCATCCGAAACATCGTCATCGCGGTCGGGCTCGCGCTCCTCGCGATGATGCTCACGCTGTTCTACGTGACGAACTACAAGCGCTCGGTGCAGAAGGGCCAGTCGAGCGTGCAGGTCTACGTCGCGTCCAAGGATCTGACCGCCGGCTCGTCCGGGGCGGATCTCGTGAAGAGCCACGCGTTCCGCGTCGAGACCATCGCGCGCGACGACGTGGTTCCGGGTGCGATCTCCAGCCCGGATCAGGTTGCCAACCTCGTCCTGAGCGCTCCGGTGTTCGCGGGCGAGCAGGTGACGCTCCGCCGCTTCAGCGACGCCGCTGCCGAAGGCATTCGGTCGCAGCTGAAGGGGAACATGCGCGCGGTCGAGCTCGTGGGCGACCCGAACCAGCTCCTCGCCGGCACGCTGCAGGCGGGCGACAAGGTCGACCTCGTCGCCAACCTCCACCAGGAGAGCGGCTCGGGCTCGAACGTCACGAAGATCGTCCTCCGTGACCTGACCGTCCTCACGCCTCCGGCCGACAGCACCAAGACCGGCGGCGCGGGCGGCGCAGGCAGCGGGAACGCCTCCGCAATCGTCGCGGTAACCGACACGCAGGTCCAGCGACTCTTCTTCGTCTTCAAGAACGCCGACTGGACGCTCGAGCTTCGCCCGGTCGTGAACGCGGTCGACAGCAATGACCGGTCCGACGATCTCAGCACGATCATGAGGGGGCGATGATGAGCGCGGTTCGCGTCTTTTTCACGGGTGACTGCGACGGCTTCGACGCACTTCGCGCGTCGCTGAGCGACACCGAGGGCATCGACGTCGTCGGGACGAACCCGACCGTCGCCGCGGCGGCCGGCACGCTTGCCGGCGGCCACCTCGACTGCATCCTCCATGCCACGCGCTCGTCGACCTTCCCGGCGACCGAGGTCGCCGCGATCCGCGAGCACACGCGTGCGCCGATCATCCTCGTCGCCTCCGGCGGCGAGGCGGCAAACATGCTCGAGCACGCGCTCGAGATGGACGTCGCCGACGTCCTGCTCCTCCCGCAGCTGATGCACAACGTCGTGTTCTCGATCCGCAAGGCATCGCACGCGCGGCGCCAGCTGCAGACGGCCGTTCACCGCGGTCGCGTGATCACCGTGTTCTCACCGAAGGGCGGGACGGGCAAGACGGTCGTCTCGACGAACCTCGCGGCGGCGCTCGCGAAGCACGAGGGCAAGCGCACGCTCCTGCTCGACCTCGACCTCCAGTTCGGCGATGCCGCGATCATGCTCGGCCTCGAGCCGGGGAAGACGATCTACGACCTCGTCGTCGCACCGGGCGAGCTGGACTCGGAGAAGCTCGCCGGGTACGTCTCGAAGCACCCGTGCGGGCTGGACGTCCTGGCAGCGCCGCTGCGCCCCGAGGACGCCGAGCTGATCGTCGAGAGCAAGGTGACGGCGCTCATCGAGGTCGCACGGAGCTCGTACGACGCGATCGTCGTCGACACGTCGCCGTTCTTCCACGGCCCGATGCTCGCGACGCTCGACCGCACCGACCAGCTGCTCGTGCTCTGCGGGCTCGACGTGCCGACGCTGAAGAACGTGCGTCTCGCACTGCAGACCCTCGAGCTCCTCTCGTTCCCGGCCAGCCGCATCGAGTACGTGATGAACCGCTCGAGCGCAAACGTCGGGCTGAAGGTGCGCGAGGTCGAAGACGGGCTCAAGGTCAAGGTCGGTCACGAGCTCCCGCTCGACCGCACGGTGCAGGTCTGCGTGAACCGCGGCGACGCCCCGGTTCTTGCCGAGCCGCGCTCCGAGTTCTCGCGGGGCCTGATGGCTCTCGCGAAGCAGGTCGCGCCGAAGGCCGCACCGAACAGCGTGGCCGCGCAGGGCAAGCGGAAGCGGTCCCTCTCCTTCGCGAAGGCGTAGGCGTCGGCCATGGGACTGCACGACCGTCTCTCCGGAGGTGCTGCCGCCGTCGCCGAAGCGACCGCGGCGGCACCACGCGTCGATCCGTACGCCGAGCTCAAGGTTCGCGTCCACCACGCGTGCATCGCAAAGCTCGGTCCCGAGGTCTTCAGCGGCAGCCCCGAGGACCTCAACGACGCGGTCTATCGCGCCGTCACCGAGGAGCTCGCGCTCACCAACACCCCGCTGACCCGCGAGGAGCGCCGCGAGCTCGTCAGCCAGCTGACGGACGACATCCTCGGCTACGGCCCGCTCGAGCGCTTCCTCGCCGACGACACCGTGACCGAGGTCATGGTCAACGGTGCGCCGAACGTCTTCGTCGAGCGCGGCGGCAAGATCGAGCGGACCGAGGCTCGCTTCGTCGACGACGCGCATCTGATGCGCATCATCGACAAGATCGTGTCGCAGGTCGGCCGCCGGGTCGACGAGGCGTCGCCGATGGTCGACGCGCGCCTGCCGGACGGTTCGCGCGTGAACGCCATCATCCCGCCGCTCGCGCTGTCCGGCCCGACGCTGACGATCCGGAAGTTCTCGCGCGACCCGTACACGATCAACGACCTGATCACGTTCGGCTCGCTCTCGCCGCGCGCCGCG
>Ga0182008_10001231_pt1 | contig 17602 bp, 17 predicted proteins | sample Sormic07211129_1_FD_120482 | JGI IMG/M metagenome (GOLD analysis project Ga0182008, IMG submission 120482) | Rhizosphere microbial communities from Sorghum bicolor, Mead, Nebraska, USA - 072115-129_1 metaG | ecosystem: Host-associated > Plants > Roots > Rhizosphere | place: USA: Nebraska...
AAGCCCGCTCGCCACAGAAAGCCCATCCACCCCATAAGCCCTGCCAAGCCATGCAGGCCCACTGCGCGCCAAATCAATCGACCGCTGGTCCAGCCCATCTGAACCCAATTTGAATTTTCTGCACACTCCGACGCTCTGCATTCTAGACACGCGTATTTCAGCGCGCTCACGGGGCCGCCTTGTCGGCAGGCCTGGTTGTTTAGGACTTTGCGGACACTGCCATCATGACGTTCCTCACTGCGCTCTCAGGCCAGCCGGCCTCGATGCTTCTTTCGGCTCACGGTCGTTATCAACACCTGTATCAGCAGTTGTACAGCGAAGTCGAGGGCGCCGAAGAGGTCGCGCGCGACTTCGTGCAGGCGCAATTGACCCTGGCGCGCGATCTGCCCGGCGATCTGCCCGAAGTGCCTGAACATCTTACGGCGTGGGTGGAGCAGCGCTGCGCCGAAGTCGCCCAGGCCTACGCCGAGTACCTGGAACAACGCCAGCAAGGTCGGCCCCGGCGCTTTTTCCAGAACAAGGCCCATGCCTTGTATTGCCTGCAGCGCGTAGCACCGACCAAACAGGTCGACGGCGCCTGGTTGTACGGGCTGCTGGCCCACTGGCACGACCCGCGTTTCGACGGCTTGCTCACCACCTACCTGGAAGAGTTGGGCGACGGTCAGGCCGCGCAAAATCATGTGGTGATCTACCGCAAGCTGCTCAGCGATCACGACGCCGCCAGCGAAGCCGGCCTGGACGACGACCATTACCTGCAAGGCGCTCTGCAAATGGCGCTGGGCCTGTGCGGCGAGGACTTCCTGCCGGAAATCATCGGCTACAACCTTGGCTACGAACAGTTGCCCCTGCACCTGCTCATCACCTCGTACGAGCTGAGCGAGCTGGGCATCGACCCTTATTACTTCACCCTGCATGTAACCATCGACAATGCCAGCACCGGCCACGCCTGCAAGGCGGCGCAATCGGTGATCGATCTATTGCCGCTGGGCGAGGGCAGGGCGGACTTTTACCGACGTGTCGCCGAGGGCTATCGCCTCAATGACCTGGGCCCGGGCACCAACGCCGTCATCGACAGCTTCAACCTGCATGACGAAGTGGTGGCCATGCTGGAGCGCAAGCGCACGTTCGGCCAGCACATGCATTCGGATTACTGCCGCTTCGAAGGCAAGACCGTCAACCAGTGGCTGGCCAAGCCCGGGCAGATCGGCGCATTTCTCCAGGCTCTGGAAGACAAGGGCTGGATCAAACGCAATCAGGACCCAACCGAGAGCCGTTTCTGGCAACTGATCGAAGGCGCCGGCGCGGCGATGTTCGGAGTGTTCAGCGGCTGTGAAAAGCAGGTGCTGCACGACTGGATCGCCGGTGACTGGATCAGCGCCGAGCGTGTGCCGGCGGTGCGGCCTGGACGCGGCAGACCCTTGGCCCGCGACTCGCACCGTCCAACGGACCCGGACACTCAGGGCCTGGTCGAATCGCTGAGCAACCTGACCGATGAACAGCAGCTCACGGCGCTGATTCCCTGGCTGTCGGCCCGCCGCCATTGCACTCCCGCGGGGCTGTATGCCACGCGGCGCTTTATCCAACTGCGTGCGCGCCTGCGCTAAGGAACCCGCTTATGTCCGCACAACAACTCGCCGACCGCGCCTTGCTGGACCTGGGCCGAGGGTTGAAACACGACGGCTATCACTTCATCACCCCCACGCCGCTGACCCATGACCGCGTCTATCGTCGCCTCGCGACCCCGCTGGCGATGAACCTGCGCGACGTGTTCGGCTGGTCGATGCCGTTCGACCGCGACCTGTTGCCTGACAGCGTGCGCGAAGCGTTGCAGCATGCCGACGTGGTCGAAGAGCACGATTCGCTGTGGCGCAGTACGGTGCGCTGGTCGAGCCTGGATGATCTGTTGATCGCCCATTCGGCGTACCCCACCACCCAATCGGACGCGGTGTTTTTCGGGCCCGACAGCTACCGCTTCGCGCAACTGATCGAGGCCCACCTGCAACAGCGTTTCGAGCCGATCAAACGCGCGGTGGACATAGGTTGCGGCGCCGGCGTCGGCGCGCTGGTGATCGCCCGGGCGCGCCACGACGCCGAAGTGCTCGCGGTGGACATCAACCCCCGCGCACTGCGCCTGACTGCCGTGAACGCGGAGCTGGCCGGCCTGGGCAACGTCAGCGCCTATCACAGTAATGTGCTGGACAGCGTCGAAGGCGAATTCGACCTGATTGTCGCCAACCCGCCCTATATGAACGACGACCGCCAGCGCGCCTACCGGCACGGCGGCGGTGCCCTGGGCGAGCAACTGTCGGTGCGGATTGTCAGCGAGGCCCTCGGTCGCCTGGCCGTGGGCGGCACCCTGGTGCTGTACACCGGTGCGGCGATTGTCGCCGGTGAGGACCCCTTCCTCGCCGCAGTCAAGCCGTTGCTCGGCAGCGATGCCTACGGCTGGACCTACCGCGAACTGGACCCGGACGTGTTCGGCGAGGAGTTGGAAAAACCGGGTTACGAGCGCGTGGAGCGGATTGCCGTGGTCGCATTGGCAGTGACCCGTTTGCGCTGAGGCCGGCTTAGCAACTCTCGGCCCGCCCATCGCCGACGAAGCGTTTAGCCAGAAAACCATACAGCACGTAACCGAACGCCAGCACCAACATCGCGCCAAACACCGCCTCTGCGCCGCAGGCGTGGATCGCATACAGCGAATACGCCGTAGCCACTAGCACCGCCAGCGTATTGCGTACCTGCACGGCTTCCTTGTGCATCATCACCATCAGCCCGGTGAGGGCGGTGACGTAGGGCGCCAGGTTGGTCACCACCGCCAGGCTGACCAATTTGCTGAACTGCGCTGAGGCGGTGGTCGAGATCGTCGACAAGGCGATCAGGCTTTGCAGCGCGGCGCAGGCCAACAGGCCCAGGAGTGGCGCGTTGGCTTGGGTGATCCGGCTGAAAAAACGCGGAAACATGCGTTGATCCGCCGACATCTTGGCCGTCTGGGCCAGGGTGAACTGCCAGCCCACCAATGAACCGATACAGGCCACCACCGCCAGCGCGATGATCACGTTGCCGACCCACGGCGCGAACATCTGGGCATACACCACCGCGAAGGGCGCGGAGGCGTGCGCCAGTTCGGCGTTTGGCACGATGCCCTGGATCACAGCTCATCTTTTTGCCTGGCGTGGTCATCGAGTACTCCGTTGAGCCTGTGGGCCGGTATGACCGTCAGCAATAGCGCGGATTCAGGCGTTTGTCTCGCTCGGGCGACCAGGTGCCAGCGCCTGATGCGGCAGCAACGTCATCACATCGCAGAACAACGCACGCTTTTGCCAGTCGTTGCGGTCGCCGATCACGTACAAGCGGCGCTTGGCCCGGGTGGCGGCCACGTTCAGCAGGTTCGGCTCGCTGACCACCCAGTCCCGCGCACCGGCGTTTTCGCTGCTGCCGCCTAGCACCATGATCACCACGGGTGCCTCCTTGCCCTGCATGGTGTGAATGGTGCCGTAGAGCATTTTGCGCGGCAGCAGCTCTTTAAGGCGATCACGCACCGCCTGGAAGGGCGTGACTACGGCAATGTCGGCGATCTTCACTCCGTCCTGGCGCAGCATCGCCAACAGGCGCATCAGGGCATCGCCTTCGGCCGCAACCCAGTTGCCGGATGAAGGGCCATGGGCTTCGACCCAGCCGGTGGCCAGGCTGGCCGGTGTTTCTTTGGCCGGGGAGGGCGGCACGGTGCCGAAGACCATGGCGCCGTCGTAGGCGATGCGGTTCGCCAGCGCGTACATCGGACGGTCGCAGCGACGATGCACCACCAGCGGCAAGCCGACCCAGCGCTTGGCCTGCGGCGGCCCCATCATTCGGCCCCAGCGGGTGGCTTCGTCGGCCAGGGTTTGCGCAGACTGGCGCGTCGGCAGCCAGTATTCGTCGACGCCGTAGCGGGTGCGCATATGTTCCAGCACCGCTTCCGACACGGTGACGATGGGCTTGAGTTGCAGCGGATCGCCCACCAGCACGGCACGGCGCGCGCGCCATAGGGCACCGACCGCCGCTTGCGGGGTGGCCTGGCCGGCTTCGTCCACCAGCAGCCAGCCTATTTCACCGACGCCCAGGGAGCCGAACGAGCGCGCGAACGAGGCAAAGGTGCTGCTCAACACCGGCACGAGCATAAATAACGACGCCCAGCTCGAACGGATCGCCGCGCGCGAGACGCCCTGGAAGCGCCCGCCCTGTAACACACGGTTGATGAAATACAGATTGGCGCGAACGCGCTTGGCTTCCAGCTCGAAGAAGCATTGGTGCAACTTCAGGGCCTGGATAAACACTCGGGCGCGGGCCTGGCGCCAACCTTTTATCGACCACGGTTCAATCAGCTCAATGGCCTCGCCGCGTCCGATAATGCCGTGGCGCAGCCAGGCCAGCAGGTGCTCTGCCTTGCACGCCTTGGCCAGGGTGGTGATTTGCTCGATCTGCTGGCGCTGACGCTCGCGCAAACCTCCCAGAGCCTGCTGGTGTTCCGCGCTCAGGTTATTGAGCGCCTTGCTCTCGCCGGTCAGGCGCGCGGCGCTGCGTTTGACCTGTTCAAAGCTATCCTCGGCCAGGGTGTGCCGGCTGCGGATAACACCTTGTACTTCATTCCAACGTCGCTGCGTGCCCCACAGGCTCAGGAGGTTGGCAAAGAACCCGGGCTTGGCCGCCAGATGCTGCTGCACCTCGTTCAGGCTGTGTTGCAGAGCGTCATGGGCGGGCTTGAACTCGCGCTCGTCGAGTTGCGCGATACGCGCATCGGTCTCTTTGATCGTGTGGGTCAAGCGCTTGAGTGCTTCCTCTTGCTCAACGATTTGCGCGCGCAACGCGCTGACAGTCTGCAAATGGTCGTTGATGCGCTGGGCATCGGCGCTCAAGTGTTCGGCGTGAGCCTTGGCCGCCTGATAATCCGCCACTGCCTGCTGCCAGGTGCTCAGGCGTTGCGCGGAGGTGCGGCTGATATCGGCCTGGGTTCCGAGCCAGCCGAGGAAGCCACGGCGCGCCTGATCTGGGCTGTCTTCGCCGGGCTCGTCTTCTTCTTCCTGGTCGTCGTCCAGTTCCTCGGCCTCCAAGGCCGACAGCCAGTCGTGCGCCTGTTCTTCGAGGTCGCTGGCCTTGGGTTTGCGTGGTGGCTGGCCGTAGAAGTAGCGGCTGATAAAGGTGCGGCGCCGCGCCTTGCTGCCCAGCGCTGCGGAGATCAGGCCCCAGGCGGGTTTGCCGCTGACCAGTTCACCCAGTTCGCCGAAATAGTCAGCATCCGGCAGCCAACTGGGGTCGATCTTGTCGCGCTGCGGCAGCTCCAAGGTGACGTTCTCGACGGCGCCGTTATTGGACGATGCGATCACCATCTCAAAGCCGAACAATGCCGGGTTGAGCGCATGCACCGTTTGGAAGTCCGTGCCGTCGCTCACCCGTTCGGGCGTGCCGTCGACAAAAGCGGCAGACGCGCGGGGCAGTGTGGCAAGGGCATCGGCGCGCTGGGTGACCACGGCGGCCAGCAGATCGCGCAACAGGGTGGTTTTGCCGGTGCCGGGCGGGCCGTTGATGCCCAGCACCCCTTCGCCATCGCTCAAGGTATGCAGCAGGGTATTCACCGCCAATTGCTGGGAATGCACCAGCCCCAGGTGATGCTCGGCCGGCCAGCAGCCCAACGGGTAGTGCTTGGGCGCCAGACGCTCGATTAACGCCAGGGACGCATCGTCATCGTCGACGTGCAAGCGCTGTTCCGGGGCATGTCGCGCCAGGTACTGCGCCAGCGGTGCGCTGGTGATGCCATTGCGCAGGCTGTCCGCCACGTCGGCCAAGTCGGCGAGCAGAAAGCTGTTGAGCGGGTCGTCTTCCTGGGCTGGGTTCTTGATTTTGATGGGCGTGGAGCGCCAGCGGTGGTTGTAGCGCTCAGGGGCGCTGAAGAAGTCGTCCAGGCCGAGGAAATTTCGAATCTTCTCGGTCAGCTCGACCAACATCGCCGCATCGACTGGGCCGCCCATCAGCGACTTGATGTCCTCGCGCAGATAGTTTTGCTCCTCGTCGAAGCCGCGGGTCCAATCCCTGTTTGCCAGGGCGCGGCCGAGGAACCAGGCTTCGCTGGAGAGCACCAGACTGTCTTGCACCATCAGGCCCTGCTCGGTGAACTTCAGCGCGAAAAGCGCGGATTCGCGGGTTTTCGGCGGCTCTTTGTAGCCTTGGTCGGCACCGTACAGCTGCTTAAGGCTTTCGGCCACCCGGCGGCTGTCATACAGGTGGGCGAAGAGGGTGTGGCTCCAGACCCGGTCTTTAGGTTTTTGCTGGCCGTGCGCCGGGCTGCCGGCAGCCCATGGCATCACCGGACGCGCCGCATTGCAGTCATGCAGGAACGACGCAAACAGACTGTCGCGCTTTTCGATTTTGGGGGCCGACTGCGGTTGCAGCAGCTCCACGGCGTGCCAGTAGCGGGTAATGCTTTCTCGGGTCATCAATCTCAATCCTTTGCGTAAAACGCCGGTTCATCCCGGTTCGGCGCGTATTGCGGGGGGCTTTAAGCCAGCTGGGGCAACAGGTTCAAGTGACCGTCTACCTCGCTGGCCAGGCCGCTGGCCAAAAACAATGGCGCCAGGCGTTTGTGCAGTTGCGGCTCGACAAATTCTTTTACCGTATCGAGGGCCAACACGCCGCTCGCGGGCAGCTCTGCCTTGGTATACGACAACCAGGCCTTTTTCAATGCCTGCAACACATCGCTGCCCGCCGTTGAAGCAAAGCGGCGATGCGTGGGTTTGCCGTCGAAACCGAAGGTGTGCTGGAACTCATAGCCGTTTTCGTCGCCACCACTGGCCGTGCAGCGAATGCAGGTGCACAGGCCGTCGCCAAATGCGCTGCGCAGGTAAGCGTTAAACTCCACCACCGGTTTGAGTGACAGGCGCTTATCGACCTCGAACAGGTCTCCGGTCATTTTTTCGTCAGTGTTCAACGTCCGTTTCCTCGCAGTGGCATGGCAGCTTTTCAGAGCGCCGCACAATAACAGCCGAGGGCGGGTTTGGGCACTATTTGCGCTCGCGGGTGGATGAGTTGCGATAGAACGACAGCATCGCCAGCAATTGAACGGCCGCCGTCGCGCCCACCATCGCCATGATCGTGTGGCCGGGGTCGTCGAAGACGGAGCGGATCAACCCGAAAAACGCCGGCGCACAGGCGTAAGTGGCCTGGCTGACGGCCACCATCAGGGCGATGACCTTGGCAGTGTGCGCGCGATTGAATTCAACCTGTGCAATCAGCGGCGGCAGCGAAGTCGCATTGCCGATGCCCGAGCCGATCAGCAGCACGGCGGCCCATGCGAATGCCGGATGCAGGTCCAGACCCAGCAGCATCAAGGTCCCCAGCAACTGCACCGCGTACCCCAGGCAAGCGAGGTGGCGACGGTTGAAGCCGCCGATCATCAAATGGGCGGCAACGTAGCGACCGCCCATTGCACTGGCGGTGGCCAGCGCCATGGCCACGGAGGCTTCATGACTGCCCAGACGTGTGCTGAGCAGGGAATACAAATGCGCGATCAGGCCGATCTGGGCGAACAGGCCCAGTGACATGCCGGCGGCCAACGAGCGGAACGAACCTGACCTGAACGCCTGTGCGGTGGTCCAGGGCGAATCGGCCTGGGAGACGCTCACCGGTTCCGCCTGGGCTTGGTTATCCGGATGTTGCCCGAGATCACGCGGCGTCCGGTTGAAGACCCGCAGCGAGAACCCGGCGATGACGACCACGGCGACCAGGCTCACCATCAGCGCAGCCACGGCAAAGCCGAAGCGCTCGATCAGCACGACCCACAACGGCGAAAAAATCACCCCGCCCAGGCTGGCGCCGTTGTAAGCCTTACCCAAGGCTTTTGGCCGCTCCTTGACGTACCAGGGCGCGATCAAAGTGTTCACCGCAGTGGCGCCCAGGGTCACCCAGCCGATACCCGAGCAGATCGCGCCCAGGTACAGCACCTGCACGGTGTCGGCCCGGGCCCAGATATTCACACCGATGCCCAGCATCGCGCAGCCCGCGAGTGTGATCGCCGGCACGCCGAACCGTGCGTACAGGCGGGGCAGATTGGCAATCACCAGCGTGCCGCTGAGGAAGTGCAGGGTGACGGCGCCCGACACTTGAGCGATTGGCCAGCCCGTGCGCTCCATCACCGCCTGCAGATAAATCGGCGGGCCGTAAAAGCCGATGCCCCATCCGAGCATCGCCAGAATGAATGTGCACCTGAGCACGGTGTGTCCGAAAAAATGCTTGTCACGCATGGCTATCTCCTTTTGGTGGACGCACAGGCTATGCTTGCGCCCTGTCGTTCACTTCGAGGAGCATCGAACAATGGATGTTGAGCAGTCCGAGCTGCGACTGGCCAGTGTCGCCGCCGCCATCGCCGACCCCGCCAGGGCGCGTATGCTCTGCTGCCTGCTGGACGGCCGCGCGCGCACGGCGACCGAATTGGCGGTAGTGGCGCAAAAGAGCCCGTCGACCGCCTCCAGCCATTTCCAGAAACTGCTGGAACAGGGGCTGGTGACCCTGGTCACTCAAGGCAAGCATCGCTACTTTCAATTGGTCAGTGCCGATGTCGCCAGGGCGCTGGAAGGCTTGCTTTCGATCAGTTCATTCGACGCGCCGGCCTTCAAACCCTCGACGCCTTGCCACCTGCGCCACGCTCGCAGTTGCTACGACCACCTGGCCGGGGAACTTGGCGTACAAGTGCACGATGCGTTGTTGCGCAAGCAATGGATTTGCCTGCAGGACAGCGGATATCAACTGACCGCCACAGGCACCGAACGGCTGACGGCGCTGGGGCTGCAGGCAGTTCCGGACAGCTCGGCGCGCCGCCGATTTGCTTATCCCTGCCTGGACTGGAGCCAGCGTTGCTCGCACTTGGGCGGTGCGTTGGGCGCGCAGTTGCTGACGCATATGCTGCATGACCGCTGGCTGATGCGCACGCTCGATACCCGCGCGTTAACGCTCACCCCCAAAGGCCGCAAGCGCCTGGCTGCTGTATTTGATATTTCATCCTGACGCTGGAATCAGCGGAAAAACTCCCCCGGCGTGGCATCGAACTGCTGGCGAAACGCATTGATGAACGCCGATGTCGACTCATACCCGCTGGCCAGCGCCACGTCCGTGACCCGTTCGCCATGTTCGAGGGCGGGCAGGGCGCTGAGCAGGCGCAGGCGTTGGCGCCAGGCACGAAAGGTCAGGCCGGTATCGTGCAGGAACAGGCGGCTGAGGGTTTTTTCGCTGACCCCCAGTTTGTCGCTCCATTGCCCCAGGGTGGTCTGCTGTTCCGGGCGCTGGTTGAGGCTGCGGTAGATCTGGCGCAGGCGCGGGTCCATCGGCAGCGGCAGCATCAGGTCGACCTGCGGCGCGGCGGCGAGTTGGTCGAGGATCACCTGGGCCAGGCGCCCGTCGGGGCCGCCCTCGGCGTATTCCACCGGCAGTTCGCTGAAGCGGCGGATCAGCTCGCGCAGCAGGTTGCTCACCTCCAGTACGTGACAATGCCCGGCCGCCCATGGGGTGACGCTGCAATCGAGGTACAGGCTGCGCATCTCGGTGTGGGGCGTGCTGTACACCCGGTGCGGCATGCCCGCCGGAATCCACACGGCCCGCTGTGGCGGCGCGACGAAGCGGCCGGCGCTGGTCTGGATCTCCAGCACCCCGGAAATCGCGTAGGACAATTGCACCCACGGGTGACTGTGGCGACGGGTCAACGCGCGATTGGGCAGCGATTCGGTGCGCCCGTACACTGGCCGTGGCAGGCTGGAAAGCCCCGGAATGCTGCGGCGCACGGTGTTGGCATGTCCTTTAGGCGGCATTTACTGGCTCGTTGGCGTTAGTCGGTAACAAGGCGTTACGTTAGAGTCGCGGTGACGCTCTTGGCAACCCCTGGAATACTTCACTATGACCCGGCCCCGCTTTCTGCCCGACAACTTCACCCTCACGCTGATCGCTACGGTGATCCTCGCCTCCCTATTGCCCGCCAGCGGCCAGACCGCCGTGGCATTCGGCTGGGTCACCAACCTGGCCATCGCGCTGCTGTTTTTCCTGCACGGCGCCAAGCTTTCGCGCCAGGCCATCGTGGCCGGCGCAGGCCATTGGCGCCTGCACCTGCTGGTGTTCAGCCTGACCTTTGTGCTGTTCCCGTTGCTGGGGCTGGCGCTCAAGCCGGTGCTGTCGCCGTTGATCGGCAAAGACCTGTACATGGGCATGCTTTATCTCTGCGCGTTGCCGGCCACGGTGCAGTCGGCCATCGCTTTCACTTCCCTGGCGCGGGGCAATATCCCGGCGGCGATCTGCAGCGCGGCGGCGTCGAGCCTGTTTGGGATCTTCCTCACGCCGTTGCTGGTGACCCTCTTACTCAACGTGCATGGCGAGGGCGGCTCCACCGTCGATGCCATCGTGAAAATCAGCGTGCAATTGCTGCTGCCGTTTATCGCCGGGCAGATCGCGCGGCGCTGGATCGGCGAGTGGGTAGGGCGCAACAAGGCGTGGCTGAAGTTCGTCGACCAGGGTTCGATCCTGCTGGTGGTGTACGGCGCGTTCAGCGAAGCGGTGAATGAAGGCATCTGGCACCAGATCCCGCTGTGGGAACTGGGCGGGCTGGTGGTGGCCTGCTGCGTGCTGCTGGCGCTGGTGCTGATGGCGTCCACCGTGTTGGGCAAGGCCTTTGGGTTTAACCAGGAGGACCGCATCACCATCCTGTTCTGCGGCTCGAAGAAAAGCCTGGCGACCGGTGTGCCGATGGCTCAGGTGCTGTTTGCCGGGGCGAGCATGGGCGTATTGATTCTGCCGTTGATGCTGTTTCACCAGATCCAGCTGATGGTGTGTGCGGCGCTGGCGCAGCGTTATGCCAAACGCGCGGAGAGTGTTGCGGAGTTGATGGCGCAGGTGGATCCGTAACATTTTGTTGCTCTGCGACGATTAACCTCAAGTTAGTACCTGTGCTGACGACTTACTTCTTAATCACCAGGAAGGAGTATCAGCATGCGTATCAACGGTTTTTCGGCAGCGACAGGTCTCCTTTGCCTCTGGGCAAGCGCATGCGGCGCGGCGCACCCGGCAAGTCAGGGCACCATCAGGTTTACCGGGAGTATCGTTGAGCCGATGTGTGCGACAAATGCGCACAGTGGCACGCAGTTGGACGTGACGGGGTGCCCCAGCGCCAGCCGAGGTAACCAGTTCACGGTCCGCAGCGTGGCACCTGTGGCCAGCGTCAACGGGGCCAGTCTGCGGCTGGTGGCGGACAGCGGCAGCGGGCGTTTTTACGATCAGCGCTACCTGTTGGTGGACGGACGCGGTCAGCCGGTCAAATCGGGTAGGTACGAGGTGACGCTGACCGCGCCCTGATTCTGCGCCGCGGATGAGCGTCAACAGCCGCCCGAGAAACCTATAGAATGCTCGGCGGCGGCGCTTGTCCTGGGTGGCCGCTCGATCACCGTCAGAGTACCTCGCCCGTCAATGAGCCTTTCAACCGCAACTCCCCAGCCAAACTGGCAACCGGTCATCGCACTGGCGCTGGCCGCTTTTGTGTTCAATACCACCGAATTCGTTCCCGTCGGGCTGCTCAGCGCGATTGGCGAAAGCTTCGACATGCCCATCGCCAGCGTTGGCCTGATGCTCACCATCTATGCGTGGGTCGTCTCGCTGACCTCGTTGCCGGTGATGTTGCTGACCCGCAACGTCGAGCGACGAAAGTTGCTGATCGTGCTGTTCGGGCTGTTTATCGCCAGCCATATTCTGTCCAGCGTGGCCACCAGCTTCGGCCTGTTGATGGTCAGCCGTATCGGCATCGCCTTGTCCCATGCGCTGTTCTGGTCGATCACCGCATCTCTCGCCGTGCGCCTGGCGCCGCAGGGCAAGCAGGTGCAGGCCCTGGGCTTGCTGGCCACCGGCACGTCCCTGGCGATGGTGCTGGGCATCCCTCTGGGGCGCCTGGTCGGTGAAGCCATGGGCTGGCGCACCACCTTCCTGGTGATCGCCGCGTTTGCGGGCGGGCTGGTGTTCTGGCTGGCGCGCACCTTGCCGCTGCTGCCGAGCCAGAACTCCGGCTCCCTGCGCAGCCTGCCACTGCTGTTCAAACGCCCGGCGCTGGTGGCGTTGTACATGCTCACGGCGATGACCGTCACCGCGCAATTCACCGCCTACAGCTACATCGAACCCTTCGTCGAAGGCGTGGCTGGCATGGGCGGCGGCGCCGTGACCCTGATCCTGCTGGTGTTCGGCGGCGCGGGCATTATCGGCTCGCTGCTGTTCAGCCTGGTGCACCGCTTCAATCCGCATCTGTTCGTGGTCGGTACTGTGTTCCTGCTGGCGGCCTGTCTGGCGCTGTTGCTGCCATTGAGTGGCGCCCAATCCTACCTGGTGGGCTTGAGCGTGTTCTGGGGCATGGCGATCATGGGCTTCGGGCTGGCCATGCAATCCAAGGTGCTGGTGCTGGCTCCCGACGCCACGGATGTGGCCATGGCGATGTTCTCCGGTATCTACAACATCGGCATCGGCGGCGGCGCCCTGATGGGCAGTTGGGTCGGCAGCCACTTCGGCTTCGCCTGGATTGGCGCGGCGGGTGGGCTGCTAGCGGCGCTGGCGTTGGTGGGGTATTGCCTGGCGATTCGGCAGTTTGGGACGGGGGTGGGGCCGCGGGAGTAGCCAACCAATTGGCTACCCAGGGTTTTGTCAGCGAGGGACGTGGTTGCGTCCATACATCATCAGGAATCGATCCAGTTCAGAAAAGCTGCGCTGAGGCATGGCTACCAGGACCTGCGACATAAAGTCTTTGAGCACTTGAATGTCATTCCAGCTGGATGGCCGTTTCTTGCGTTTCTGGGGCGGGCGCACTGGCTCGAACAGGGCGTTCATCGCGCGAAAGTTGTGCTGGTCGATAATGGGCAGGGGCGCGCTGTGATGTACAAGGTGCGTGATGTACGCCGACGTGATGTAGGTCGTTTGCCGTTTGAACTGCGCCTGCCACCATTGGAAGGTTTGGTCTGGCGCTTGAGCGCAACCGGAACCGATGAACCGTGGCCAGAGCCCCTCTACCTCTGCAATCAGGTTGCGATGGCGTTGTGGGTAGTTCGGTTTGCCCCAATGGCCCCACTTCCACAGCAGCGAATCTGCAATCCGTGGGTTCTGGGCCGTTCGCGCTGAGTAAGAGGTCTTGAATGCTTGGTAATGGGCTGCCGGATACTTGAGGAAGTCGTACTCGTTCAGCACTGCGTCAAACACGGGAGCAATCCGAGCAGCGATCAGTGTGGCTTCTGAAGGTGTGGTTTTCGAAAACAATGGAGTCATGTCTTAAGTGCTTGCCTAGTCAATGATGTGTGCGGAATGTGCAATCAGCTGTGATTGCACGCCGGGTACCTTCCCCATGTGCATACATATTCCCAGAGTAGCTTGCGCTCCAAATGCTTGATGTAGGCGGTGGTGTAAGGCATGCCCATACTCACCGGGCAAGTAGACACCCAGATATGTTCGGCGGGCGTTGTTTCAAGCAGCGTCAGCCTGAAGGTGTTCCCTCCCGAGTGTCCGGCCCGTTCGCTGAAAGCCGATACATTGAATTGACGCAGCCGATCAGCCAGGCTCTGACCGGTGGTCTCACCGATATAGATAGTCGCATCGCAATTTCGATGAGTATCTGGTTTGTGTTTGCTGCGCGCGATGAAATACACCCCGGGTAAGTGTTTACCGGGCAGTTCGCCACGGTCGGACCACGGGTGCCACTCTGAAAAACCTACTTCGCCTGACATATGTGTTCATCGTCCTTGTTGAGGTCAAGGGCGCTGATCCTATCTCAAGAAATGGCTATGAGCCATCATTCTTGGCTGGCGGTCGTTTTGCTGGCGATAGTCTTGGAATGCACCTATCTGGGAGCTTGCGCTAGGGTCAACCTGGCGCCTATCTAAGTTCATGGGACGGTGCAGCACCTGGGCATTTGAACTACTTTGATTGACGACCGATTCCTGCCCGGTGATGACTGATGCGTACGTTCTGGAAGCGATATGTGGCCCTGCTGGAAAACGACTTGAGTGCGCAGATTTTCGACAATGTGAAAAACCTGCTGGTGTGTGCGCTGTTATTCGCCGCCGGTACCAACACGTTGCTGGGCCAGCAGCCGCTGTTTATTGGCGTGTTTGCCTCGACTGTGGCGGGGTGGGGGCTGATTGTGTTGTCGAGCATGCTGATGCTGTTGAACGTCAGCGATGGCATCCGCCGCCTCGCCAGGTTGCGCTACCACCTGGCGCTGCAACTGTTGTTGATCCTGGTGTATCTGGTCGTGGCCGAGCGAGTGGTAGAGATTGTGTGGGGCTTTCGCGCCCACTGAAGTATCCTGCGCGCCCCGTTTACCACTGATTCAATCCACGATGACAGGACAAGACATGCAGGCGCTGCTGGAGTCGATTCTCGACGAAGTGCGCCCTTTGATCGGCCTCGGCAAAGTCGCCGATTACATCCCCGCGCTGGCCGATGTGCCGGCCAACCAACTTGGCATTGCGGTGTACGGCAACGACGGCTCGGCTTACCGCGCCGGCGACGCCGACACGCTGTTCTCGGTGCAGAGTATTTCCAAGGTGTTCAGCCTGGTGCAGGCGATCGATCATGGCGGCGAAAGCATCTGGGAACGCCTGGGCCACGAGCCTTCGGGGCAGCCGTTCAACTCCCTGGTGCAGCTGGAGTTCGAACGCGGCCGTCCGCGCAACCCGTTCATCAACGCCGGCGCCCTGGTGATCTGCGACATCAACCAGTCGCGCTTCGCCGTGCCGATCCTGTCGATGCGCGATTTCGTGCGGCGCCTGTCGGGCAACCCGCAGATCCTGGTCAACAGCGTCGTCGCCGACTCCGAGGCCCAGCACGGCGCACGCAACGCAGCCATGGCCTACCTGATGAAATCCTTCGGCAACTTCCACAATGACGTGGACGCGGTGCTGCACAGCTACTTCAACTACTGCGCCCTGCAGATGAGCTGCCTGGACCTGGCCAAGGCGTTCAGCTTCCTGGCCAACGAGGGCACGAGCGCCCACAGCGGCGAGCAGATCCTCACGGCTCGCCAGACCAAGCAAGTCAACTCGATCATGGCCACCAGCGGGCTGTATGACGAGGCGGGCAACTTTGCCTATCGCGTGGGCTTGCCGGGCAAGAGCGGTGTGGGCGGCGGCATCGTCGCGGTGGTGCCGGGGCAATTTACCGTATGCGTATGGTCGCCGGAGTTGAACGCAGCGGGGAATTCGCTGGCTGGGATCAAGGCGTTGGAGCTGTTGAGTGAGCGGATTGGGTGGTCGGTGTTTTGAGATCGTTCCCACGCGCGTGGGAACGATCATCTGAGTGTCATGCCGGTGGATGGGCGTCATCCAATGCTTTGTCTACTAACAGTTGCACACCTTCCAGCATTCGGCAGATGCCCAGCGCGACATTGCGTTGTGCTCCGTCGATTTCAAAGGCCAGGTGCGTGGCGATGTCGGTGATGGAGGATAGATCCTGGGATGCGTTGACCAGCAGGGTTTCTGTGCCCAGGTTGGGGCGTACGGTGAAGAGTTTATCTGGGGGATTTGGGGTGTCTTTGATCATGGTGAAGCTCCTTTGTAAATAGGGCTGCCACGATTCGCGGTCAATCGAAGAGGGTGGCAGCTGTACGCGGGTTGACCGACCGGCCCAAAGAACAAAACCGGCATACCCGAAGGTATCCCGCGTACAGCTGCCGCGACACGATACATCAGACGTAAAAAAACGTCTAAGCTCGGTGTTGGCGCAGTTGCTCTTTGAAGTCGGACGGTCAAATCCGGTCGCTGAATTGGCAGCGACGGAGGAGAGGTTAGTCAGCGAAGTTCCGAGCGACAACCTGAAAGCCTTGTCGGAAAAATCCGAGAAGAGCAAACGCGGAAAGTGAATGCCACGCTGCCGTCGCAGGCCAGGATTTTTCTCGTTGTGCTGCAGAACGAAGTGCGAGGTACTCAAGCCGTGCACCGTTTGGCGGGACGCGGAGCGTCCCGGGCGGCATTCCCACGCAGAGCGTGGGAACGATCAGCCCGCTCGTCACAAAGGTTTATTCAGCGTCTTTTTTGCGTGACTTCGCCCACGGCAAAATCATGCCCACCTCCTGCTGGTAACGCCGATACCGCTCACCAAACAACGCCACCAGATCCTTTTCTTCAAAGCTGGCGCCAATGAAGATGTAAACCGTCATCCCCATCGAAAACAACAGGTGCCCAGCCGTCATGTGCGGTGTTGCCCAAAAGGCGATCAGGAAACCCAGGTACAGCGGGTGACGCACGATCTTGTAAAACAATGGCGTTCTGAATTCTGGCGCCTGTGGCGTGGCCCTGCGCCAACGGTCGATGGGCTGCTTGAGCCCGAACAGTTCGAAGTGGCCGATTAAAAAGGTTGCCAGTAAAGCGATGCCCCAGCCCAACCAGAACAGGCCAATCAATAGGCCCTTGGCCCACTTCGTTTCAGTTTCCCAAACGGTGAGCGTCATTGGTTGCCACAGCCAGAACATCAGTACAAGCACCAGGCTGCTGAGCAGTACATACGTGGAGCGTTCAAAGGACGTCGGAATGACTGCCGCCAGCCACCGCTTGAAGCCTTTGCGTGCCATGACCGTGTGCTGGACGCCGAACAGCAGGATCAGTGCGCAGTTGATCAGCACGGCGAGTGGCCAAGCGAGGAGGGGCCCATCGTTGATGTTTTTGGGCACCGCCACACTGCCGACGAAGCCGATCAAATATAAGAACGTGATTAGGAACACCACGTAACAGCAGGCGCTGTACACCAGTGCGATGGCACGGGCGGCGCGGTTGTTGTTGAGGTTCATGAGCGTGCCCTACCCACAGGATGAATGGGCAGCAAACCTGCAGGTCAGCCACTCCATGGTTAAGCCTAGCGGGTATTGCGTGCGCGGTAACCTGTGAGAATTGACAGTGCTCGGTGTGGCTGGTCGTCGCAATTGCAATGTGGTTTGGAGAGAGGTATCCGCCCAAACAAAAAATGCGCCCCTTCGAGCGCATTTTTTTGTTCGGTCCGCTATCGCCTATCAGGCCATTGCATCCCAGGCCCGATCACCGTGCTCGTCCTTGATCCGAGTCGGCAGGCCCATCACGTCCAGCGCCTTCAGGAACGGTTCTGCCGGCAGTTCCTCGACGTTGGCCATGCGCTGCACGTCCCATTCACCACGGGCTACCAGCAGCGCGGCGGCTACCGGTGGTACGCCGGCGGTGTAGGAGATGCCCTGGCTGTCGGTTTCGGCGAAGGCTTCTTCGTGGTCGGCGACGTTGTAGATGAACACCTCACGCGGCTGGCCGTTCTTGGTGCCTTTGACCAGGTCACCGATGCAGGTCTTGCCGGTGTAGCCAGGGGCGAGCGAAGACGGGTCGGGCAGTACGGCCTTGACCACTTTCAACGGCACCACTTCCAGGCCTTCGGCGGTTTTGACCGGCTTTTCGGACAGCAGTCCGAGGTTGTTGAGCACGGTGAACACGTTGATGTAGTGCTCGCCAAAGCTCATCCAGAAACGCACGTTGGGCACGTCGAGGTTTTTCGACAGCGAGTGCACTTCATCGTGGCCGGTCAGGTACAGGTTCTGCGAACCGACTACCGGCAGGTC
>Ga0182008_10001233_pt1 | contig 17559 bp, 5 predicted proteins | sample Sormic07211129_1_FD_120482 | JGI IMG/M metagenome (GOLD analysis project Ga0182008, IMG submission 120482) | Rhizosphere microbial communities from Sorghum bicolor, Mead, Nebraska, USA - 072115-129_1 metaG | ecosystem: Host-associated > Plants > Roots > Rhizosphere | place: USA: Nebraska...
ATTTAAATGACCGGGCGCAGCTCCATGAGCGGTTGAAGGCTCATGGAGTGCTGGTGGTGGATGCTCGGCCCCAGGAGTTGGGGGCCGAGTTGGTGACGCGGTATTTGGGGTGGAAGAAGGCGGGGGTCTTCTAGCCCTTAAATTTGTCAAGCGCCCCATCAACCAGGGACTTGCACCTCTACGTCGCTTTTGAGATGACTGTCAGGCGACGAGGAGCCCAGAGACATCCGATGGATTGGCGATAGATTGAGCAGGCGGGACGCCGCCAGCTGGAATCCAAAAGCACCTCCAGAGGTGCCGCGGCACAGCCAAGTCAAACCGCTTAGGGACATTTTTCGTGAAACACCCAATGCAGGCTCCACCGTTAATCCCAGCTCACTGACCGAAGTATCGCCTTTCTGTCCAAGACATATGTCACGGTCGATCAAAGCGCTACCCACATCGGTGACCGATAACTTAAGGATGAACGTCTGCCCGATCCGAGGAAACAGGGTCGGGCCGCCCCACACTCTTCGCTCGCCGCCGTCCCGAAGTTCAATGTACGCATCGTCCCAGACACCTGCGGCAAGCACCTCGAAATTGAAGGTATGAGAGGGAGGCGCTATACCCTTGTTTTCGACATCCAGGATGGCCGTCACCGCAACCGGCCCCGGCTGTGTGGCGGTATAGAAAAAGCCCGCCTTGCCATGGCTGTCCGTCACCACCCGCGTGGGCGTGTCCCCAGCGTTAAAGATCACGGTTACATCGGAAGCCGCCAGTCTAGGGTCAGCCGGGCCATCAAAAAAAACGCTAAGTTCCAGCCAGATGCTTTGACCTACCTCCAGATCACTACTTGCCTCACGCCCCTCAATCACCATACCGCTGTGTGTCGAATCCATATCGTCCAGCATGATTAATCCCTCTTGGGCCAGCATTTGTTAAAGACGGTCAGTGATGTACAAATGCTGCGGACTGCAGCGGCAGTACCTTGATGTGGAATGTGTGAGTTTTATCGCCATCGTATGGGCTTGGAACCGTAGCAATCACCACGACGTCGCCCGGTTCTGTCGCGGTGAAGGGGAAGCGTGCCCAACCGGTCGCGTCCGTTAGAACCTCCTTTTGAGTGCTCCCATGCTCAAAGCTTACGGCCAGACTTTGCACGGCAACCTTGGTGTAATAGGACTTGACCTGGAGCTCCAAAAGGACGATTTGGTCCACTTCAGGATCGAAACTGGCCTCGCGAACTTCTTCAATACCGACTCGGTTATCCCCCAGAGACAAAATCATCGGAGGATAAGTCAACGCGACCTGAGGGAAATCCAGTGAGAGGCCCGATTGTCCAGGCTTGGTGCTAAGAGAGGCATCCAGCGACCACTCACGGCCCGCCGCCCCCAGGTCTCGCCCTTCCCCTGCTGGTGGGGCCAGCGTCAAATCCAGCCCATTGCCTGACGGATCATCCCACTTCGCGACAATTAAAAGACTGGTCAACGGGCTGCGAGGCTTTGGAACAAACTTTAACCTGTGAAAAGCACCCAGGCAGGGATAGACCGTGCTTTCAGGATTCAACGTTTCCTCATCAAAGGTGAGTGTTCCCTCCCCCTCGAGCGACGGTGAAAGAAGCAGCCCAGGCAATACATAATCAGGAAGATGATCATGACGCACGCGCAAATCAAAACGAGCGCTGATCGCGGAGGTTGAAGAAACTTTCCAGACCATCCCGGCCTCAGGTAATACCTGCTCGCATTCCATGGGAGGGTCGACATGAAAGTTGAGATCGTCCACTTCGCCAACCAGATTCAGAAACACTTTCTCGCCTACCAGCGTCTCGTCAATCGGCACAATCCGTAGCTCTACCGGGTCTGCGCCGCGAATGCAGACCAGTCCGGTTTGTCCGGAAGGCCTGCCATTCAAGGTCACAGTGGCCAATGCGTTCCAGGGATCTTCACCCAACACTGTGCCTGTGAAGCGATGACCGACCTCCTTTCTGTCGTAATGGCTAAACGCTTTAGCGTTGACTTCGAAAGGTCCTTCCATGACAGGCTCAAACGGGTATTCACTCCAACCTTCCAACCCAGTGGGCAGTGTCTTTTTTTTCCAGTCATACATCCAATCGACCTCTATGTCCGACACACCACCCACACCTGGAACCGTCGACATGATCTGAATTTCCAGCTGAGTGGCAGGGCCGTCCACCACAGGGAATCTCGAAGACTCCCTCGTACCCCCAACGGCCAGTTTGTTATGCGCCAGTTTCAGCACCTGGAAAGGCGAAGCCTCCAACAATTTCGAACAACTGACGCGCAACCTGAATTCGCTGTTTCTTCGATTCTCACACAACATGTTCCACGTTACGCCCGTCCCCCTGATGCCCTCCCACGTATCGCGTTTGGGGTTGAACTCCACACCTAATTCTTCAGGCGTGTCGTCCCCCGACCAATGCAGCATCAGGTCGGTACCCGCAAAGGGGTGATCACCCGGGAATGCCAGCGTCACCGTATGAGTGTCGCCACGGCAGGGATAGGCGTTCTGGTCTCCCCAGATAAACGGATTCAGTGAATCAAATGAAAGCATTGCGTCGAGCCACGGATCTTTCTGCAGGGCTAAAAACAGGAATTCATGCCTGGACTTTGCCCCTTTATAATAGCTGTCAACGCGAGCAACGATTTCAATCTGACCCGCTTTATCCGGTGTATAGGTATAGGTGCACTCACCATTTGAGTCTGAAAGCCCCTTGCACAACTCGATATCGTCTTCGGTATCGGAGCCCAAGAGGGTCCATGTGACCTCACGATTGGCCAAGGCTTTTCGTGTGTAATGGGACTCAACCCGCACACGCAACTCCACACTTTGATTGCGGTCGATCACAGGGAAGTAGGCAGCCTCCTGGAGCGCAACGAGATCGAGTCGAAAATGCCCCGAGACAGCTTCCCACGGGTAAGCGGCGGCGGTGTATTGGCTGTGCACCGACAGTTCATGTGGGAACTCTGCATCTTCATCAATGCCGGCGCTGCCGATCTTCCACTGTCCATCAATGGATTGATCCTTCCCCCACATTGGCTCAGCTGTCACAATGCCCTGCGGATCTGTATCGCCCCCCTCAATCTTCAACGAAACAGCTGTTTCACGCCAAATACTATCGGCCGCCGGTTGCAAGGTAACCTGATGGGCGTCGTCGTTTTGCGCGCCCAGACACAAGTGCAGTTTTTCATCGGGCGCCAAGACGATGCCATCAATGGTCAAGCTATCGAGCTTCAAAGGTTCCAGCAAAAGCTCCAGGCGCACAAAGGCAACCCGAAGTCCGCGTGACATACCAGGGCTTTCATTCTCCGGAGTGATGAACTCCAGCGTGACGGTTGTTTCCCGAGAATCCAGCTCGATCACTTCCTCGAACGCTCTGAATTCCGGGGCTGTCTGTGGCTCGTCGGAATCGTGCTGCTGGATTGTCTCGATCTTGAGCGAAGGTAAAAGATCATATTTGACCCCCCCGCCGAGGCCGTTATCAATCCGCACCTGACATAGCGCCCCTTCAATCGCCTCATAGAGGAAGAACAACTTATACTCGGCTCGTCCCGGTGTCGGGCGCGGCAACTCGGCCAGCGGAATCATTTGGCTGGCAGTACCTTCATTGACCGCGTACAAAAAACCGATATTCTGCCCCTGCCACTGGCCTGATTGTCGAGTGACCTTCCGGTTGTCATTAATGATCCAGCCCTCCAGGCCGGGGTTGATAAAACTGCCATTGACGACAAAGTTATAGTGAGCCTGAACGTTCTCTTTTTTCATGGCTGAACCTTCCTTGCAGGTGTTGCCTTGACGGCCAATACACTCTTATTGGTGGGAGGTTTAAGCACACTTTCAACAAGTTCGGCGAAATTCCCACCACCATCCCTGGCTTGATATTGCAACGTCAGAATTATGTCTGCCATCGATGCCAAAATCTGTTGTTGCGCAATTTCCCCTGGTCTTGGGAGCGTCAAGACATAGCTGGCATGGGCACCCGTCCCTTCGAAAGGCTCGTAACGGCCATCATCGACATTGTCGCTACCACCGTTATCGTGCAGCCCATGAGACAGTGTTATTTGTTGATAAGGGCGCAGGTTCTGAACTAATGAGCCACCGGCCGGAGCGGGGGACGTGCCGTCACTGTGCAGGTATTCAACGGCTTTAATATCAGGCTCAAGAATCGTCGCACTACTGATCTGCACCAGAACGGCACAAATATTCTGATACGGCCCCAACAGGCCAGGAAAAGTCAAAGACAAGCGCTTGACCTGACGGCAGTAGTGACCCGGGTAATCCTGATTGAAGAGTTTTTCGTTGAGGTTGAATGTCAGCTTTCCGTCCTTAATGAAACTATCCCACTCGTCCTTAGTCACCAGGTTTTTGAGTGAAATCGTCTTGACCAATTGCAACCTGCGCTCGTCGCGCTTGATACGCGCGGTCGCCATCTTCAGCAAATCCAGTTTCAACGAATAACCGGCTGTGAACCCATGACAGGAATCCTTCCAGACATTGGAACGGATAAATCGGGCGCTGTAATCGGCCATTTCATACCGCCAACAGGCTTCAGCCATCAGGCACCGGCCGACTGCCACATCGTAAAGCTGATAGATCAACGTCTTGATTTGTCCAACAACCCAATTGCTCAATTCCAGGCCGGTACTGCGATTTTTGTAAAAAGCGTACACCTCTCTGGCCTGGGCGTTGGCCATTTGCACCTGTTGCAAACTGGCACGCGCGGAGTCGATCGCATGTTTCTGGGCCGCCAGTTGCTCGCGCACGACCTTTACCTCACGCGTCGACTGATCGAGTGCAAACGCCCACTCCTCCTCCCTGCGCACATATTGCACATTGGTGCTGAGCTGGTCGGCTTCAAATCTCAATGCGTCTGCGCTTATCTGGATGACATCACCCACCGCCTGCGGGACAGCGCCAAAACGCGCGCCACCATTGGACGTCCCAAAGATTCTGGGGACAGCGTCCAGCCCAGAGCTCAGTGTCCGAAACACACCCACGCCCACGTTGAGAATGGCTGCCGTCCGGTATGTATCCTGAACGTTGCGTTCATCGCGCGAAACGCCCTCGGTCAACAGATTTTGATAATGCTGCGCTCTGGCATCGAGCATGCTCTCGCTTTGCCTCAACGACGCAGCCAAAGCCTCCTGCTGGGCAATCGTCGCCGTATAGATCGCCCTGGTATATTCATCAAGCTCGACCACATGCCCCTGCACCAACTCTTCCAGCTTCCCCTGATCGCGCTTTTCCAACCACGATTTGAGCTGATCCTCTTGCTGTATCAGGAACTCCACGCACTGCAACGCAAGGTTGTAAACGGTTTGCCATTTATACGGCACCACCTGTACCTGCCCGCCCGGATTGCGCGATATGCCGGAGTTTGCATTGGCCTGTGCAAGCATCAGCTCCCTCGGATCCATGGTCGGGTCGAAAAGCGAGATGTTCAGAGGCTGACCATCAATCGATCGATTGTTACGCAGATTGGTCAACCGCGATTTGAGCAACGCCCACAACGCTTTGGGCCTTGGGTTTATCCCGCGACGGAACGCGCTCGAACCCAGTAGACCGAAATACGGCGTACTTTTCATGCCAGTGGGCACTTGGGCAAGACTGATCTTGAAGTTTGCTTCGAAGGCCAGGAGCGGCTCACGTCCGCGAATCTTCGTCATCAACTCTTCTAGCGTCGCGGGTTTCCAGATACTGGCAGCTCGAGCATCCAACTCATTGCCCATCAGCGACAATGCCCTTCTGTAATTCAGCTTGGCGGCAACCATACTGTCGTAGTTCAGATCCCGATACAGAGCGTCGCCTTCACGAATCAGGTTCTCCACGTAACGGAGGAAGATTGCCATCCTGAAGTGTATCGGCGAGGAATAAGCGATCTTGTCAGGGTCTGTCGGGCTATCGTTTTCATGCGAGGGATCGATGTCATTTTGAAGGGGTCGGCAACGCCAGTAGGCGGGCGCAGGAGTGACCGTTGGATCAGGATTTACAACAAGCCCGATCTCGCGTGCCAATGGGTTGAAGATGTACTCGAACCAGTCTTGCGCCTCACGGTGACGCCCTTCCTCCATCAAGCGTGAGCCCACCAGATCAGGCAGGTGAAAAAACAGCTCCCAGAAATATCGCCCGTTGCACCCGTCGAACGGACCATTTTCCTCGATCGTTCCGTCCGGCCGGTGAGACTCCTCGATATGCTGAGTCCCCCAGCCCAGCAACTCCCGCACCGAGATGGCCGCGCGACTAATCAATACTGCTGCGAAAAGTGTGTTCAATCGTACAAATTTGAGCGCCTGGCTCTGGTTGTTGAAACTCAGGAATTGCGCGCCCTTGAGGTCGGTTTTGTCGATGGAAGGCGTTATGTACAAACGAGGGCGTTCGTTCAGGGACACCTCGAATTTATTGCGTCCATATGTTTCTGTGCCTGAGCTTTCCTCACCGAATGTAAATACGAGAGCGATGTTGATGGGAAAATCATAGTCCTCTGCAACGTTGCGGGTATAGGTGCGCCATGGCGTTGAGAATGTTCCGTCCAGTGAGCCCTTCGAAGTCCAGTCCGGCGGGTCGTCCTGGTCTGGTTGTCGAGCCGGCCATTTGAGCGAAAAGTTGATAGAGGCGTACTGGATTCGTGGCACGACCTGATTCTGCTCGTTGAGGACTGCATCCCCCAGCTCGGTAACCGACAAACCGGCGCCTGCCCTAATTTCGTCATGGCTTTTTCCGAGCAGATACGCTAATGAATCCGGGGTCAGCACAGCAACAGCAGTTGCCACCCACATCCCGTCAGAAGTTTCCTTGAAGGCTTCTGCGTCAAACTTATGGATCGTTACTTTGCCCTCCTCCTTAACGCGCTGTAGTTCATAAGACTTCTTCGGTTCATCCTCCGCGGTGAGCGTGATTTTGAGCAGCTTTTCACCGGCCTCGACAATGTGGATATCAAAGGAGTTAGTGCCTTCCTGCGCCTTCCAGCTGATAAACAGACGTTCCAGAACACGGCCGGTTTCCTTCACGGCATCACAACGCCCCCGAACTCTGAGCACCTCATAGGGTTTGTTACCCAAGCCGATTTCACGGGTATAAATGACGTCTAGCACTAAATGTGGGTTAAGTAGCCCCGGTTTCTCCGGAATGATATTGATAGTGACTTTCGAATAATCCTGGGGCACCACTTTTTGCTGCAGGCTCTGCGGGTTCCGGAAGCGCGCAAATGTCACTTCCAGCAACGTCGCGGTCGCCGTGTATTCATTCACTTCGCGGAACAAGGCATCGCGGATCTCATGAATCTCTATCTCATGGTACGAAGGTGCTGTGTCGAGGGAATGGCGGTTGGTATAGCAAACAGCCAACAGATCATCGCGCGGGTCACCGTCGCCAAGCGACACGACCGTCAACCGGCCATTGGAAACATCGTACTCACTGTCGCGCTGATGCAATGACAGGGGGGCTGACCAGCGACCGTTCAGGGAGCAGAAGGAAGCTTTGAGCTCAAGCTTCCAGGGCCTCTGCACAACGCCGTTCGAATCGATTTCCCGCTCGCGCCATTCACACCAGACAATGGTGGGGCGCCCCCCCCAATAAACAGCGCGGATATCGATCACCTTGTCGGTGATGGCCAAATCAATCTTTTTCCATTCGCCCCAGGCTATGGGATTGATCCTTTCACTGGCATTGTCCAGTTCAACCTTCACCGTGCGCCAATAGTAGGCACGCGCCGATGTTCGCTCCTGACCAATCAGACAGTAGTTCGCATCCTGTATATTCGAGCCATTGACGTAGCCGCTTTTCACGTCAAGATCAAACATGCCCTGGAGGGCCTGGACATACTCCATCAAGCCTTCCTGCACCGAGCCGGTGGTCAGGCGCATTTGCTGCAGAGTGTTTTCAAACCTCCGGAACAGCTCTGTTTTATTCAGGCGAAGTGAAGGCTCAATGTAATTGGCCGCCATGTCTTGAAGGATAACGTTCGCGGACCACGTGCTGTAGTGACTCAGTATCTGGTACCAGTACTCGAGGTCGTCTTCTTCAAAATAGGCTTCTTCGTAGCCCGGCTCCATGCCGCTGTAAACCGACTGGATATGTTGCTGCAGACACCGCACATTCGTGGAAAGCCGGGTCGCCTGCAATTCAGGGCTGTCCTGGGTATCCATCATCAAGTACTCATACAGGTCATCCAGGGTGTACAGGGTGACCGGAGCTTCCCACAGCTTCTGCCCCAGATACGCCTCAGCCATCGCTGCGGTGTAACGTTGTGTCAGTTCATTGATTTCGAGTTCCATTGGTGTTCTTCCTGTCGCTGCGTGATGACCCAAGCTGCCAAATCCTGTGTGGGCAGCTGACGACCAGACAATCAATCCGTCATGACCGCGGTGGCCGTCGAGTGGGGAGGCGCTTGAGCAACTCGCCCTTGAACACAAGGGCCCGGGTCAGCCGGTCGCAGACCAGGCTCAATTCGAACCGGCCGTTTCTGATGTCACCGGTGGAAAAATTCAAGATGTAGGGCTTGCCTTCTTCGAAAGTGAAGCGCGTGGCCAGAGGGGGATTGAAAACCATCCCCAGCGCCTGGGTGCTATATTCAGAGCCCCAGCCCACAGCGGCCTTGCTGTCCACCAATTCGGTTTCGACGGGCGTTATTTCCAGGCTGTAGCGGCGATTTCTGAGCAAGGTGAGCTTGTCTTTAGCGGGGTCAAACGGTTTTCGTTCGCCTTCGGATTCCAAAATAATTTTCCAGCCGATGGCGGGAATGGCCCTCACTTTGAAGGTCCTGCTCTGAAGTGGATGGTGTTCCAACCGGGCAGTTATCTTGAACTCGCCAGCGCTCGTCGCCCTGAAGGGATACACCGACCGTCCTTGGGCGTCCGTCAGGATAGGTGCAATGCCTTCAGTTGGAGGCTCGCGTTCCCAAATGACCGGGTACATGGCCAGTGGCGTTGAAACCTCTGGCGGTCTTCCCGTCACATCCACCCAGAGATAAGTCGCCTCCGGGTCGCCAACAACCGGATACTTGAAGTCGCTCGAAAAGTTGCGAATAACTACATAGCTCGCAACCCGCACCACCAGCTGTTCCACCGGCTGTTTCTCCGACGGATCGTCGCTCAGCGTCGCGAAGAACGTCAGATCGCCGTCTTCCGAAGGGGTTACAGTAAAAATTGAAAAACCGTCTTGATCGGTGGTTTGATGGGTTCTATCCAATGTTTTACTCGTCCACCAACTCACCGACTCTCCTACGGCAGGGCTGCCATCAAGTTTGACCACCTTGCAGCGCACTTCCAGTTGGTGACCGACCATGGCCACGGTAATGGCCTCGGGCTCGATAATTCGCGGTCTGTCGAGATATTCGATGCGGCCGTTGAAATCCATGCTGGCGCCACTTTCTACATCCCGAACGGAAATTATGGCGTCGCCCGGGCTCAGGCTGGAAATCCGCACGGGGGTCATTCCTTGTTCGTCCGTAAATGTTACGGTTGGCCGGATTTCCCCAAGGGTCGTGGACCATGCAACCTCTCGGTGCATACCCCTGTTTCCATAACGATCCCGTAGTACAGCCCAAAGCGTTTGCACCGACAGGTGACCTGCAAGCACCGGGTGTTCAGGCAGCGGCGATGCCAGCTCTGAAGAGAAAGACAAGGTCGCTTCGTCGCAGTCAATTCGCACCGAAGGAGCGTAAATCGGCTCGTGCAGTGGCAGAAAGTATGAAACATGAGCAGTGCCAGGCGTCCTCCCCGCCTGCAATAGCGCCGTGGTCCATCCCTGATTATCTGTGGTGGTTTCGGGTGTAAGCATGGCCCCCAGGTCTGTCATCCAGTGAACAACGACCCCCTTGAGTGGCTCACCGTAAAAGTCCTGCAGCTTGAGTCTGAACTCTGCGACTTCCTGTAACAGGTTCGCGATCAACTTTTCGTTGTCCACCACACAACGGGTGGTGATGCTCTGACCCACTTCAGCCGAATCTGGCGGGGTAGTCAGGGTGGTGAATCGGGCCAGGCTTTCCAGAGCGTTTTGTGCGGCGCTGGCATAGACCGGTTCCTGATCCAAAGGGTCCAGCTTGCCCAAGCCAAACGCGGCGGTAGCATCCATTCCCTTCTTGGCGAGTTCCAGGGTTCGGCTCAATAAATCAAGGTGCGCCAGCGTGCACAAAATCGGCCTGCCAGGACGGTCACTGCCCTCGGTTTCCTCGCTGATGCGTTCTGCGCAGGTCAGAACGTGCTTGATCCCGCAGCCAAAATAAGCGGCCATCTTGCTGGCAGCAGCATCACGAATGAGCTGCAACGCGTCAGGACTCAAGTCGTCGGGCAACAGGTTGACCTGACGCAGATAGTCGAGCATTTTTTCTTCGGGCTGTTGGGCCTGGGTGATCATTCGACGGTAAAACGCCAGGTAGTACACCGACTGGATCGAAATCTCGTAAGGGCTCTCGAGACTGAACCATTGGTACTGTTCACCCGTCAGGAGTGTCTGCAGCAGTTGTGGCGTCAAGTCCAGCTTGTCGGCAATCCGCCCGCGTCGCTCCAGCTCCGCCAGCATGTTCAAGAACTCGTCAGGTTCATTGAGCTCCTGGCGTACCAGCGACAGATGATCGGATGACAATGGCATGGCCTTGGCCAGAAAATCATATGGATGCCCCTGAGCCCAGGACAGCACCTGCGCTGCCAGCAATGAATCCATTTTCAGGTAAACCGAAAGGCCTTGTTCCACCACCACTCGTTGTTCGTCCCGGCATCGAAGTACGATCGCGCTGATGATGTTATGCAGGCGCTTGTGCTCAGGATCATCCGCGTCTTTCCCAAGCACCACGGACACGACCTCACCGATTTCTTTACCGGCATACTCCAGGTATTGCGCTTCGGTCTGATCGTGACGCCCGATCACCAGCCCGTGGTCGTCCACCAGGTTTTTCAAGCGTGGGATCCAGATGATGAGCTCTTCATGGACGTCACGCAGCGGTGCACCTTCCTCCAGTAGCGTGGCTTGCAACACCAGCACCGGCAGGACCTGGCTGCGCAATGTGCGCAAAAAATACTCCTGTGCCTCGGACCAGACGGTTGGAACATACACCGGGTTCACATTTTCCACTAACCACAGGACCGGCACCTTGTATTCTTGCAACCAGGCCGCACACGTCATCAACGCCTGTATTGCACTCAAGGCATCCGCGCCATCACCCGCCCCCTGACTGGACACCGCAGGCTCTCCAGCCAGTTGCCGTACCAGCCCTTCACCATTGCTCAGCGTCTGGAGCAACGCTGTCGCTTCAATGGCTGTCAACTTGAACAACCGTGCCAGCCAGACCAACCGCCAGAAACTGGAAAAAATCGCCAGACTGCGTTTCAAATGGGTCGTGAGCCCATAAGCCCTTGCAATGACTGTCGCCAGGAAGCGGTAGGTCTCGAAGTTGATCTCAAGGGCACCGCAAATCTGATGAACCGTCATGTCGTCGGCCTTGGTCGACGGCACGATCGCAAACTCCTTGTCATCGATGCGCAACGGTTCCTCATACGTGGCGGTCCGGTTGTAGACGCGGTCAAAGTGCGACAGTTGGCCGTCTCGACTGTATACCGACAGTACGTTGAGGAGCGCAGCGACCTGTTCGGCGAGGCAGCCATGCGTGCGGTTCAACATTTTGAACAGCCCCAGGCATCGCAGGGTATTCGTCCTGATCCACAGTGAGTCCTCTCCGGTTCCACGGCGTTCGGCCTGGGTCGCGGCATCAAGCAATTCGTCGACCTCATCGCTTGATAATTGCACCGCGCGGTCCAGACGACACTTGCGGTTGATGCGATCAAAGCGCGATTCCAGCGACGGGAAAGGGGCCTCCCCCACATTGTGCAAGCGGATCTCGTTTGCCACGCCGCTTCTGATCAATTCGATTGCCGGCCCTTCCCCTCCATGGACATACCGGGCACCTGACAAGACGCCTGTCACAGGAATATCCGGGTTACCCATGGCTGGCGCGTTGGCAGAGAGCGTAGGGGTAAAGGCGCCGAGTCCCAGTAAAGATTCCACCCCGCGTTGGTCAAGGCGCGTTACATGAGCGAAGATCCAAAGCATCCGCAGACTGGACGCCGCCACCGCCAAGGGACCGAAATTATCTCTATAGAAATCGTCGGCGGATTTTTTTGGGTCCGGATCAACCAACCGGGTCAGCGGATCCACCCTGCGCAGTCCGGCCTTGGCCTGATCGGCAGTCAACGGATAGGGTGACTCCAGGAGCAAAGACAATAGAAGCGGCCCAAGCCCGATGCTCAATTGCAAGGCAACGTTAGCGCGATCGCCCACGGCACCCGGATTCTTGAAATAAGGATAATCGGGATCCACCAGGCGGATCACATCTCCCAATACCCCGTCCTTCAGGACGGATTGCACAACATGGCAGATACTTGCCCAATCATCGTCGTAGGGCAGGCTATTTTGATACCGGATGGTGCGAAGGTAGGCCTTAACATCCGTGATATTGCGTCTGGCCTTGATCTGCGCTTCGAGCACCGTGTTAACAATCGCCAGCCTCGACTGCTGCTGGTTGACTGCCACGTTATCAAGCAACAATTTGTGCACGTCCGGGCGACGCTCCCGCAGCGGTATAGCGTTATTGCCTTGCGGTTCTATCTTGTCGCGCACCCACTCCGCCAGGTACACCAGGTAAGCAGTGGTAGACGCACGGTTGTCCATGCCGTCCACCGGGGCGCTGCCGTCGATATCCGGCTTGAACAGTTCATGAAACGTGGGCAACGGTACCAATGCTTTTTCATCGCCTGTCAGTGGAGCTGTGCGCAATTCCTGCTCGCGATAAACCCTGGCCATGTATGACGCCAATCCCCTGCCACGTGCCAGCAAGGATTTGGCTTGTATCGGGCTCAAGCCCAGCGCCTGCAATTCATCAGGCCGCAATTTGATCAATTCAAACACGCTGGGATGTTGCTCGATGTGTGCATACAAACGAGTGAACACGCCAATACCTTGCTCGCCCAGCACAGTCTTGACCAACTGATGAATCGGGAGATTGTCGGATGCAGTCATTGCGCTATTTCCTTATCAGGCAAGACGAATGCTGAACACGGCCAGCGAGTTTGCCCTGGTGATCGTCAAGAGGATTTAGCGCTGCCTGCTCGGGAATATCTACTGTCATATCTGACAGGTTTAACGACCGTCTGTCGGAACCAAAACAGCTAGATACGTCGAATGGACAAAAAAAAGGCCCTCACAAGAGGGCCAAGGTTTTAATACATCTTCGCTTCACCCGACATCGATCACCCTGAATACGCGAGCCAGGATCCAGTGGGCTTTCAGCTCATTCTTTTTGCCGTCCCCAATAAGCGAAATTTTCCTCACGGGAAGTCCTTTGAGGACAATCAGCCACCTCCCTTGCGCATCGGTAACGCCTGTTCCGTAGGCGACGGAGACATGACTCGCATCGACCAACCTGACCACCGTGCCTGGCAAAGCCCTGCCTTCTATCACCCCATCAGGCGTAATATGCGCGTTGTCATTCGGACTCACGATGATCGGTACGTACAGTTTTTCGGCAACGGTGAACGTCACCGTGTTTGAAAGGGTCGAGCATTGGCCGTCCCTGTATTGGTCCGCCACGATCTCGTGCGGTCCCACCGTCATCACCACTTCGCTGCGAACTCGCCATTTGCCTAGTGCATCCACTAGCGTTTTGGCGAGAACATCCGTCTTGTTATATAGACGTATTACTACTTCCGCCCCGGCCAAGCCGGTACCGGAAAACTCTGGTTGTTGTTCGTGAGACTCCGATGAATCGTTTTGCGGCGCCTGGATGATCGCAGCCCCAAAGCCGTCGGGAACCTGGATCACATTGAACTTGCGATCAGGTATTAACCATGCGGATGTCACACCATCGCGGGTTTGCCGCACTGAACACTCGTAGTTATCCGCTACTGGTAATTCAATCTGCGAGCGCATTTCCCACTCACCATTGCGGTGGACCTTTGCAGAACCCAATACAGTGTTACTGTCACCCTTCTTGAAAATGGTTACTTCAGATCCCGGCACGCCAGTCCCTTTGAACATTGGCCATCGGCCGACCTCTTGCCCGTGGAGCGGGAAGGCCACTGTAGGCGCTTCGAAGTCAGCAGGCATTCGCTCCACCATAAAGCGCCCGCTTTCGACCCACTCCGAAAGCCTACCGTCCAGGGTTTGACGCATGACCACCCACCCGGCGCCTTCGACAAGATCCTGGTTTCCCCACACGGACCATCGTCCATTCTCATCAGCCATTGTTGGTTCGGCGAGCAGGGTATCGGAGTTGAACCATAAGGCCACGGTGATGGTGGCACCGGGCTCTGCCAACCCGCTGTACAGCGGCCTGACCCCGGTCCAGTCGCCCGGCTGAGGTTCGACGATTTTCGGAGCGGGTGTCAGCTTGGTGAACTGAACAGTGCCTGTATAGGCGGAATCCAGCCCCGCACCGGCACGTGCCATAACTGCAACACGCAGGTCAGTGGCGATGGTCTGTTTGACGGTGGTCGACCAGGTCTTATCTTCCAGTACTGTCGTGCTGCCCAGAATGTCGGCAGAATCGCGGCTTTCAATAACTATTTCATCCCCCTCCTCGTCACCGAACCCGGACATAGTAAATAGGGCGCCTACCTTTTCGGCCCTCAACGGCGTATCGATCTTCGGCACAGCGGGCACTACGCTAACGCGATGGTCGGCTTTGGTACTCAGGGTACCGTCATAGCGAACGGCAACTTCGAGGTCAGTGCGGCCTGCGGGCAGCGTAACTATGTGATTCCATGTATTGTTCCTTCCCACCACAATGTCTTTAACAAACGGCTGTAGTTGCCCCTTTATATACAACTCGACGGTGGAACGATACAGCGCTTCTCCAGAAAACTCGGACACACGCTCCGTTTTCCCGTTGGGGGCTGGCTGGAGTATGGCGGGGGGTTTTAACTGAATATCCACTGTTACTACTTCAGTTGCATCGGATACATTAGGGCTGTTTTCTCTTTCGAACATAACGGCATAAAACTTTAACTCACCCAAGGGTTGCTCAGCCAACTCCACTGACCAATCGCCATCCGGCCCCACAGGCCCTCCCCCCAAGTTTATATTATTTAACGCCGAACGAATAATCAGCCAGCAGCCCTTATAACCTCGACCTTTAATTATTGGAACTGGGTCCAATTTATCGCCGTCGGACGTAATGACCTCAGGCACCGGAGTTTTTACCGTAAACGTTCTCGTGAGCGCCTGGGATGTCTGTCCTCCAAAGTGCGCTGTTACCGTCATAGTGTGAATGCCTGGAGGCAGTTCTTCAGCAGTCTTATCGAATATTCCTTCTGCATTAGCGGTAGCCGTGAAGGGCTCTACCCCTGGAATGGAAAAAGTGACAACAGAACCTTTGTAGGTGCTGCCCTTTAGTTGCGGAGTCTGCCCGACGATAGCGCCTATACCGGGCTTTTCCAAGCCCGGAACCTGAGAGGGCACAATCACCTGCGGGATGGGAGCGGGGTCGGAAAATTGAGAGTTTACCCATTGCCGGGCCTTCAGGTTGCTATAGGTACCGGGTGCCAGGCTTACAAGCTTCGTCCATGCCAGCGTAGAAGGCACGTCGATCTTAACTATCACGTTCCCTTCCGTTGTTCCGTCACCTTCAAAAATGACCACTTGAACTTTGGCATTGACCCAATGACGACCTAATCCAGAAAAAGTTACACCCTGAGTGCTGACAGCGGGAGTGTCGACGGTCGGTTTTGGAGTGGGGACAATGATCTCGACTAAAGAAGTCCAACTGTTGCTGTAAATACGCGTGTTTTCTCCACCGTCGACGCTTTGTCTACAGGAGAATGCATATGTATTTGGGGCTAAAGTGGCCGGAATTGCAATGTCCCACTTACCGTTCGTGACCGATGCAGAGAGGTAGTTCGCGTCGACGTAGCGAAGATTAATGTGAATTTTAACGTTGGGGCCGACATATCCGGTACCGTGCAGGAATATAAAATCGCCTTCACGCCTGGATTGAAGGGGACCAGGTATGGCCGGCCGAACATGAACGACACGCAATGGTGCACGTAGGGATGTCACCCCTTCGCACACCTGTTCCGCCGTAAGAGTGTGTTTACCAGGAAGCAATTGCACATCTATAGACCAACGTCCTTCTTTAACCCAATTACCGGTAATCCTCTCCGTTGCCCCCTGAAAATATAAATCCACGTGATGCCCACTAATACCTGTATGCCCCGTCCCCTCGATGCGAGCATTCATCTCTACTTCTAAAGGAGTTGTATCGATAATGGGCGGAGCCAGTAGAACTACATCCAATGTCGTCCATGCAGCATCGATTGACTCGATGTGCCGCACATTGAGGGTTGTGGAACCTCCGACAGGGAAATAAGCCGCGGTATCAAACTTCATTTCCCAGCGGCCGCTGTTATCCGCAACATCCGTTCCTAGTTCACGATCTTTACTAGCATTCGTGAGTTGCATTTTTCGACCTGGCGCTCCGTAATTACCACTGACTTTCAATTCCGAACCAAGTCTTATCACTGCTTTATGAGCGGGTACCGAAATTTTTGGATAGGTAAGGTAGGTAATTGTCTTTCCTAAAGCGTACCGCTGAGTATAACCTCGGACATATTGCATAACGGTGATGAGATATGTACCAGGGTGCACACTCGAATACAAAGGTAGCGACCATCTACTATTAGTAGGTGTTACTTCCGGGGATATTTGACTACCCTCATGCACCCAAACACTCACCGAAGTTGAATCACCACCCGACCCCGTAATGGCATTTGTATACACTAACTGAGTGTCAATTATAGGACGGGGACTGATCACACAATTAAAGTCATGCCAATCTGAGTCCTGATTATTATACCTTAACATATGGAAGAGCCGTACGGTACCTGTCCGGCTAGTATTAGTGAGTTTAGAAGTTTTCCATTCCCACGATGGCGTCCACACATTTTCCAGCAACCATTCCGGAACGGTAGTGTTACCCACATAGACGTACATGGAAACATCATGATGGCCCATCGCCCCCACATAGTATTCGAACGTGTGACCGGGATCCACGATGGTCCAGTGATCTATGTTGCGAATACTTAGCTGACTATTCGCAGCGACCTCCGGGTCAGCAAGGTCGGTTGACGGCAACGGCCCGCCCTCATTGCACTCTTCAATACCGCTACGCTCAGCCTCACTTGCCTTGCTTTCGTCTTCAGACATGGTCCGCTCCGTCGCCGCTCAATGTGGAAAACTCCCAGGTTTCCTTTTTACGTCGCGTACCGGCATGCTGCCTACCTGTAAAATCTGACAGTTCCGACGAGCGGCGTGTGGGTCTCTTGTCGTTATCTACGATGCCATCCCGAAGTTGACCATCAAGGCCTGCGAGACATTGTCGACGGTCAGCATTCCGCCGCTCGACCTGGCGGAAAGCCTGGACAACAAGCAGCGGCACTTGGCGATGGCGATTTGTCGGATGAGTGAGTTGGGGTTGATGCGGGTGGAGCGGTCGCTGAATAACGAACAGGTGATCAAGGTGGTCTGAGCTTAGGTATCAGATGCCTGTACTGACGCCATCGCGAGCAAGCTCGCTCC
>Ga0182008_10001237_pt1 | contig 17531 bp, 15 predicted proteins | sample Sormic07211129_1_FD_120482 | JGI IMG/M metagenome (GOLD analysis project Ga0182008, IMG submission 120482) | Rhizosphere microbial communities from Sorghum bicolor, Mead, Nebraska, USA - 072115-129_1 metaG | ecosystem: Host-associated > Plants > Roots > Rhizosphere | place: USA: Nebraska...
CCCAGATAAAGGCATCTGTTCCAAAATAGCGTATGGAGCGATCTGGTATCCAAACCAGTATCTGCGCATTCTGGCGGTACAAACTTTTAAAGGAAAGCCAATTGATATGCCCTGCTATTTTAAATATCCTGGAGCACCTTTTCATGATTTTGGTGAGTAAATTCATCGTTGGAATTAATTAGGTCAATTTCCCGGATTCCGAAATAATCAATAGACATGCATGAAACTTCCCTGATCAAATCATCGTACAACTTCACTTCTCCATGTTCATGATTGTAACTCAGGTCATCAATATAAACTACTGGTATTCCTTTAGAGATCAAATAATTGATATAAAATAACTTAAGGTTTGCTCCAGGTACAAGGATCAGTTCTGAAGCCCTGATCCCACAAGAAATCAACCACTTACAGGTGGTAAAATAACTCTGGTAACTTCTGGCCGAAATAAAAACTACCCTGTGCCGCTGTCTGATCTTGTCTAGTATAAAATTTCTCATTCCAATGAAAATGGGCAGAGAGGCGTACCTATGTTGTTCATTCCTGTAAACATATTGCTGCAGGGAAGGCCAGGAATGGGCCAGGGTATTGTCTATATCGACCAGATAGACTTTTGTCCGGTCATCTGCCCTATCCAGCATCCGTCTGAACCGGTACCTGAACCAGGTATCCAGCACACCGTACAGCCAAAATCTAATTAACGCTTTCATGAATTAAATCAGGCATTCTGTTCATAGCCAGACAAGCTTTCATACTGCTGATGATGTATTCGTTCTCCTGCCTTGACCTGGAGGCCAGACGGATGAACTGGCCTTTTAGACCGATCTTATCGTCACAAGTCCTTACATAGATTCCATAACTAATAAGCAGTTTGGCTACAAATTCTGTGGAGCGGATGCCTTCTTCCAGCTCAATTAACACAAAATTAGCCATACTTGGATACACATTAATCCAGGGAAGCTGTTGAAGCTCCCTGATGAAATCAAGTGTTTCCATAATATATTTTACGCGTACCTGTTCATATTTCAAAGCAAAATCCCTGCGGGTATACAGACGAAAGAAATATTCTGCCAGTCCATTCGAATTCCAGAGATAGCCGTTGTTTAACAATGCAGCAACATATTCTGCCCGCATAATTCCATATCCGGCTCTTATTCCGGCAACGCCAAAGTCTTTGGACATGCTTTTGAGCACAATTAAATTTGGATATCTTTCTACCAGATGGGCCAGGGAAACCAGCTTGTAGGTCTCGCTTTCGTAGGCAAAGTGAATAAAACTCTCATCAATGAGTATGTTCTTTACAAAGGAAAGCTCATCAAGCATACGTTGTACGTCTGCAATTTTAGTGTAGCCACCATTTGGATTGTTGGGGTTGATCAGTACAATGGTATCTGGCTGATGTTTTTTAACCAGGGAAATATACCCGCTGATGTCGAGCGTATAATGGTCTTCTTTAGATAACTCATTAAAAATTACCTCCACACCGTCTTTTACATATTCGTAATAGGAAGAAAAGGTGGGAATATTGATGATGATCTTCTTCTCCGTAAAATTGTGTATTACGGCCTGAATAATTTCAATAGCACCATTACCAATGAATATATTCTTAGGGTTGATGTTCATGAAGGCGGCTAGTATTTCTGCAATTACGCCATTTTGAGAGGGGTAGCTTTCCAACAGATCCCTGATCTTTCCACTGCTGAGTATTTCTTTGTTGAAATATTCAATAAACAGCTCTGTTGCATAAGGGTTGGACAGAAAACAGGCATCCACACGAATGGAAACTTCAGGAAGTTTTTGTTTAAATGTAATGACACTGGGCGAATGAGACCCTGCCTCATTTTTCAAAATTTCCAGTTTCTTTACAATCTTAAGTTCTTCGTTTGTAAATTTTATCATCTTATTTAAATTTTGATTCATACTGTAAAGCAAATGCTGAACGTGGCCCTTCCCGTTGATCTAATAATTGCTGATAAGTCTTTAAATGCCTTTTTGCGGAGATTTCAATATGAAAATGGGTTTCAAAATGACGAATGATGTTCTCTTTAAGCGCTTGCTTCTGATGGCTGTATAATGCCCTTTTCAGCGCCAGTTCATAAGATTCCATACGGGTATCTTCACTTAAAAATCCGGTATGCCCATCGCTGATCATTTCTTTCATTCCGCCAACAGGCGTACAAACCGGGATACAGCCAACAGCCATAGCTTCAATCAATGAAATGGGCATCCCTTCAAAAAAACTGGAAAGGCAGAAGGCGTCCGCAATACTTAAATAATCAGCAATATGTTGCTGTGCACCTTTAAATTCGATATTCGGATCACCTGCTGCCAGCTTTATTAATCTCGTATACAAGGGTCTGTCCTGTACCTCACCAATAAGGAGCAGCTTGCATTTAACTTCCTCCGTTTCATTAAACTTTTGAACAACCTTGATCAGCATTTCCTGGTTCTTTTCGGCCGAGATCCGGCCAATATGAAGAAGCAGAAAATTTGATCCATATTTTTTATACCGGTCTGAAAGTGCTCCCAAATGTTCAGTGGTTTTCAATGACGGCCGGCCATTCTCAATGAGTATATCGTTATCCAGTCCATAATATGTCCGGTAGGTTTCCCTTCCGTTTTCAGAGATGGTAACTGGTTTTACCTTATCGAAACGGTAAAATATCCACCTTAGGTTTTTTAACCAAAAACCAGGGCATTCTTCCCGGGCAACATTATGGATGGTGTGAAAGAACAAGGCTCTGCTGCTGTATAACCGATAAAGAAATAAATATTCTGAACTGTTTAAATGACTGTGTACCACTGCAGGGTGCAGGTTTTTTAGCCAAATGGTCAATTTCAGGAATACCTTCAGACTAAAACCCGCCTTCTTTCTGAAACTGACATACTTTACCCTGGAGTCCAGGTCTTTTACAAAACCTTCTGCACCATTGTCCATCAGGGAAACCAAATAAATTTCGCATCTGGTATTCCTGGCCATTTGATTACAAAGGTCTACCACAAACCGCTCGGCGCCTCCCCGGCTCAGATTACCGATAATCTGTACAATTCGAATTTTAGGCATAGATATAGGGATTTAATACGGCATCCTCCGCAACCTCACTGGTTTGGATATGGTGTAGCTGCAGGATACTGAAATACAAAAAAACGGTAGGCCCATCTGCACTAAGCAGCCATGGATTATGCGACAAGGCATTCAGGCAAATACCTATAAATGAGAAGCACAAACAGATCATTAAGGCATTTTCCTTCTTTCTGATGTATCTAACCGAGCCAAGAAATAACTGGATAGGTTTGTAATAAATGGCCAGCAATAAACCAATACCTGCAAACGGCCCCAGATAAGTAAAGAACATCAGGTAGGCATTATGCGAAGTAATACCTGATGAAAATACATAGTCGCGATAGATCACGTCTCCCCAGTTCTTACCATAAAAGATGAGTCCGAAAGGATACTCTGTGTAGATCCTCAGGTTCTCCATAGCAAGACCAGATCTGTCGTTTGAAGCATCGTTATGTTCATTTTTGGTCAGGATATTTTCCGCGCCACCCAGATTGTCTTTCAATACGTAATTAAAAAACAAGAAACTGGCCAGCAGGATCATAGCGATAGAAATTACTGCTTTTATCCGGTAATTGAGCAGCATGAAAAGAAATACAACAAGCGTAAAGGTTACAAAGGCCGAGCGTTGCATACCCAGAAAGAGAAACAGCAAACAAGCCATAAGAACCAGCAGAACCAGCAAAAAATGCTTTTTATAGACACAAACAAAAATAAAAGCAAAGCAGCACAAGGCTGCCATCTGGTAGCCAAAAGTAAATTGTGTCAGTGCGATACCAGAAGGACTTTGTACCACCTCGTCTCCCATCAACAGGGCTCTTAATCCATCTATTTCTCCGTAATAATGGTTAAGGACCATGACTATGCCCGAGAAAGTGAGGAGGGCAAAAAAGATCCATATAGACAGCTTAAGACGTTGCAGGTTATCGCCTACAAAGTAATTGAAGTAGAGCGCGCAAAGTAAAATACAGATCATATTGGCGGCAAAACCATTAAAGTCGGCCAGGCCAATAACACTGTACAGAAATACAGCAATTCCTATCCACAGCAATTCTCTGGCATACAGGAAGGATGTTTCTCCTTGCTGCTTAAAAATGAAGATCAGCGGAAAACAAAAAATCAGTGGTGCGGGAATTCTGAAAAATGCAGTCATAAATACGCCGAAAGCCAGACTGAACAAATACAATGTCACGCAAATGATCACCGGTAATTTCATATCAATAGGTTTTAGATCTTGCCGATTCCCTGTTCAATCTGTCGAACAAAAGATTCAGCATCGTAAATTGCTTTTCTGTAAACTTCCTGCCCATAAGCAGCAACGTCCTGATGGGATTTGTAATAGGTAATTAAATGGTCCAGTTTTTCTTCCAGATCGAGAAGATCCCATGAAACCGGGATATAGGTTTCGTTTTCCTGATAGAGATTCGGAAAGGTTTCCAAATGGTTCATCAGTGGTTTAACCAATAGCGCTCCTGAGATAAAAATTTCAAAATCACGGTAACAGATTTCCCCCCATCCAAATGGACTCAGGCCGATCTTGGAATTTCTAAGCTCTTTCCAATACCTGCTTTTGCTTACATTACGGCCACTGGCAATTTGAAGCTGTAATTGAGTAAACAAAGCCAGTATATAATTCCGCTGGTCTGAGATGCCTTTTACCTCCCCATGATCCTGATGGATTGTTCCCCGGAAGGTCAGGTCAAGATTCCTTTTTTTAACAACAGCAGAGAACCGCGGCGGATAGACTTTATAGCTTAAGTAATTACTCAGTCTGCTCATTTTATATCCAAAGTACCGATAATCGTTAAAACCAATGTTCCATCCAGTTTTAATTTTCTCAAGCTGGTTTGCCGGACAAGGTTCAAATACTGTTTTAGCGTTTTTTGGTAAGAGATCGAGCCAAAGCCGGAGGTTCCTCCCCTGATTTGCATCGGTATAATACTGCTTATCTTTCAGCACTTGTTTCTTGAGAAATACATCTACGTAAGGAATGATTGGAAAATCTGAAGAACCCGAAGAATCTGCTGCGTCGAACCAGATTAACCTGCTCGTCTGTGTATTCATTTTTTGAAGGTAAGCCATCAGCTCCGTTTCATTCTGTGTGTTTCTTGTCTGGAGATGTTGCCAGCCGCCGGCAAAATATCTGGAGTGCAGCAGCAGATAATCTGCATCCGCCAGCCTTTTGTCCAAATGATTTGTATAGAACTCTACTTTTAAACCATGGGCCAGAAATTCGTTTTTCCAGCGGTGAAAAGGGTGGCTGTCTCCATAAAATCTTTTTTCCGGCCAATCCAGGATTTTTAAGGTCTTCATTTTGTAAATCCTTAAGCATTACCGGTGCAGTATACTCCTGAGGGTATAAGAAATAATTTTCAGGTCAATCCAAAGGTTATGGTGATCAATATACTTCAGGTTCTGGTTAAGTTTTAATGGAATCACCGTATGGATATAGAAGTCTTCGGGATCATCTGAACGCTCCAGCAGCTGGTTTTCATCTATGAATTGTATAGAGGCCCAATCTGTGATTCCAGGTTTTACTGTTAACACTCTTTTTTGATCCGAATCGTACATATCCACATATTTGCACACTTCTGGTCTTGGTCCAACAAAACTCATTTCCCCTTTCAGAATATTGAGCAGCTGAGGTAGCTCGTCAATTTTATACTTCCTTAAATAGTAGCCAGCGGGGGTTATCCGTGCGTCATGATTGCCTACGGTCAGTAAACCCGAGCGGTCTGAGCCACAATACATGGTCCGGAACTTATAGAGTTCAAAGTTTTTCTGGTTCAGTCCTACGCGTACCTGTTTGTAAAAAATTCCGCCTGCAGAATCGAGTTTCAGCCAGATGATCACTATAATAAACACAGGAAGCAGGCATAACAAACCCAGAATGGCAAATACCACATCAAACATTCTTTTCGTATTCATAGCTAATGTTGACTTGAACAGCTTCGATAACGCTGTCGATGATAAACCTGATTTCAAGATCGGTAAGCTGAGGATAGATCGGTAAAGAAATTTCACAGGCATACAGTTTATAGCTGTTTGGATAATGTCTGATCTCATAACCAATACTTTTAAAATAACTTAGCATGGGCATCGGAATAAAATGGACATTAACGACGATACCTTTGCTAACCAGGTCTTCAATGATCTGATCGCGCTGGGCCTCAGTTATTCCTTTGATACGCAAGGGAAAGAGATGATAGGAGGTTTCCCTATGATCGTCTTTGGTTACCGGCGGGATAAACCAGTGCTGGCCTTTAAATCCTTCACAGTATTTCTCGCTGATGTCTTTTCTCAAAGGAAGAAGCGTTGACGTATATTTCCGGATCTGGGCAAGACCAATGGCTGCACAAACATCGGGCATGTTGACCTTATAGCCTTTTAACAGAATATCATACTTCCAGTTTGCCCCTTTTGATTTGGCAAAAGCATCCTTATTTTGTCCATTTAGGGAAAAAAGTTTTAAAAAATTAAACTCTTCTATATTGTCAAAGCTAGCTGGCAGGTTTAAGCAGATACAACCTCCTTCTGCTGTGGTGATGTTTTTTACCGCATGGAAAGAAAAAATGGTGACATCTGCCTGCAAAGCTGCAGAAAGTCCATCATAATATGAGCCAATAGAGTGTGCCGCATCTGCAATCAGCAGGATCCTGCCAAGTGTTGTTTGCCTTGAACTTTCTGCCTCAAACAGGGCCATGATCTGCGGCTCCCGTACTATAGTTCTCAACTCGTCGTAATTGCAGGGTAACCCGGCAATATCTACAGCGATAATTGCCTTTGTCTTGCTGGTAATTTTAGCTCTTACTTCTACCGGGTCCAGGGTACAATCATCCAGTACGTCCACCATGATAGGAACTGCTCCACAATGCAATACACACAGCGCTGTTGCGCAGTAGGAATAGGCCGGCACAATGACCTCATCTCCTTCTTTAACTCCAAACCATTTCAACATCAGCATAGCGCCCGACGTCCATGAATTGACACATACTGCTGCTGCAGAACCGGTTAATTTAACCACTTCGGCTTCTAGCATTTTTACCTTGGGCCCGGAAGTAATCCAATTGGCATACAGCGAGTCAAGAACCTCATTAATCACTGCCTGATCAATAAAAGGAGGAGAAAAAGGAATATTCATAGTTTTAAAAATTTAAGAGTTAAAGAGGATCAGATCCTCCCATTGGCTGGAAATCACTTCAAGATCATTGTTCTGACGAATAAGTCTCGCCCTGTTCTTGAGCTTGTGCTGATAAACAGGATCATTAAGGACCTTTAAAATTCCTTGGGAGAGCATCGCTATGTTCTGGTCGGCAACCAACACACCATTCACCTCATTTTCTATGATTTCTGATGGCCCAAATTCACAGTCAAAGGCAACACAGGCACAACCTAAGCTCATGGCCTCAATTAAGGCATTTGGATAGCCTTCATTTCGGGAAGGAAGCACAAATACTTCTGCCTGTTCATAATAACTACGGAGGTTGTCTTTTGCTCCGGTTAAAATTACCCGGCCCTGTAAATCCAAATCAGAGATGAGCTTGCAGAGTGACTGCCGTGCAACCCCCTCTCCGACAATCAGCAGATCTATATCCACATGCCGCAAGTTGTTAAAAGCCGTGATCAATAAATCAAAGCCTTTGACCACAGAAAGCCTGCCCACACCAAGAATGTAGTTTCTGGAGTGTACTTGTCCTGCATGCACGGTTTTGAAATCGAAGATGGGGTTTCTGATCACTTTATAATTATTTAAGCGGTTAAAAGACGGATAGGATTTCATACAATCTTCAATACCCTTTGCCGGAGTAACAATTGCCCTGGAGTGTTTATAAATAAAGTAGGAGAAGCGTTTCATCAATGAGTTAAAACATTTAAGCGTGTGATCTGGTGTAGTGCGTTCTGAAACGGCATAAGGGATGTTGAGCAACAGACAACAGGTTCCTGTCCAAAGGTTAGCGCTGGTCATAAAGGAAATGACAAAATCGGGTCTTTCTCTGTTCAGAAATTTGCTAAAACGAATTCCGGTCAAAGCGGCATAACGGATCCGTTGAAAGCCGGTATCTTTGTTTTTCCGGTCGAGTAAACTGATTACTTTAACTTTTTCGGTAATGGGATAACCCTGAACCGCCGTATTCAGGCAAACTATGGTCACTTCATACGCCCGGTTGCTCAGGCTGTTGCCCAGTGAAGAAAGTACGCGTTCTGCACCGCCCTTTTCCAGAGTATTGATCACTAATACAAGTTTCATGAGTTTATAATAATGTACGGATGGTGGTTAATGCCTGTTGTATATTTAAGTACCGGAGGTCAAACAATAAATACCTTTGCAGATACATCTTAAACAACTTACGTTTCATAACTGCCGAATAGCTGAAGTTTCGGATCATGAGGTTAAAATCGCTGATCATTCTGCTTTTTCTCAGTCTGGAATCGATCATACTCCATACGCCGCCTGCATGTAAACGGTAACAGCTCATCACTTCAGGCAAGACGTATATTTTGTGATTGGTTTGAAAAGCCGCATATAGTTTAAACAGGGTATCTGAGCCATGGGTATGGTAATACCATTGCTGTTTTTTTATGTCCATCACCTCCGGTATATTTCGCACCATTAACGAGCAGATGCGGGTTTCTTCCCGTAAGCCCATCAGCATAGCCGGATAATCAAATTCAAGCGATTTTGGCTCCGGGTGTTCGTAAACAACCTGGTTGTTCTCATCGATAACTCTGGAATAAGTACAACAAATTACACCATCTTCATGGCTTTCCAGAAAGTCCACCTGTTTCTGAAGTTTAAATGGATCAATCCAGAAGTCATCTCCATCGCACATGGCAATATATTTACCTTTTGCCCTCGACATTACATCTATTTGATTTCTAACCGCGCCTTTATTGGGCCGATGTGCAATAAGCTGGACTTTTCCGGGATATCGCTGGGCATATTCGGCAATGATGGCTTGGGTATTGTCTGTAGAACAGTCTTCTCCAACCAGTATTTCCACCTCAAAATTCGTTTCCTGCATAAGAAAACTCTCTAAGGCTTGTGTAATGTAATTTTCATGGTTATAAGTGATGCAGCAAACACTTACCATAACCGGGTATGGACTATGCATCAGGCTAAAAGTTTATGGATGGAATAAACAGCAGCTTCGGTTTCAGCTGGCTCATCATAATTTTGTGTTCTCAGTAATACCCGGGTAATCAGGTCCAGGTCACTGCAAGTTAAGGTATGGTATAAGGGCAAACAGAGCATCCTTCGGGAAACAGATTCACAAACCGGCATGCTGGCTGGATTTGCAAAAGGCAGTGTAGACAGGGCCGGATAAAAGTATCTTCTGCAATAGACCTTTTCATTTTCCAATGCTTTCAGGCATTTCAGCATGAGTTCTTCTGAATGGAACAGTACTGGAAAATAGGCATAATTATAGTCCATATCTGCATTCAATTTGGGATAACTTGCTTGTAAGTTCCCTAGTTTCTGCCAATAATAGAAGGAAAGCAACCTCCTTTTATCCAGGATCTCGTCTACTTGTTTCAGGTTACACAATCCCATCGCTGCATGGAATTCGCAGCTTTTTCCATTGATGCCCAATTCTGCAAATTCGTCCGGACCGTTATGTCCGAAATTTCTCATCAAAGCCATTTTGCGGAGCAAATCCGGGCACTGGGTAAAGACGGCTCCGCCTTCAATTGTATGAAAAAGCTTGGTTGCATGAAAGCTGGTCGTACTGATGTCTCCATATTCAAATACCGATTTATTTTTGTATTTCGTTCCAAAACAATGGGCTGCATCGTAAATCACTTTTAGTCCATGTTTATTTGCAATAGCTTGTATAGCTTCAATATCACAGGGGTTTCCGTACACATGAGTAGCCAGGATGGCCGATGTTTTTGGAGTAATGGCCAGCTCAATTTTAGCCGGGTCAATATTAAAAGTTTCGGCATCTATATCTGCAAAGACCGGTGTGCAGCCCTCCCATAAAATACTGTTGGTGGTGGCCACAAAAGAAAAGGGCGTGGTAATGATCTCACCACTCAGTTCAAGGGCTTTGATCGCCAGTTGCAGTGCCATAGTGCCATTGGCCACATAGAGCAGATGCTTTACATTTAAATAGTTTTTTAATTTCAATTCAAGCTCATTGACCAGTGGGCCATTGTTGGTGAGCCATTGACGCTCCCAAATACTGCTGATGTATTCTTCAAACTCCTGGATCTTTGGTAGAAAAGGTTTAGTTACAGGTATCATGGTTTAAGAATTAATTGTTTAAAATCATGTATGGCGCTCAACTTGGAGAGACTGCTGCTGCCGAGATAAATCAGGGAAAAACACAATCCGTCTATCAGGATCCGGAATATATCCGGTAGCAGGTATTGCAGATAAAAATGATCTAAAGCATAACAGAAAATCCCGGATAAAAATGAAATAATCAGTATGGGAAAAATGTCGCTGATTTGCTCCCTAACGGGATAATTAATGAGTTTACTGCTATAAATGGAATTAATATAATATCCCAGAAAATTAAAGCCGAGCTGAAAATAAAGCAGCCCGTAAATGCCAAAAGACACCACACTGAGTATTCCTGCCACACAAAGCACCTTCTTAATCATTTCCAGCTTAAGGATCAGGTCGCTTCTCCCCTTTACTTTGAGTATATTCAGATTATAAGCATGTAAAGGATAAATGACACCCGCCATGCAGAGAATCTGAAAATAAGGAACTGCCGGGAGCCATTTACTGGTGAGCAACAGCCTGAATAAGGGTTCGGCCACCACGGCAAGAAATATTAAGACGGGTGCGTTCCAGAAAAGCACCTGCTGCATCAGCCTTTTATAGACTCTTTTCAGCTGCAGGTCATCGTTTACTATCGTGGCAAACATCGGATAGGTTACTTTATTGATCACCGCCGAGATATTGGATACCGGCAGCTGACTAACGGAATCTGCCCTTGAATAAAAGCCCAGCTGTGTAATAGAGAAATATTTTCCAATAATAAGTACATAAATATTCTTGTAAAGGATATCGAGCAGTCCGGTCAGGGTCATTTTATAACCGAAATGGAAATGCTGTTTAAAGCAGCGTTTACTAAAAATCGGAGAAGGCAGCCAACCTGAATACATCCAATGTGCCAGTGTGGAAATAAAAGATTGCAGCAGATTCATCCAGACCAGGCTCCAAACCCCGAATCCATTTAAAGCAAGGCTTACACCAAGTAAACCACCAATAAACACTGAGGGAATCTGAATAGCCATCTGTATCTTAAAATTCATTTCTTTGGTGAGCCGCGCGTTCTGAACACCAAAAAAGGCATTCAGAATGAAGTCAAGTGCATAAACCCTTAATACCAGTGTTAAAATATCCTGATGGTAAAAGGCAGAAATATAGGGAGCCATCGTAAACACCAGCATATAAATCACTACACTTCCGCCCAGGTTAAAGAAAAACACGGTAGAATAGTCTTCCTGACTTAAACCTGATGAACGGATTAAGGAAGAGGTTAAACCACCTTCCAGCAAGGAGTTGCCCACCGCAATAAAAACAGACAGCATTGCCAGTAGGCCAAATTCTTTAGGCAATAATATCCTGGCAAGGATAATGGTGATACAAAAGCTGATGAGTTGAACACTGAACTGCTGTATAAAAGTCCAGATCAGGCCGGATAAGGTTTTTTGTTTCAAACTCATCGTCAAATGTCTAATACGGTATATTTATAAGCTATTTCAAAAAATAACCAGAAATACGGCTTCTGCTGAAATGAAGGTTTCTTAAAAAATGAAGAACTGGTTTCTCAATAAACCTGGTTACGATCCAGGCAAGTAAGATCATACTTACAATGGCGATCAGAATAACGGCCGCTTCACTGCTGAGGTACAGGCTAAGTTTCCTGATGAGTATAAAGCCAATGTTCTGATGGAGCAGGTATAAAGGATAAGAGATATAACCTAAAAATAAGAATGGTTTCCAGCTTAGAAATGTTATCCGGTTATAAACAAACAGGTAAAATAAGGAAAAAGACACCAGACATACATAGAAAAAACGAACAGAAGGGTAAACCACCATTGCCGTCAGAAAACAAGCACCGATCAACAGATGCTCCCGCCAGTCTCCCTGCTCAAACTTTAATTTGTAAAACAAGATCCCAGCCATAAAGAACATCCCATATTGCAGATTTAAAATATAAGCGCCCAAAGGAAGGCCGTAAAATGTATTTAATATCATCAGCGAAAGCCAGACCACCGCTAATGCCCTGGTGTATGATAAAACCTTTAGAAGATACAGGCAGCCGAGCATCAGGTAAAAGAGCAATTCCGGAATCAATGACCAATAAACGCCATCAATATTCGGGATATTAAAAGCACCTTGAACCATGGTCATATTCCACAGTAATATAGAAACGCTTTGAGGCTCCAGAAGTGGATCACCAGCAAGTGCAATAACCACAAAAGTGATCAATATACACACCCAATAGGTTGGGTATAACCGCGAAAATCTTTTAAATGCAAAGGATTCCAGTGTTGTACCGGTTTGCAAGGACATAAAAATCACAAATCCGCTAATCATAAAGAACAGTTCAACGCCGTATTGGCCGTAGTCCCAATCGTAAATACTGGAATAGCGATGACCAAAGTTGAGCCTGAATTTAGTTGTATAATGGAACAGAACTACATTTAACGCAGCTATGCCCCTTAATACATCGAGTTCTTTTAAGCGTGACATTTGACATTCAGATTTAGAATATATTTTACAGCCTCATATTCACTACAGCATCTGGCAGCATGGATTTCAGATCGTACACAACCGTGTTTTCTTTGCACATTCCAGAGATGTCCATACCCTTGAAATCTTCATGCGCAACTGCCAGTACAATAGCATCATAGGTTCTTGTTTTGGATTCTCCATTTTGACAAATCACACCATATTCCTTTTCTACCTGACTTGGATTTGCCCATGGGTCGTGGATCACAACTTTAATCTGGTATTCCCTTAGTCTCCGTACAATATCAATTACTTTTGTATTCCGTACATCAGGGCAATTTTCCTTGAAAGTAAAGCCAAGAATTAATACCTCACTCTGATAATTGTGCCCGTTGGCTACCATTCTTCTAACCAATTCATCAGCTATGTATGCGCCCATTGCATCATTTACTCTTCTGCCTGCGAGGATAATTTCAGGATGGTACCCCATCTCCTGCGCTTTCTGGGCCAGATAATATGGATCTACCCCAATACAGTGTCCGCCTACAAGCCCTGGTTTGAACTGAATAAAATTCCATTTTGTTCCGGCAGCTTTCAATACTTCTCCTGTATCGATCCCCAGACGATTAAAGATCATGGCTAGTTCATTAATAAAAGCAATATTAATATCCCGCTGTGCATTTTCGATAACTTTTGCCGCCTCGGCTACCCGGATGGAGGAAGCCTTAAACGTACCTGCTGCAATTACAGAATGGTAAAGTTCATCTACCTTTTCAGCTGCTTCTGGTGTAGAACCGGAGGTAATTTTTAAAATCTGACTTACAGTGTGCTCCTTATCTCCCGGATTAATTCTCTCCGGGGAATATCCGGCAAAGAAATCCTTATTGAACTTTAAACCAGAATACTTTTCCAGTACAGGCACACATTCATCTTCGGTTACTCCGGGGTATACCGTAGATTCATAGATCACGATATCCCCTCTTTTCAATACGCTTCCGACCATTTTACTGGCCGCCATTAATGGCCTCAGATCCGGATGTTTATTCTTGTCTACCGGGGTGGGTACTGTAACGATAAATCTGCTGCATTTTCGCAGCATTTCAGGCTCGTTGGTACAAAACAATCCTTTTAGTGTGGTACAGTCATTTGTCAGAACCGACTGCAGGATATGCTCCTCTACTTCTCTGGTTTGATCAAAACCTATTTTTAAATTTGCAACCCGTTCCACACTGGTATCAAAACCAAAAACTTTATATTTTTTGGCAAACTCTACAGCCAGAGGAAGGCCAACGTAGCCCAGTCCGATGATGCCTATTTTTACCTGATCTGCTTCCGGTTCCTTTATCATGATTGTCGGTATCTAATTAATCAGTTCGAGATTGGACACGGGTATTTTCGTAATCAGTGCACAATGCAGACAGTCAATAACAACCAGAACATTTTTGCCTCTTACCTGCAGTATTTCACCCTGCTTCTGTGTCATTATACCTTCTTTAATAATAACTCGGTCACCTGCATTGAGCTGCTGTAAACCGACGGCTTCCAAACTTGGAAATAATTCCAGAAAGCATTTTATTTCGTCAATTACCACATCTCTGATCTGCGCAGGTTTCCCCATATAATAGACAAAATTCATAACCCCTGTTGTGGTTCTCACCTTCAGATCTTCTTTAGCGTTAATTTTGACAAAAACGTAAGAACTAAATAAGGGTAACTCTACTTCCTTTACTCTGTCTGCCCATTGATTTTTGACCTTTCTCACTGGACAATATGCAGTAATTCCTGCCGTCTGCAATTCCTTTTCAATCTTTTTCTCCCACCGCGGCCTGGTATACACCACAAACCATTTTCGTTCAGTCATGAGTTTGTTGATAGAATTTAAATTTTCCATAATATAATTTAGGTTAAGAAAGATCTGTTCTACTTGCACGGCTTCGCCACCTCACTTACATGAAAATTTTAATTTAGAAGGTGATGTTTTCTCTTTCGTAAATCCCGAAGGATTACCTTGAACTGGGATGGTTATTCCCGGGTATCTGGTTTATAATTATGCAGTATAGGCATATCTGCCATATCTGTACATGTTCTTGTTTTCTTTTCTGGCGTCATTAAATACCAGCAGTGGATTTTTTAATTTTTTATGTTCACAGATGTCCTTGAAAATTCCAAGGTCGGCCTTCTGTGTAAAATTATATCTAACCATATAGATACTTGCATCGGCAAAAGGCGACAGGCTAAAGGCATCTGCAACATGGCCTACAGGGGATGTATCTACAACGATATAATCAAAACGTTTTCTCAATTCGGCAAACAACTCCGCTACTTTTGGGCACATAAGTAGTTCTGCTGGGTTGGAAGGAATTTTCCCACATCCGATAGCGTATAAATTCGGAGAAGAGGGAACCTCCATTAAAATATCTTCCAGTCTGAGTTCTGACGAGTTCAAATATTCTGAAAGGCCGGTGGTGGCTTTGAGGTTTAAATTATTCAATAAGTCTGGTTTTCGCAGATCAAATTCGAGCAATACAACTTTTTTGCCAGAAAGGGTGAGTGTAAGGCCAAGATTAGTTGTAAAAAAAGTTTTTCCTTCTCCTTTAGTGCTTGATGTGACGAGTAAGACCTGGTTACTATTGGTTTTGTCAATAAAATTGAGGCTTGTTCTGATATACCGGAACAATTCAGCCATGGTGGTGCTCTGGTCGCTATGAACGAGTAAGGGATCTTTTCTACCGTTATGGCTAAGCTCTCCCAGGATTAAGGCATGCCCGGTACCATATTCTACATCAGATAAATCTCTTACCTTATTATTCAACTGAGTTCTTGCATACACAAAAGAAACAGGCAGAATGAGTCCGCATAAAATGCTGATCATGTAAATCAATTGAACTTTTGGTTTAGCTGGTATTGAATTATATGCCGGTTTATCAACAACTTGTGATGTAGGTATTGTTGCGGAAAGCGAAAGTTCAGTTTCTTCTCTTTTTTGCAAGAGATAATGGTAAAGCGTATTCTTAACGCTTTGCTCCCTGCTCCTTTCAATCAATCCCCTTTCAATAACTGGTGTTTGGTGGAGCCGGGATTCAAATTGTGCAGTCTTGTTTCTCAAACTCGACCTTTCAAGATCCAGCCCTCGTTTAATAACTCCCAGATTTTCCAGGATCTTTCCTTTAAGACCGGTGAGCTGGTCTGAAATATTAACAACCAGCGGGTTATTTACTCTGACGGTTTTGAGTAATCTTTCTCTTTCTATCTGGAGGTTGTTGTATTTGTCAGTTAGGCTAATTAAAGTCGGGTCTTTTAATCCGAGCGTGGTAGGTACGAGATCAAATTTATGGTCGCCTCCGTTTAAATAGCCAATGATCGACTGTACCAGCGAAACCTGAACCTCGCTGGAGGCAAGTTGCTGTCCATATTCCCCTGAAGACTGCAGGTTCATCTGGGCATCGCTGTTCAGCTCTGTGACCCGGTTGTTTCTTTTGTAGTTTTCTACGTCTTGTTCTACCCCCGTCAGGTCTTTAGTTAAATTTCCCAGTTTACCGTCTATGAATTTTATGGTATTCAATGCCATAATGTTTTTATTCATCACGTTCTCCTGATTGTAAGTATCAATCAGCCTGGTTAGGATGTCGACGCCTCTTGCGGGGATTGCATCCAGTAAACTCAGAACAATTGTATTTGCATCTTTAACCACAGGTAAAACCGTTAGAGCATTTAAGCTGTAGGCTTCGGCGGCTTTACGCAGATTAACGAAACTAATGTCTACCGGCTTATTCATGGTACTGAAGGCCTCGCCTTTCATGATCTTTATACTGTATTCCGGCCGGCTGATCACCTGATTGTAACGGTATATCACTTTACTGCTGCTGTCTCTAAGGATAAACTTGTTAGCCGCAATGTTCTGTACAGAAAGTTTTTTCAGAAAGGCTGGCTCATTTAACCTAAGTACAACAACTTGGATGGGCAGCGTTTTACCATAGAGTTCCTTTTTCTTAAAGGGCAGCTGATAGCTATACTTCACCTCTAATCCTAAATCGTATAAAACCTTATATATTAAGTCTTTTGACCTAAGCACCTCCATTTCATTTTCAACTGTTTTTGATGACCTGAACATGTTCAGGTCGCTAAAGGCAGTGCCTTTTAACAAACCATCTCCTTTGGCATCATCCTGGATCAGCAGAATGCTGCTCACTTTGTAAAAAGGTACTGTAGTTTGAAGATAAGCGTAAGCAACTCCAATACATATAATTACTGAGATCAGAAAAATGTACCAGTATTTAATGCACCTGGTAAAGAGTTGATTCAAGGCCATGGTCTTTAAATTTTATATCAAAAACTTATCTGTGTAAAAATGCAGTAGCCAATACGGCAATTGCAGATATGGTGGCCACAATAAGTGGCATAGACCGGCTGCTATGACTGTATTCTACTGATTTGGCTTTGTCGGGCTCTATATAGAGAATATCATTTTGCTTTAAATAAAAATATGGCGAGTTGAGCACATTTTGATGATTGAGGTTAACCCTCACCATGGTGCGTTTTCCATCAATTTCTCTGATGAGCAGTACATTTTCTCTTTTACCATAAGGTGTCATATCACCTGCAAGTCCCAGGGCTTCAAGTAAATTAATCTTCTCATTGGGAATAGTAAAGGTTGAAGGGTGGTTAACTTCGCCAATAACAGTAACTCTGAAATTCATAAATTTTATATTGACAATGGAGTTGACCACGTACCGGTTAAGTTCTTGTTCAACCAGGCTTTGAGCTTGTGCGATGGTAAGC
>Ga0182008_10001238_pt1 | contig 17525 bp, 22 predicted proteins | sample Sormic07211129_1_FD_120482 | JGI IMG/M metagenome (GOLD analysis project Ga0182008, IMG submission 120482) | Rhizosphere microbial communities from Sorghum bicolor, Mead, Nebraska, USA - 072115-129_1 metaG | ecosystem: Host-associated > Plants > Roots > Rhizosphere | place: USA: Nebraska...
AGTGCTGAGGTCTTTTCGGGTGTCACCATCGGTGAGAATCCCCTTCTTTTTAAAGGTTTTAGTTAGGATGTAATTCTGGTTGGCACTTACGGTATTTAAGGTATTGATGGCCGCAACACATTTCTCAAAACTCAGTCCGGTGGTATAGATCCTCACCGTTTTTCCCGATGGGATATAGAAACCATCTTTTAAAGTCACACTACTCTGTCCTGTAATTTCTGTTTCGTTACTATAAACATTTACAATGTTGTCCTGAATTTGGGCATAAGTATTCGATGCCAGACAAATTGATGCAAGTGCAGCAAAGGAATATTTGATCCGCTTTGCCATGTTCTTTGATCTTATTTTCATTTGAGAGCTTTTACGGTTTATAGTTATATGTACTATTCTTGATAATGTTTCCGTTCTGATCCTTCACATTCTTTAGCCTCTGGGATTCATCGTATTCATAGTAAGTAGTCTGGCCCTTGGGATCGGTTTGAGTGGTTGTGCCTACCATTGGTGCATAGGTATAGGTAGACATGGAAGCATCTGAAGGGTATAAACGTACTTCATCAATAATACCTGCACCAGCCAGCTGTATGGTAGCTATCCCAGTAATTTGATGTTCATACAGAGTCCAGCCACCAGAGAGAGCTACACTTGTCGCAGTCCCTACTGTTCCTGCCACGGTAAAAGGCACGGTGTTTTTTGTCCTGTAACTTAGGATATAGGTCTTTCCAATAGTTAGACCGGATTTACTAAGGGCACCACTACTCAACTGATAGACCATGTTTCCTGTAGCTGCTGTTCCTGAAACATTTGCTGTACCCGAAAAAGTCCAATTACCTTTTCCTTCAGCCTCAAAACTTGTGTAAGCAATGTCTGTTTGAAATGCGTTTTGAACAATAGCCACTACTTTTTGATCACCATAATTCCATAAATAGCTAGTCGGAGGCCCCATATATGGTGTAATAAGTAATGGCTTACTATTTGAATTATAGTTATTACCGTAACTGACCACCGGTTTATAGGAACTATGGGCTGAGAAAGGAGAATTATTAATAGCAGTGGGTAATTCACCTGCCAGATGATTACTAAACTTAAAACCAGAAAGTGGTATAGAGGTGCTTGCTTCTATCTGATATACCGTATCAATTAATCCTTTTCCCCCAGACAAATAACGAATAATACTTCCCGAAAGGATAGAACTCTGATTTCCGGATTCAGTATATCTTGTGTTTTCAATAGGATAAGCAAGCAAATTGTTACGTCTCATGTCGTCAATAAATAAAGTTCCCTGAGGATAATCTTCAGGATAGGTTGTATAGGTCACTTCCTCATCACCACTGCTCTTTGAAGTCTTAACAATTCTTGGCTGTAAGTTTTTATCATTCAGATATAACATTTTTTTATTCGTACTGACGATACCACTTGGATTATAGCTTTTAAATTCAGTAGACTCAAGTTTGTTAACTCCTGATATAATGGGATAATCAAAATAATAATATTGATCACGATTTGGAGGCGCTAAAAAGCTTCCGACTTTAACTGCCTTTCTGGATACTTTTAGCCCAAAATCTGTTTGAATATTTACCAAATTATATTTGTTGATGCTTTCAGTTAATGGCGTGTAACTACCATTAAATTCTCTTCTAAAATGCTGCTCCGATAAGAGGTTACCAGTTTTCCAGGATAAACTTAACAAACTTTGAGGATCTGGGACATTGACTTCTAAAAGGTCATCCATCTCAAAGTCATAATTGTAAACTGATTTCCCATTGTCTCCATTGGCACTATACTGATATTTTGCTACCTCCGGATAAGCGATCAAATAGGCACCTGAAGAGTATTCGTAAATAGGTCGGCTTAATATCTCCAAAGTACTGGCATCAAAAAAGAGAAATTTTTCTGGTACATTTATACTGTACTCCGTATGTATATATTTTTGAACATATGTTCTTCTTCTCAATAAATAGTCAAAGAATCTGGATTGTCCAACACCAGTTTCGTTTTTACCATATTTATATTCCTCATGAGAAGCTAAAACATCTGCACTGGTATAATTTTTAATGCTCTTAATTCTTAACCCAGGGCCCTTTTGTTCTTTGACGATCATTTCAGTCGGATCACCTGCCCATGAAATGGTGATTAACACCCTCTCGTCTGTATCATCTTTTGGATCTGAAGGATTAGGCGAAATACTCGCTATAAGCTTGTAATTTTGTCCAGCTGTTAAAGGGACTGTAATAGTTTGGAATCTTGGATCTCCAGGAAAGGCAACAAACCGCATGTTCGTACCTGTAGTAAGATTACGAAACTCGGCATAAGGCTTTTTTGTATCCTGCCATAAAGGGATATTTACCCGTAGCGTTGCGTTTTGTGTAGTTATCGTTGGTGTAAATTCAACTTCGTCGGGCTTACCAGCTTCTTTATCTCCAACAGCCATAAAACTGATTTCTTTTGGATCGGCTAAGGAACTTACATTTACTTTATTAGGTTCAAAATCAAAATCGGTATATCCACCTGTTGGATAGTATATCCTTTTTAATATACCTGCCCGCATATTATTCTCATCCGGTTCACGGTTAGCAGGGTGATAGATGGAAGTAGTCATTTTAAGATGAACACCGTCATAATATTCATATTCCTTTCCTTTTTCATCAAGAGATATTAAATGTTCATTATAGATTTGCCCATTACTATATCCCCACCAGTCAACACCACAATTATTACGCGGTGGCAACTTATACCCTTCTTCATATGCAAATTTATACTCAGAAAACACCTTACTGCTAGTCTTATCTGTGTACCGCACCCCATTTAGCTTCAACCTATATTTATCCATTGAAGCGGCATAAGCATTATAACCTGCTTCAGAAAAAAAATAATCATGATTAAATGCTATTTTCTTGATGGCTTCGTGATTACTATTACTGATGATTATAGAGTCCAATGTTACTCTTCCATAATCCAACCTACCCTCTTTGTAGATAAAACTTACCTTGCCGTTTGGAAATGAGATTTCCTGGGGATAGTGTTCATCTGGATTTTCATAAAACACTGTTTTTGTAGGATATATCGTTTCTGTTTTCGCATAATTGATCGAAGCGCCGGTCCCGTTCGATCCGATCTGACCATATGGTAACCAACCTACTGATAGAGAATAGTCTATTGTTGGAATATTGCCTAGGTTATATTGTTTGTAGGATATAGTAATTACATCTGTCTTATTTTCCAGTATGATTTTTGTTAAGTGCCAACTCGTGGGAGCAAAGTACTTCGCGCTTGTAGCTTCAGAAAAACTTGAATTACGGGATTTTTCTTCAAAGACATAGGTTCTTCCTAAGTTATCAGTTAAGGTAAAAATATTATTATCAAAATTTACTTTTAAATCTGTATAAGGAACTGTCAGAATTTCTTTATTTTTTCCAAAAACAAATTTACCATTATAGCCTAAAAAGCTATAACTAAAAATATCCGGCTCGCCATCTTTGTCTCTTTTTGCTACCTCTTCCAAATATTCCGGGTTGGCATCATCTTCATGTTTAATTTCGCTATAAAAAGACCCCTGAGGAGTCTGTTCGTCAGGAACCCCCATGACTGTTCTACTAATTACGCCACCAGCGCTTAAACTCCAACCTAGACCTATTGAGCTTACCAATTCATTGACTTTATTACCACCTCCATGATAATTAATTTGAATAGGTATGTTGAGCTTATCCACTTCAATATTATAGAGAGGTATACCGATGTTGGGAATACCTGTATAATTACTAACAGGATAGTTTCCATATTTAGTAATAGAATAAGCCTCTGGTGTAGTGGGAATCATCTTTAGCATTCTATCCTTAGCCGGTTGAGAGAATGAAGTATTATGAATAATTGATAAGATGATAATCAAAACGATCTTGGAGATTATTGATTTTCCCCTATTTGATGAATAAGAAAACTTTAAGAGCGAGGAAAACATTTCTTTAAATGAAGTTTCAGCATAAATTATTTTTTTGTGAAATAGTTGGAAGGTTACATTGTCATTTAAGTACAATGTTAGGGAGCGTTCGCTACCAGACGGATTTTTAAAACAATTTCTTCGACAGATAAGCGCATTAATGCGCTCTTTGACAGGGATCAACAACATGTGATTCATTACTAAATAAGCGATTTATAATTTTCGCTAATCTAAACCCCTTCAGTGCAACCCGACCGCACTGGCAACATTTCGAAAAAAAATCTATTCACAATTGTTAACAACAATTGAAACCTATCAGAACTCCTTCAGTACAGAGCTCAAAAAAGAAACAGTTGTATAAAAATTCACAACTTTTAGTATAGTTTTTTTGATTTTAGTTTCTTTAGTACTTTTTTTATCTGACCTCACAATATCATTTTCTAAGTTTTATCGAAATAGTTATTTGTTAAAGTTTATAAATTCGTGAATATGATTTTTAGAGTTGCGGAAATTTCGGATGTTAAACAGATGCAGGTGGTGAGACATTTGGTGAAAGAGAATACGCTGAGCAATCCGGATCTTGTACCGGATAAAGATGTGGTATTTTACATTTCCGAGAAAGGAAAGGGATGGGTTTGTGAAGTAGAGGGCCAGGTAGTGGGTTTCTCCATTATTGACCTAAGGGAAAAGAGTGTTTGGGCATTGTTCGTAGACCCGGAGTTTGCAGAAAAAGGGATTGGAAAGGAACTGCATAGACTGATGATGGATTGGTATTTTGAACAAACCAAGGACAATGTTGAATTAGGTACAGCACCGAATACACGGGCAGAGCGGTTCTATCATCTTCAGGGCTGGACCAGAGTTGGCAATTATCCTAATGGTGAGGTTAAATTTGAATTGAGTTACCAGAGATGGGTTCAGGGGACCGATCGGTAGCAATTTAACACCATGAAATGATCCTCAGACATGTATGTCGTAAATATGCCGTAAACAAGTCGCAAAGAAAAAACAGTACTTAGATATACCTTTACAATGCAAATAGTTGTACTCTGAAACCATCTTAAGTAAAGCAAATGAAAAACAAAGAATTAGCGCAGAAAATCAAAGAGCTACGTGTCCGTAAAGGATTTAGCCAGGAACAATTAGCTGAAACCGCCCAAATTAACCTGAGAACAGTTCAAAGAATTGAAGCTGGTGAAACCGAGCCAAGAGGAGATACTCTGAAACGGATAGCGAACGCGCTTCAAGTCACTCCGGATGAATTGATAGACTGGACTGAAGAAGAAGACAACAAGTTTTTAGCCTGTCTAAACATTTCTGCATTGAGTTTCATTGCCTTTCCTTTGTTGGGGATAATCATTCCTCTTGCCATCTGGATTTTAAAGAAAGACAAAATTAGAAACACAAACGAGATAGGAAAACGGCTGTTGAACTTTCAAATTTCATGGTGTTTAATATTATTTTTAGGGTATGTACTTGTTGTATCTAGTATGATATTCGAAATAGAAATCCCGTTTCCAAATATTTCTTTGCTTAATTTCAGTGGAGTGGAATTATTGCTATTTATGGTCCCTGTTCTTTATTTGATAAATGGAGTATTTATTGTTGTTAACAGTATAAGAAGTTATAATGGCAAAAACGTCTTTTATAAGCCTGCGTTTAGGTTTTTAAAATAATATGCTTTGGCTGAGGTTATACTATTGTGAAGTTTCGGGATCGGGGTTATCTATAACTTCAGCATATACTCCATAAACCTGTCAGGTCAAGTAGTGGCTATTGCACTTTAGCCTATTGTGTTAGCTGCAATCCGAAAGAAAATTGCTAAAATTGGGCTGGATCCAAATGAGCTTGACATCTTTTCGCAGGAAAGATACCGCCAGAAATGGGAAGAAAAACAACTTAATAATCAGATGATTAATTGACGTTAGTCAGAATAGCAAAGAAAGACCTTATGAACTTTGAGTAGACCAGATGCAAGATAAAAACAAAAAATTCGAGAGCTTAAAGAACGACAAGCTGAGTATAAAGATTATCTCAAACAACAATCCTTATCTTTCTGATGATATTCAGAAAAAGCTTTTACAACCTCGTCGGCTGACTTCTTATTTTATAGTGCTGATTGACACCGGCTCTATTACTTACAACCTGGATTTAAAAGACATCACTCTTACTGGAGGGCATTTGCTTTTTGCAATGCCTAATCAAGTTTTTACACCTCCACCTAAAACTGCTGGTCTTAAATATTTTAAAGTATTATTTGATGAGAACACCTTGGCATTGTTACCACAACAATTTCCTTTTTTAGTCAATCCTTTAAACTCACAGACTATAATTTTTGACAATGCCACGAGAGACAGAGTAACGAAGGTTTTCGAGATCTTAAATCAGATACTTCAAGTAGGCGAACATCCAGCCGACACAGAAATAATATTAGCTTACTTGAATTCACTATTAACAGATCTAAATAGTGCTTATTTCAAAAACACAGAACCAATAAATATTCTAAACAACAATTTATCAAAGTTTATTGAGTTTAAACTAATAGTGGAGACACATCTCACAGAGCAACCTTCTGTTAATGCAATAGCAGAAAAATTGGCCTTGACCACAAACAGCTTATACCGGATCGTAAAAGAATATTCGGGAGCTTCGCCTAAGGATTTTTTCACCAACCGTTTAATGATCGAAGCACAGCGTAAACTACAATACTCTCCGCTTTCTGTAAAAGAATTAGCTTATGAATTGGGGTTTAATGATCCTGATTACTTTTCAAGATTTTTTAAAAAATGCACAGGAAAAAGCGTAAGTGAGTTTTTAGAAGCACGGCAAGATTCGTCTAGAGAATAAATTGATTTGTCCATCTCCACTGATTTTCGGCTATTTACTTTTGCTTCATTAATTTAAACAAAAAAAATGAAATCAGCATTAGTAACAGGAGCTAACAAAAGCATTGGCTTTGAAGTTGCACGGCAACTTGCTCAAAAAGGGATTTATGTTTACCTCGGTAGTCGCAATTTAGAAAACGGTATAGCAGCTGTGGAAAAATTATTGGCAGAGGGACTAAGCAATGTAGAGGCTATCCAGCTTGACGTTACGGATGATGAATCTGTAAAAAATGCTTGTACAGAAATAGGTAAGAAAACAAAAACATTGGACATACTTATCAATAACGCTGGCATTTATGGCGGCCATCCACAGTCGGCACTTGATTCAACCATAAACCAATTCAAAATAGCGTATGATACAAATGTTTTCGGGGTTGTAAGAGTTACACAGGCATTTATTGATTTATTGAAAAAATCTTCTGAACCTCGTATTGTAAATGTAAGTTCAAGTCAAGGTTCAATTACTTTGCACAGCGACCCATCATACAAATATTACGATTACAAAGGAGCTGTTTATCTTTCTTCAAAATCAGCAATGAATATGTATACAGTTGTTCTGGCATACGAGTTTAGGGATAGCCACTTCAAAATAAACGCTGTTTGTCCAGGATATACAAAGACGGATTTTAACGGTCATAGTGGGCCAGGTAGTGTTGAAGCTGCCGGGAAACGAATCATAAAGTATGCTTTGATTGACAAAGACGGGCCGACTGGAAAATTCTTTAGTGAAGAAAATAATCCTGAAAAGGGAGAAGTGCCATGGTAATAAACCATTAGGATGGCAGATTTACAAATAATGAATTTACTTTATTGGTGGTATCTTTTCCGATAGTAGAACAAATTAAAATGATACTTATTAGCTTAATCGGTGCCTTAGTACAGTTGACCGCTTTCGTATTTTTACCATTCCTGACTTACCTCATCATCAACAAAATTGTCAGGGGTTTCATCACTTACTCCGGCATTCATAAAACTACTTATTCAGCAATGGCAATCGCTGCAATGACAGTTTACCAAATCCTCATGTTCATCATGCCAGGTTTGCCGTTAGCAATTTGGCTATAAGTTTCGTGTAGCTGCTATCAATTCCGTTCCTATAGGCAATATTTAAAGCAAACGATAATTGCGCATGATCCTCATGTGCTATTGATTCATTAATAATATTATGGATTTCGAATTTAAATTTCTTATCCGAAAGGGGAAGTCTATCAAAGAAAGAATGTACTATGAGCGGATCGTTTTGCTCCAATTCCTTATATTCAGAATGCAATTTTTTAAGGTCCATTTGTTTTTTAGACAGTTATGTACGCAAGTTAGGCAAAAGAACCTTACATAAAAATGCCCTCAGACCTTAAGTAAAGCTATTTCCAATGCAGGTTATTGCATTTATTTGATTCATACCACAACAACCATTTCATTTTATCCGCATAAAAATCTGTTTTTTTTCGGTATCTAAAATTATAGCCATAATAAACTGAACTTCTAATCCCTGAGTTTCTGATCACATTGTCAATGCATTTACCAAAGTCCGTCCTATCCTTTCTTTTCCCTTCTACACATTCTTGAATATATCGAATGCTTTTTAAGTATTTAGATTTAAAAATGCTATTTTCAATACAACTGTCTGTAGAATTGATAAACTTAGGAGAACCCGTCGGGCTATGTTTATTGGCATAGACATTCGTAACGAAAAGAAAAGTAAGATTAAAGAAAAACAAAACACTGGGCCTCATATCGCTTTATTTTAATAGTTAAGCATTGATATCCTTCGGTCTTAAAAAGGACAACACCTTTTGATTTCTATCATAAATCAAGCATTCGACGTCTGTATGCTCTTTGATTACTTGATTTGCAATTTTTATAGCTTCGTCAAAACAATTTATAATCGTGTAAACTATTTGTTTGTCATCTCTAGCAACAAGAAATAATTCGTCTAAAACGCGGCCTTTAAAAATATCGGCTCTCATTAAAGCTACCTGCTCATCTTTAAGTATAGGAAAACTTTGCATATAATTAAATATTATTGTTAATGTTTTACAGGTGTTATTTTGGCACCTGTGACCGTACCTTTTAATAAGACTTCTGATTCGTTAACCACTTTGCCAGACGATTGAATTAAGCTTACATTTGCGCTACTTGGGCTTGCTATTGTACTACTTGCAGGCACTGTAATGTCCACTAAACACCGCAGCCTTCTTTTACTATTTTTAGCTTGGTTCTAAGCACCAACAATTTAAGTTAAGAGATTTTATAGGTACCGCTTCCTTCAAATTCAACTCCTGAGTCTATACCCGGAGATAGCACCAGAGCAATATCACCTTCATTACAGTCAACTGTAATAGATTCCCAGTATGATATATTTATCAGATCATCCAATGATTCTACCAGGCTTTCGTAATCAAATTCCTTAACAAAAGGTAGTAGTCTGTTTTCATTTAAAAAAACTACTAACCCTGTATCTGTAGAGAACACAGATTTATCTGCAGTATGAACGTCCTGGTAGCCTAACTTTTTTAATTGACTTATTTCAAACACTTTATTATGTGCAGTATACTCAGCAAAAGGAGTTTTGGTATACTGAAATACCTTTTCGCGAATATCACCAATTAGGTGGTCGACCCTCAAGTTTTCAAGTTCTTCTTTTATATCATTAATATAAAGGCCATCTATGACTATATATTTTACTCCAATCCTCAATTCTATCGGCTCATTTTCGGTCGAAATATTTTTCATTCCGCATTTTAGTTATTTGTATGGTACATATTTTAAATACTCTAACTTCAGATAGACCCGCCAAACAGGCCAGGGTTGTTTGCTTATAATACCAGTCGTTTCCTATACATAAGCCCAAAAAGACCATTTCTCCTATGCTACGGGCTTAGCTTGTTTATCCCCATTTATTCCAGCTTGATTCAAGAGATTCTCTCCAGAGCCCTTTACCTAAATCCAAATTAATCGCTGGCGTGAGCGTTTTATCTATACCTAAAATTGTCCCTAAGGATACAATCCTCATTTCATCCTCTTTTACATCTGGGCCTGCCCCAGCAAACATCTCCCACTCGTCATTTTCCCACTTCGTTACTTCTGTAATTACATCCCCTAACAAAGCATTAATATTTGAGACAACTGTTGAATCCTCCGGAACGCTGTAATTCCATTTATGCACCAACCATTGCCAAACAGGTTCTGATGACGCGTCAAATATATTTGACAAATTTGGTGTATCCAGAGTATAATGAGCTTTATCTGGTACTATTTGCATGGCCTTTATATGATCAGTTTCATAATAATCAAATACGCCTAGCATCATTAGTTTGCTCCAAGATGGATCCACGTTAGAAACTGTAAATTTGCCAAAAGAACTCAAATTAATCTTTTCACTATTTGTATTGTTTTTTACCCTAAGTACCTCAACAATTTCATCAATAATCTTTAATGCATCCTCCTTTAGATAATAAATACCGCCCGCAAATATTAATTCAAATCCAATTGATTTACTTAATCCAATTGTATAAATATATCTAGGTTCGACTGTAGAATTCACTATTGTTACATGATACCCATATTTAACTATATTAGACTGGATTAAATCCAAAAAACGACTCTTTTCATCCATAGTTATTCATGTATTTTTATGAAAATGTCTTGTAGTTGTTCCATTTTTCTGTTAATTTTTCCGCGTCTTTGCATCCAAGCCATTGATATCTAATATTCTCTATTTTAATAATCAATAACTAACTAATCCAATGATAGTCCAAATTTGGCGTATCATAATTCTCATCTAACTCATCTAGAATTTGTAATGCCATATTTCGACATCTATTCCAATTTTCATTATTTCTAAGGCTATTAATATCCCATAACATTTGATTATTCGACATCTCATCAAAAAGAGTGTTAAGCTCGCTCAAAAGATCAAAGCTCCTCGCAGAAATAAGGTTCTCTTCTTTTAACCGATTGGTCAGCAAATAAGAATCATAAAATGTCAAGGCTATTTCATCTGGAATTACCACAAAATCAGGCATTGATTTAATTTGGATATCAAACGGAGAAGCCACAAGCCTTAGACTTTTAACTAATTTAAAATAAAAATTTTTTATTTCCATGGTATTGCCATCCATTTTTTATAGCCCTAGGTGTTTTTGAAAAGCTAACCATCGGACTGATTAATAATAGCCATAAAACAAGTTCATCATTCTTTGGGATGTAAGGGTTTATTAATATTGGGATAATCCTTGTTGTATACAATTTCAACAGTATCGCCAACTTTCAAACTGTTATCATGAGCGTTACCGGTATATTTCTCGCCTTTAACTGCAAACTGATAGGAGTAAGAAAACTCCGCTTTTACAGGTTGATTTGGCATATAGTTACGATGATCAATGATTATTGCTTTTATTCGCTGAGGGTTACTACCAAGAAAGTGGTCTGTAAACGAGTTTATGGCTATCTTATATATAACGTACCCTACAATTGCTATACCTACGGCAATCCAAAATATATCTTTTATTTTATTCACAGTTTAATTCCCCGTATTTCTGCTTTCTTCAAATTGCATATAAGAACTTCCAATTAATTAAACCAGGTATCCATGTTGCCTCCGTCCCATCAGGATCAATAAACCTGATCGGATTATTATTCCCATAAACATAAGGAGAGAAACGTCGATTAATTTATATATCCATAATAGCGAAGTTAATAATCATTTGAAAAGATTATCACTCAACCGAGTTGTAGAAATACCGCTCAATACCTCCACACAATATAAAGTCATTATCATTTATTGAGATTTTAGACAAATCTCAATCTTCTGGATCAAAACTAATATAATATAAACTACCCTTTTTAAGGAGCTTATAAATTTCGACATTATAAAATATATGATCTGAACTATAATGAAATGCATATTCACGTATATCCGAAAATATCAATTTCATATAGCCAGATATTTTTTTTTTGCTGAAAGTCATTTAGATATATCTTAAAACCAATTATCTGGGAATTGACCAAATGCCCTCCCATATTTAGATTTTCGAATAATGCATCGTTTTCACCAATTTCATTCATAATGTCTAGCTTAGATTATTTTTCCGTTTTTCTTGTTTTTACCTTATCTTTTTCTATACCAATGCCGTAATAATATAGCCTTCTCATCAAAAAAATGGCATATTTCATCTACCTCTATCAGTCAATTGTTTTAGATCCTTCTCTAAGCTACTTATATCATTACTATTACATTGATCTTCAAATTCATCAACAACGCCAATTTCTCCTATTCTCAGAATTCTAAATTCTTCACCTAAGATACCATCCAAAATGATTTCAGCAGCAGTTAAACGTTCATCAGTACTTAGAGTTGATAATCCAGATGCCTTAAAAATCACCTTAAACATTCCATCATCAAATTTTAGCAAAGTATATTTCCAATGCCCACCATCAATCTCAATTTCCTCTCCGTTATCTTTTTGAAAAATAAATAGGAGATTCCATTCCTTTGGTGGCTTAGAATAATAAAATTCCCAACCTTCACAGGATATAGAATAAGATATTATTTCCTTAGTTTTCTTTAATAATTCAGGATCTCCTCCAGGGGAAATCACCAACATATGGCTATGTTCTACCCCAGGACCAATTTCCCATACAAAATCTCCTAGGTTTAGGATTCTTTCATCTAATTCATTTATTAATTTCTCATTTTCGAATTTTTCACCAAAATCATTGCAATGAGCTAAAAACCATTCCCAGAAATTCTTTATTTCTCCTATCTCCTGTGCTGTTGTTTTCATTGAATTACTGAGTTATTTCTTCGAGTGTGTGAGGTTAGACTGCAAACTTTTAATCCAGGCTGCAAAATAAGCCCGTTGCTCTTCTATAGTACCTATCTCATCAATCATCGCAGGTTCGAATATGTCCACCAGATCATCTAATGTCCCCTGTTTTCCAAGTTCTAGTCGATAAGCTTTTAGTCCATTGCTCATTTGAAGTACCATTCCTGAAGGATAAACGTTCTTTGCAGCCCCCATACACAATGCAAACCAATTTTCCTTTTCCAATTCTGCTCTTATCTGCTTAAAGGATTCAAAGAAGTTACTACCTGAAGCTTGATATGTTCCTAAGTCATTAGTTTTAAGGCTAAGCAAAGATTTACCTTGGTCAGTTCTTGCCTCAATATAACCCTCCGAAGAGTGGCCTTCTTTATTCGAGATAGTTATTTTTTTAAGTACTGTCATTAATTCAAAATAAAAGGCGCAACGAATTTACTATTTGATTTCATGTAGATTTTCAATTAGTAGTCATTTCCCTTCCCTCATCTTTTACGATCACCGTTATTTCTATGCAAATCAATAGGGTCTCTTCCAGGAAATACAATGTTTAATTCGAATATATCAAATTTAGTTAGCCCAAAACCTATATATTTAGAAACAATTAGTTAGACACCAAACAAGGCCCATGGATATTGATGAAGATATTTTCAACGCCAATTTAGAACTTACGAAGGCGTATTGTCGTTTGCGGATTGAGGTGGAAGTAAAAGATAATGCTAAGGTATTCAGAAGTTATAATCCAATGCTTGATGGCAAACCACTTTTCTGCTTTAAAACTGAATATTTCAATTTCGACATTGAGCCGAATTTAAATCACTGCACATTGACGACATGGGCAATTGATCCTCTCGACACTAAAAATACGGTCGAGAATCTATTTGTCGAGCAATTGGCTTTTAAAAAGGAATCTCTTTCTGATAACGAGTTTAAAGAACAATCAGTAGGAAAAATTATCATTTCAGAAATTGACTATACCTTTGTTGATGGCGCATCAGAAATTCAATCGCTAGGGCTTATTGATCTATATGATATGCCACCAATTGATACCTGGTTCTACTTGGTTAAAACCAAGGAAACCAGACTTGTATTTGCCTGGATACCGGATGAATTTGTGCATTATGCAAACGAAGCGGTATTAGTGAATTGTGTTGATTGTATACAGTGGTTTGAGGATTATAGCTGATTTCCTAGAACAGAAATATTTTTGTAAAATCAAACAGCCCTTCTGGGATAACCAGAGGGGCTGTTTGATTCATATGAATTCGTTTAAAAGACCTATACCTCTTAATATAAGAAATATCATCAAGGCTAAAATATTAGTCAATTTTGATCTCCCATATTCTCTTTTCAGCCCTATATTCATCGTTAATTACTATTACATCATTACTTACCCATTTAAAATTAACATAGTAAATAAACTCTCCACCTGAAGGACTCTCGTTAATAAATAGCCCTCTTTTAATTTCTTTGTTATTCCTATCCATTAAAAGCCAAAACACCTTAAATTCATCTATATCCCACTCACACCAAAGTCCTAATTTATACTTTCTATTAGGTGAAGCCTTTAATTTATTCTGAACCAAGAATTTATAATTTAAATCTGCTTTAACGCACAAATTAAATACGTCTAGTAATGAATCAACCTCCCAAGTTTCTTTGCTTGCGATAGACATCATGCCAGAATGAACCAGTCTTAAAAGCACTTTTTTCCTCTCATAATTACTATAAGAAAAGTACTTCTCAAAATCTATTTCTAGATTAACTTCCTTAGAATCCTTAAAACTTGTATAGTTATGAACAGCATCACCCCAATCATCACTAACAATTATCAAGCATTTCTTTACTTTGCCTACTTGATAGTCCCTTAAAAAAGACCAATATAATTCAGCAATACACCAACTCTCTTTATTAAATTTTGCAGAACACTCATGTCTAAATTTTGCTCTTAAATCTATTTGTGATAATGACATATTATAAATTTTTCGGTTTTGGTCTAATTTGATTTTTTGGCCCCTATCTCCATTTAAGATAGAAAAATCATTAACTTTTGCTTATTCTGCCTTTATCCCCTCTGCTCTATGAATGATATTATCATCAAGAACATCTCCATAAATATCTGGATCTTTTCCATATTTAGTTCCGATTTTCTGTGCAACTCTGGGAGAGGTTCCGCCTTCATAATTGTACTTGTTCCCTTTTCGCATAAAAAATGCCCCCAATTAGTGTCTAACTATTTAGGGATAATGCAATTATGGGATTTGTTAAACATGCTGAAGGTTTAACTTTTAACATTGTATCTCTTAAAGTAAGAGATCATCATAGCAATAGATGTTCCCAAGTAAAAAATGAGTGGGTATACCTTACATATCCTATGGAATAGCATACCTGAACTCTCATTAAAAAAATAGAAATTCAACATTGCTGTAAAGTCCATGAATGTGGGGACATTTTTATGCGTCGAATTAAAAAAGTCAAAGACACCATATATACAAATTATAAACAATATGGCCCATGTTAGCTTGTTTTTGTATAATAGGAGGAAGATTATGATCAGCATTAATAAAATATGCAGACTGTAACTAACACTCAATTCTTTAATAAAAAGCATATATATTTCAGCCACTATATTTGCTATAAAAACACTAATTAAAACAATCTTAACGATTTTCATCATCTAGCTATTTTCTGTTATAATATTTTGCAATGTTGCCATATTCATTTTTTAGCTGAAGTACAGCACATGCGCTTAGTTATGGTTTTTACTGAGATTTTATCATTCTCCTATGCTACATAGTCTAGTTTCTTATTTCCATTTATTCCAGCCCGATTCAAGAGATTCTCTCCACAATCCTTCACCAACAGCCAGATTTACAATTGGTCCTAACGTATTGTCAATTCCCAAGATTGTTCCTAATGGAACAATTCTTATATCCTCTTCTTTTACATCTGGCCCTGGCCCTGAAAACATTTCCCATACACGATCTTCCCACCTGGTAAGTTCGGTTATTGTTTTGCCTTTCAGCGCATCGAAGTCTGTTATTACATAAGAATTTACTGGTGCTTTTACATTCCAATCTATATCAAGCCATTTCCAGATAGGATCATTTGGAATGAATGCTTCCGACATTAATGGTATATCCAGTGTTATGTCTACTGGGGTAATTTGATAAGCCGTGATTTCATTTACGTTATAATAATCATAAACACCTAGCATTAGTTTTTTACACCAAGATGGGTCTACCTTGCCTAAATAAAAAACATGATCCTCAGACAAAGAAAACTTAGAATCAACCGCCTGCCCAGCTTGCAATTGCAGATATATGTATTCAAATATCGATTCGTTTTCTTTTATAGTAACAAATCCACCCCCTGCAACAATCAACTCAAAACCTAACTTTTCAGTTAATCCTATAGAGTAAGAAAAATCTGGGTGCTGTCCTCCATTAACGAGCGTAATGTGAAAGCCCCGTTCATCAATATTCGATTTGATAATATCTAAAAACTCCTTATTTGTCATTATTATTTATTCATGTACTTTGATATGGCAATTTTAAAAAACATCAAATTATATTCTCTTCCAGTTAAGATGTTACCCAACATATTTACTTGTTATACATTGAAAGTACCATATCAACATTGCTGTTTTTAATGCTTATCAATTTCTCTATGTAAGCATTAGCCTTTTCGGAATTGATTATTTTTAACGCGTGAACACATTTTCTCAATGTCGGTTCCATCTCATCGTCATACTTCCTGTAAGGATCTGGCTCTGTAGCGATTATATATAAAGAATCTGTAAAAATATCATCATTTAAATTTTCTAAATAAATGGTATTTACCAAGTCCTCATGTTCATCATGCCAGGTTGCCGTTAGCAATTTGGCTATAAGCTTCATGTAGCTGCTGTCAATTCCGTTCCTATAGGCGATGTTTAAAGCAAACAATAATTGCGCATGATCTTCATGTGCTATTGATTCGTTAATAATATTATGGATTTCCGATTTAAATTTCTTATCCGAAAGGGGAAGTCTATCAAAGAAAGAATGTACCATGAGCCGATCTTTTTGCTCCAATTCCTTATATTCAGAATACAATTTTTTAAGGTCCATTTGTTTTTTAGACAGTTGTGTACGCAAGTTAGGCAAAGAACTTTACATAAAAATGCCCTCAATCCTAAATTCCACCGGGTCATTTTTGGTTGAAATATTTTCCATTCTTTAGGATGCAAGGATCTGATAATGTTGGGATAATCCTTGTTGTAGCTTTTTTAATATATGATCTTATACTTCGATTATTAACTCCTTATCATAGCCATTACACTTTTCATCAAGATAGCCGTGTGGATTACATATAATCTCTGTTTGACCTATCTTATATCTTATTGGAGTATGAATATGCCCATGTATCCAATACAGTGGATTATATTTCGAAATCAAATCCTCAAGATTAGAAGCGTACGCAGAAGTTACCGGATCATTTTTGTATAATTCAGGAACAGATTTTATACTCGGTGCGTGATGTGTAATAACCACATTCTTATAGGCCTTAGATTCTTCCAGGCTTTCCTCCAACCACATTTTTGAAAACTGGTGAATCTTATAAGTGTCTATAGTTCTCAATTTAGAAAAGAAAGGATCCCGGCGAATTTGTTTATAGTCATTCATCTTAGCTTGACAGATAATCCCATACTCAACTGGGCTTCCAAACAAGGAAAAGTCTGTCCATAAGGTTGTGCCATGAAACCTTATCCCACCGAACTCAATTCTATTATTTTCAAGAACTGTTACATTTGAGCCCCTTGATGCCTCAATGATCTTATGGAGTGTCTTTGGATAGGAACCTTTGTAGTATTCATGATTACCAAGAATATAAATTACAGGTAGG
>Ga0182008_10001240_pt1 | contig 17518 bp, 19 predicted proteins | sample Sormic07211129_1_FD_120482 | JGI IMG/M metagenome (GOLD analysis project Ga0182008, IMG submission 120482) | Rhizosphere microbial communities from Sorghum bicolor, Mead, Nebraska, USA - 072115-129_1 metaG | ecosystem: Host-associated > Plants > Roots > Rhizosphere | place: USA: Nebraska...
ATGGCGGAATTGGTAGACGCGGCGGATTCAAAATCCGTTTTCGAAAGGAGTGGGAGTTCGAGTCTCCCTCGGGGCACCAAAATTAAGAAAGGTCTTGCTTAGCAAGGCCTTTTTTTTCGTCTGCTGAAAAGTTGGGCAATTATTTTTGCGTAACCGTGCTACGAGAAATGTGGGCTAAACGATGGGCGATTCATCACAGCAATATGCAGGAGAATCTGCAGCTACTCCTTGTCATGGTCACCTGGTCCATTGAACGCTTGGGTTCAAAGCCTACTGGCTATTTCCTTCCAGATGTAGGCGTAGTTGTATTTCAGCCAACGCACCAGCACTTTATCGAACTGCCTACGAAACCAGTTGCGCTCTCTGGCTGCCAGCCTTTCTTCTATCGACTTTCTGAGCTTGTCGGGGTCGAACCCAGTCCAAATCGGCGGCACAGCTGCAACGAGATTGATAAAGCACACCGGCGCAACCTCTGAATAGAGAATTTCGTAAAGGGTTTCAGGGGTGACGCCTCTTACCTGATTCGCCACATAGTCATATTCGACGGGAAAATCGTTGAATGGCTCAGAAAGAGCAGCTCTCACTATTGTCAGTTGTGGCTCAGTTAGAAAATGCTCCAACGGAGAAACTCCTCCAGTTGCGTTGCGCTGGCGCGGCCCGAATAAAGTGATTAGCCAAACCAGGACCTCAGATATCCGGGTCAGGCGCACGCTGGGCTTGAACACCTCCCCCAAACAAACGCTCAGCTATCTGACGACCTCGTTCCCGGCCCTCCTCCGTCAACCAGATCGATTTGTTCCTGTTTACCGGATTACTGATGAGACCCTGCTCATGCAATCGGTTCATGACTTCAAAATCGAAGCCTTTCCATGCATTGCCGTCGTCGGAACTGAACGCGGCCAACAGGGCAAGCACAGCCTCTTCAATCAACTTCTCATCGTATTCCATGATCGTCGCTCCGCTCATGTGCCTGAATTAACGTTGAGTTTGTCTGGCACCTCATACTCGCTGCCCATCCTGAGAAACTCGTTCTGTTGCTTAGGTCATTGAATGTCTCGGCGCTGTCCGTGCAACCTGTTTTGCCTAAGGACTGCACCTGATGCGTCCGCTCAGTATAATCACGCCCGCCCGCACGCGGTCTGCCGCCCGTTGCGGCTTTCGTTGGTCGTACCGAACTTCAAGACTCATGCTCAAGGACCTCCAAGCCCCCCCATGGAAACGTCACTGGAAACCGTCGCCCTGTTCTCCCTCAAACTCGCTTACGAGGAGGAAGGCCTGAGCCCGATTCTGCGGGATGACATGGTCATGGGTGACTATCAGAAAGACGTTTTCGAACTGCTGGTGCGCCGGGGTGATGTCGAGACCATCCAGTTCAAGATGAACGAGTGCCTGGGGTTGGCGATGGATGCGTTGGGCGGGGTCGAGAAACCGTTGGGGCGGGAGCTGCACAAGCTGTCAGCCGATTTCCGTCAGGCGCAGTCGCTGGAGCAGCTTGATCAGCCGCTCCTCGCGCTCAAGGGCTATTTGAAGGACATTCTGTAATCAGACGCACAATCTGTAGAAACAGCCCTGCGGATTACTGCCGCACTTTTACTACTCGAATGTCGACGGGAAACCCACCTGGCCCTTCCAGCTTCTTCCATCCCACGTATTGAAAAATCGCGTCCTGATCGATGGTCTCGCCCCTCTCCACCATCTCTCCGCCAAGCACCGCGACCTCTTTATAGACGGCGCAGTTGCCCTCATCGGGATGGGCGGTGTAGATCACATAGGGTTTGACGTATCTCACGGCGCGGAAATGTCGGCCGCAGCCCCAATCGACCGTGATCATCAACGTCTTCAGATATGCTTCGCCATCCGTTTCCGATTCCTCGGCGAGCTCCTTGAGCTTGCCAAGTCCGCCGACGTCGCTAAAGCCTAGATCGAGGGCGCGCTTGTATTCCGGGGACTTCTCGTGCTCGGCCTGAGCCTTGAAGTATTGCTGTTGAAGCTCCGCGACCAGTACCTCCTCTTCCTTGTTCCGGATCACGAACGCTTGAGCAATGACGTTTTCACAACGGGCATATTCGGGAGAGGTAAGGCTTTCCTGGGAGAGGTGATCGCGATGGACATAAACAGTGCGATTCAAACTGTCGACGCGGTCCATCGCTTGCCTGGTAGTCATGACCCCTTTTTGAACGTTGTTCACTACTTGCTGAAAACGCTCGCAATCGGCGAGGTACTCCTTCCAGGCGACCTCCGGGGTTTCATCCCAGTCGGCAAGCGCCGGGGTCATTACGATGGCGAGAAGGAACGCACCGAGCAGGCGCGGTGTAAAAGAAACATTCGGCATGCGTAGTCCGTTACGTGTTTGAAGAAAGTGGCGCGACGCTACTATTTTGCTATCGTGCCGTCCACTGTCGGCAAGGTGCCGAGCGTTTGTACCGTGACGGGTTTCGAAGGATGGATACGATGGATGTTGTGTTTTTCTTTATCGCCTGGATAGGCATGTGGGTCTGGGTCGTCAGGCAGCGTGGTGCGTGGAATCTGCTACTCGCCAATGTGTTGGGTGCGGCCAGCGGCATGATTGTTGGTCTGGTGGTTTCGCAGCTTTGTGTCGGTCTGTTCGGCTCTAGCCGGCCACCGGTCCCGGGGGTCATGGGATCGATTCTGGAAATGCTGGCGACTGCAGCGGCGCTGAGTGGCGTATGGATGCTGGTGGCCCGTCGCTCGCAAGTCGAACATCCCGTAGCGCGTCAGCTGCTGGCCGGCCTTTGCGGCGTTGTGGCCGGCATCACGGCGATCATGTTTTTTGTTCAGATCAATCCGCCCAATCTCGGCATGTGAATGTCTTCGTGGCGTCATACCTCTATTTTGATATCTTGCCGCCCAATCTCAGCATTCACGGCCAGTGAGTGCTGTTTGGCAGGCTATTGAAGGGTTAAGGAAAGGATCGAATGGAGTTTCTGAGTTTTCTGGCATTTGTTGCGGCGTGGGGTTTCATGTGGCGCTGGGTGGTGAAAAACCGCGGCAGTTGGAATCTGTTTTACGGCAACATCGTTGGCGCGGCGGGCGGTTTTATCGTCGGTCTGGTGGTGCTGTCGATCTTCCTGTCGTTGTTCCCGTCGGCGCATAAGCCCAAACGGGCGCCCACCGCAGAGGTGATTACCCAGAACGAAGTGACCACCAGTCTGCTGCCGGAAGCCGAATCGGATTCGACGCCCGTGGCATTGGAAAATGCTCCGGGGTTTGCCGCTATCGAGCCAGACAATCAGCCTTCGCCGCCCGACTCCGCACTGCTGCCGAACTACGCCAACCGGGCACCGAAATCGATGGCGGAAAAAACCGTTCTGGATCAGAGCGACGCGCAGGGCCGCAAAGCGTTCAGCGCGCTGCGCGACAAGCTTGCTCAGAATGCCGACAGCGACAAATCGATGCTCGCGTATGTCATGTGCAGCCCTTACGTGACCGGTGCCTTGCGCTTCCCTGCGTCGGCGCGCTTCGCTGACAGCACCGCCGTGGTCACCCAACGCTTCAAGGGCCAGGTCTACACCCTCAGCAACAAGGTCACCGCGCGCAACATGAATGGCGATGACGTCACTTATCGCTTCGAGTGCTCGGTGCAGGAGCAACCCGCTTCCACCGAATGGCGACTGCTGGCGCTGAAGCTGCAGAAGGCTGACGCTTAAGCCTCGTTTAAGGGTTCAAGGCGCCGGCTGCGCTATCATCGCCAGCCTGTGCGCCTTGAGCTTTGCCTGCGAATGTCCTCAATACCTGCTGACCTGAATCCGCTGCCTCCTGTCTTGGCCGGCCCGCTGCTGCGCCGGTTGGAACCGACGCGAATCGTTCTGTGGCTGGTCGGCACCCGCGCACTGGCGCTGACCCTGCGCCTGCAAGGTGTAGGAGACATACCTCTCGATGCCGGGAAATGCACGGTCATCCCCGTCGGCCGTCACGCGTTTGTCCATCTGATCGACGTTGTACTCGACAGCGCCCTGCCCTGCGACACGCGCATCGACTACGACCTGTTGATCGACGGCCACTCGCCCATCGCCGAATGGGCGCCGCACCTGCTGTACGGCAACGCTGGTTGTCCGAACCTCGTCGCGCGTTCGCGGATCGATCAGTTGCTGCACGGTTCCTGCCGCAAGCCGCATCATCCGGCGGCAGACGGTCTGCTGTGCGTTGACCAACTGCTTTCTGGCGAAACCGATCCACAACAACGCCCCGCCCTGTTGATGATGAGCGGCGACCAGATCTACGCTGACGATGTTGCCGGCCCGATGCTGCGGGCGATTCATGCATTGATCGCGCGCCTCGGCCTGTTCGACGAACACCTCGAAGGCGCGGTGGTCAGCGACAGCGCCAAGCTCTACCAACACCCGGCCAGTTACTACCACCGTGCGGATCTGTTACCGGCGCTGGAGAGCAACGAGACATTACGCGAGCGATTTTTCGGCGGTGCGCGTAAGCCGATTTTCACCAGCAGCAGTGCTGACAATCATCTGGTGACGTTCGCCGAAGTGATGGCGATGTATTTGCTGGTGTGGTCGCCGGTTGCGTGGACATTGATCGATCCCTCTGTTCCATCACTGACGCCTGAACGCCTAAAGCGCTACACCCTGGAGCAAACCCGCATCGATGGTTTCAAGGCCGGGTTGGCCAACGTTGCCCGGGCGCTGGCGCATCTGCCGAGCCTGATGATTTTCGATGACCACGACATCACCGATGACTGGAATCTTTCCGCGCAATGGGAGGAAACCGCCTACGGCCATCCGTTCTCCAAACGCATCATCGGCAACGCCTTGATCGCGTACATGTTGTGCCAGGGCTGGGGCAACAATCCGGATGCGTTCAAGGGTGTGCTGGAGAACACTCGACGCCTGAGCGCCAGCGGTGATGATCGTTATCTCGACAGCCCCGTGCAGGACGCGCTGATCGATGACTTGTTGCGCTTTCAGCATTGGCATTTCGTGTTGCCGAGCAGCCCGGCGCTGGTGGTGCTCGACACCCGCACCCGCCGCTGGCGCAGCGAGATGGCACTCAAGCAACCCTCGGGGCTTCTGGATTGGGAGGCGCTGTGCGAGCTGCAGCAGGAACTGCTCGATCATCCGTCGGCGATCATCGTGTCCCCCGCACCGATCTTCGGCGTGAAGCTGATCGAAACCGTGCAGAAGGTTTTCAGCTGGTGCGGCTATCCGCTGCTGGTCGACGCGGAAAACTGGATGGCCCATCGCGGTGCGGCGCAGGTGATCCTGAACATTTTCCGACACACCCGCACACCCGGAAACTACGTTGTGCTGTCCGGCGATGTGCATTATTCCTTCGTCTACGAAGTGCTTATCCGACACCGCAAGGCCGGGCCACGGATCTGGCAAATCACCAGCAGCGGGATCAAGAACGAGTTTCCGAAAACCCTGCTGGAATGGTTCGACCGCCTCAACCGCTGGCTCTATTCGCCGCGCTCGCCGTTGAACTGGTTCACCAAACGCCGACGCATGCGCATCGTGCCCTATACGCCGGAACATGCCGAAGCGGGTGAGCGGCTGTGGAATTCAGCGGGGATCGGCCAGGTATTTTTCAATGCGCAGGGACAGCCGAGCGAGATCATTCAGCACAATTCGAACGGGGCGATGAAGACGCGGATGCTGGCGCCGGAGTTGGGGGATTATCCGGACTAGAGGCTTCCCGTGTGGGAGCGAGCTTGCTCGCGAATGCGGTCGAGCATTCAACATTACTGTCGACTGTGACGACGCCTTCGCGAGCAAGCTCGCTCTCACAGGGTTATCGGATATCCATTAATTCGCGGAAACAATCCGTCCAACTCCTCTGACAATCATCCCCACCTCCCGCTCATCAATCGTCAGCGGCGGCAGCAGCCGTATCGTCTTGCCCCGTGTCACGTTGATCAGCAGCCCATGATCCCGCGCCGCAATCAACGTCAGATCGCGGATCGGCTGTTTCAACTCGATGCCGATCATCAAGCCCTGCCCACGAATCGCCAGCACGTTGGGGTTGTCTGCCAGTTCAGCGCGCAGGCGGGTCAACAGGCGCTCGCCCTGCACCCGGACATTTTCCAGCAAGCCTTGCTCTTCGATGATTTCCAGCACCGTGCAGCCGACCCGGCAGGCCAGCGGGTTGCCGCCGAAGGTGCTGCCATGGCTGCCGGGGGTGAACAGGTCCGCCGCTCTGCCCCGTGCCAGACAAGCGCCAATCGGCACGCCGTTGCCGAGGCCTTTGGCCAGGGTCATGACGTCCGGCACGATGCCTTCATGCTGAAACGCAAACCACTGGCCGGTGCGGCCGATGCCGGTCTGGATCTCGTCGAGCATCAGCAGCCAGGCGTGCCGATTGCACATTTCGCGCAGGGCTTTGAGGTAGCCGGGCGGCGCCAGTTGCACACCGCTTTCGCCCTGGATCGGCTCGACCAGAATCGCCACGATACGCGCGCCGTGCTTTTGCTGGAGCTGATCCAGCGCCGCCAGATCACCAAAGGGCACTTTGGCGAAATCCCCCGGCAGATCATTGAAACCCAACCGCACTGCCGGGCCATCGCTGGCCGACAAAGTGCCTAACGTGCGGCCATGAAACGCGTTGGCCATGACCACCACCAGCGGCTGTTCGATACCTTTGCGCCAGCCGTATAACCGCGCCAGTTTCAGCGCAGTTTCATTGGCCTCGGCGCCGGAGTTGTTGAAGAACGCCCGCTCCATTCCCGACAGCTGCGTGAGTTTCCGCGCCAGTTGTTGCTGCCAGTCGATGCTGTACAGGTTGGAGGTGTGCAGCAGCATTGCGGCCTGTTCGCTGATGGCAGCCACGATGCGCGGATGCGAGTGCCCGACATTGGTCACCGCGACACCCGCGACGGCATCCAGGTATTCACGACCGGCCTGATCCCACAGGCGAGTGCCCAGGCCTCTGGTGAAACTCAAGGCCAGCGGTTGGTAGGTGTTCATCAGGGCGGCGGTCATGACTTCAAACTCCAGTGAAGATCGGTGTGTTTGCAGTATGGTTAGCCACCAGAACTGGATAAACTCGGCAAAACTTCAATCATTTAACAGCAGAGCTTGATAATGGACCTGTTGCAGGCGATGAGCGTCTACGTGAAGGTCGTGGAAGCCGGAAGCATGACGGCGGCTGCGTTGCAGTGCGAAATGTCCACGACCATGGTCGGAAATCACCTGCGCGCCCTGGAGCAACGGCTCGGCGTGCAACTGCTGCAGCGCACTACCCGCCGCCAGCGGCTGACCGAATTCGGCAGCGTTTACTATCAGCGCTGCCTCGACGTTCTGGGTCTGGTGGCCGACTCCGAACGCCTCGCCGAACAGGCCCTTGATGAACCCCGTGGTCTGCTGCGCATCACCGCGCCGCTGACCTTTGGCGTCGAACGTCTGGCCCCGGCACTCAGCGAGTTTTCCCTGCAATACCCGCAGGTGAAAATGGATGTGGTGCTGACCAACAGCCGACCGGACCTGCTGGAAAGTGGCCTCGACGTGGCATTTCGGCTGGGGCATTTCGAGCAGTCGAACCTGATCGCCCGGCCGCTGATCGACTACACCCTCACCGTCTGCGCCTCGCCGGCCTATGTCGCCCGGCGCGGCATGCCGATCACCCCGCAAGACCTGCAACAACACGACTGCCTGTCGTTCGCCTACCCTGCCGGCGACGACTGGCAATCGGTGGAAAAACGCTGGCGCCTCAGCGGCCCGCACGGCGAGATTCTGGTCGACGTCAGCGGCCCGATGCTGATGAACACCTCGGCCGGCCTGCATCAGGCAGCGCGCACCGGCATGGGCATCGTCATGCTGCCGGACGCGCTGGTGGAACAGGACCTGCGCGACGGCAAACTGGTGACGGTGATCCCCGATTACCAGCCACCAAGCCGTCCGTTGCATTTGCTGTACGCGCCGGATCGTTATCGTTTGCCCAAGCTGCGTCGGTTTGTCGAATTTGCGATGAAGACCTGGGGCAGATCCTGACCCGGTTGCTATCGACTACGCTCCGATGATTGCCGACAAGGATGCTGCTATCGATGAAAAACGACCTTACCGTACGCGATCTGTTGCCCGACGAAGTGGAGCCAGTTCGGCTGTTTCTTGGGCAAAATGGCTGGAGCCACCGAACAGGCTCCAGCGACGACTTCGCCCAACTCATCGAAAACTCCCAACGCACTGCCGTCGCGCTGAGCGGCGAGCAGATCATCGGTTTCGCCCGAGGCATCACCGATGGTTTGTCCAACGGTTATCTGTCGATGGTCGTGGTTGATGGCCAGCATCGGCGCGCCGGTGTCGGGCGCGCGCTGGTCGAGCATCTCATGGGTGACAACCCGGAGATCACTTGGGTACTGCGCGCCGGGCGTGAAGGGGCGGAAGCATTTTTTGCCAGCCTGGGATTCGCAACGTCGGTGATTGCCATGGAACGACCGCGCATCACCTTTGACTCAAAGGATCCATCAACGCAATGAAATCACTTTCCCTTAGTATCCGAATGTTTTGCCCACTCTTGATCAGTTGCTCGGCCTTCAGATGCTTGGAGCTTTTGTCTTTTCCAGCCAAACGGATCACATCCTGATCACCGACTACCAAAAGAGTTGTTTTTTGCGTAACCCCGGTGCCGACTGCGCATCCACTGTTCAGTGCCATTGCTTCAGCATCTTTTCTGACCAAGCTCATACTTCCTGTAAAGCAAATCACCTCACCCACCAGCAAACCGTCAGCGTTTCGTTCAACTTCAGACTCAATGATCAATGGCTGACGAACACGTCGCCCCCATTCTGAAACACTTATACCGGTAGCCTGCACCGCCGCCAGCAGGATATGTCCGGCCGCTTTGGCATCTTCAAGAGCATCGTGGTGTTTAAACGTGTAGCCAATATGCGCCGCGACATTTGCCAGACCATATCCCTTGTTTGAGAACTGTTGCCAACTTCTGCGCGCAACTCTCGCCGAGTCCAGCCAGTTGATATCCATCTCCGGCAAGCCGTATTTCCTCAAAGCTCTATCAAGGGATATTCGGTCAAAATGGGTATGACATACACAAATCGCTCCGCTCAAGTAGTCACTCAGTTGCTGAGCTACGTCCCGGAATTTCGGCGAATTCGTAACATCTGACTCATCAATACCGTGAATCCCGATATTGATTTCACTGAAGGCGTCTTCTGGATTTATTAGCGTTTGCCATTCTTTCGTGACCACACCCTTTTCAAAACAGGCGATCCCGATCTGACAGATTGAAGCCATGTCGGCGTTAGCGGTTTCTACGTCAATAGCTACAAAATCCATTTTAAGACTCTCACTGATGTGACTGAGGTGTTCACACAATCATAGATACTGTTAAAGATCTCAATGTGCCATCATCCGGTTTCACACGTAAAACCACAGGGAGTGACAGATGGCGATCAATCAAGAAGAACGTGCGGCCCGTGCTTGGCCGATTCTGATCGAGCACGCAGTACGAGGCACAACTTTGACGTATGGCCAGCTGGGGGCACAGCTAGGGATCCATCACCGAGCATGTCGATACGTTCTCTTAGAAATTCAGGACTATTGTCTTGAGAATGATTTCCCTCCTCTGACAATGGTCGTCGTCAACAGCGCCACAAGAACTCCTGGCCAAGGCTGTGTTGCTAGCGATCCTAGACTGATCGCACAGCAGCAAGCGGAAGTTCAGCGTTTCCCATGGTCAGTACAAGATAACCCCTTCGGATACGCAGCATTGGGTGTTACAGGGGAGGAACTGGCTAACCGGCTTTTACAAGCGCCATCCGCCGCAAGTGAAATTTACTCAATGGTAAAGGTGAGAGGAAAAATTCAACGACTATTCAGAACAGCATTGCTTAAAGCCTATGGATACCAGTGCGCCTTGACAGACACTACGTTTACTCAAGTTCTGGAAGCGTGCCACATATTGCCATGGAGCCAATGCACGGAAACCGAAAGACTCGACATCCGAAATGGCGTTCTATTGAACTCAAATCATCACCGACTGTTCGATAGAGGGATTATTACCTTCGATCTGAATTTGAAAATGGTTTACGCGGATATGAAAGAAGAAGACGGTCCTTACACTGAAAACGACCACATCCTATCGACGCGCCTACACGGGCGATCACTGAATTTGCCCAATCCGCTCCATCTCGCACCTAGCGCTGAATATCTGAAAAGAAGTCACAAATGGTACGGGTGGGATCTAGGTGCGTGATAGCCCAGCCCCCCCTGACGGGGCATTTGGGGCGATAAATCAGGAGCCGCTTTTCACCAACACCGGCTTCTCCTGATAACGCTGCGCGAACAATTGCTTCAACTGCGCGACCTTGGGCATGTCGTTGATCACGATGTACGGATAGCTCGGGTGTTCGGTGAGGAAATCCTGGTGATAGTCCTCCGCCGGGTAGAAGCCGTTGTAGGTTTCCAGCTTCGTGACGATCGGTTTGCTGTAGGCATGCGCGGCGTCAAGTTGGGCGATGTAGGCCTGGGCCACCCGTTGTTGATCGGCATTGACCGGAAACAATGCCGAGCGGTATTGCGTGCCGCTATCCGGCCCCTGGCGGTTGAGTTCGGTCGGGTTGTGGGCCACCGAGAAGTAGATCTGCAGCAGGCTGCCGTAGCTGACTTGCGTCGGATCGAAGGTGACTTGCACTGACTCGGCATGACCGGTGTCGCCTTCGCTGACCCGTTCATATTGCGCCGTATTCGCCGCGCCGCCGGCATAACCCGAGACGGCTTTCTGCACGCCTTTGACGTGCTGGAAAACCCCTTGTACGCCCCAGAAGCAACCACCGGCGAACACCGCCGTTTCGCTGTGCGCCTGAGTGGTTTCGTCGAGGGCTGGCGGCGGGATGACCACCGCGTCCTCTGCACCGAAAGAGAACGCCGAGCATTGGCCGATCACACCCGCCATGGCGACACCGAGCAACGCACGGCGCCAGTTGTTTTGAGCTTTCATGTTGCGCACTCCCGATCAGCCGAAGGTGAAGGCGTAAGCCGATACGCCTGGGTCAAGAAATTCGATGGTAAAAGTCCGATCCTTCACCGCATCGGTTTGCCGCACCAATTGGTACAGGCGCTGTTCGGTCACGCGACCGCTGCCATCCGCCGCGACATCCACACCATGGGCGGCACCCGGCGCCTGACCGTCAATCGAGACTTTGAAACGCACCGGTTTGCCATCCGCGCCTGGGCCCAGCACCAGATGCAGATCGCGGGCATGGAAGCGATAGACGATGCGGCTGGCCGGCGCACTGGCGGTGGCGCGTTCGGCACCGACGGCCCACTGGCCACCAAGGCTCCAGTCATTCAGCGTCAGGTTGGCCGGTGGGTTATAGGTCGCCACCTTGTCAGGCACCAGACCGGTTTCCGGCACGAAATGTTCCGCACGCTGGTAGCCGACATAGGTTTCCGGTGACAGCACCTGATTCATGTCCGGCGCCTGTTGCACGCCTTGGGCGTCAGCGTTGATCAGGCCGTCGACGACGGTTTTCGCCCCGGCCTCACGCAGCAACTGCTGGATCACGCGTTCCGATCCGGCGTAGTCGCCTTCGCCAAAATGGTGGTAACGAATCCGCCCTTGGGCATCGGCAAAGTAGTGCGCCGGCCAGTACTCATTATTGAAGGCGCGCCAGATCTTGTAGTCGTTATCGATCGCCACCGGGTAGTTGATACCCAACTCTTTCATGGCTTTGCTGACATTGCCCACATCGCGTTCGAAGGCGAACTCCGGGGCGTGCACGCCGATCACCACCAGGCCCTGATCGCGGTACTTCTCGGCCCACGCTTTGACGTACGGCAGCGTGCGTAGGCAGTTGATGCAGGAGTAGGTCCAGAAATCCACCAGCACCACTTTGCCCTTTAATGCCTGAGCGTCCAGCGGTGGCGAATTGAGCCATTGCACGGCGCCGTTGAGCGCCGGCAACTGGCCTTCGACTGGCAATGTTTCCGGGGTTTTGTCGGCGATTTTCATCGCCCCGCCGGCAGCAGGAATCTGCGCCATCATGGTGCCGCTGCCCGTCGGCGATTTGCCGGAAAACTTGCCGACCAAGGCCTGTTCAATCCCGCCCGTGGACGCCGTCGAAATCCGCGCCAGAATGCCGGTATCGAGGCCCAGCGCAATCGCCGCGACACCCGCGAGCATCGCCGCCCCCAACCCGCGCCGGATCCATTCACCGGTGCCAATCGAGCGCTTCATCAACGCAAAGACCTTACCGCCCAGCAGCAGCGCCGCCGCCAGTGAAGTCGCGGCGCCCGCCGCGTAGGCGAGCAACAACAGCGTGGTGGCGATGCTTGCCCCTTGCAGCGCGGCGCCGGTCAGAATCAAACCGAGGATGGGCCCGGCGCACGGCGCCCAGAGCAGCCCCGTGGCGACGCCGATCAGAAACGAGGCGCCGGGACGCGGACGATTGTCCTGGCCGGCGGCCTCGGACAGCCGACTGCCGGCCGAGACCAGCGGTCGCGTCAGGCGCTCGGCGAGGCGCGGCAGCAGCAGCGTCAGCCCGAACAGTGCAACGAACAGCAACGCGAGCCAGCGCCCGTACTGATTGACTTGCACCACCCAACCGCCGCCCACCGCCGCCAGTGTGGCGACGAGGGCGAAAGTCAGCGCCATCCCGGCCAAGAGCGGCAAGCCACTCTTGATAAACGGCTGCCCGCTGCGAGCGAAGACAAAAGGCAGAACAGGCAGGATGCACGGACTGACGATCGTCAGCACACCGCCCAGATAAGCGAGAACCAAGAGCCACATGGTGTCGTCCTGTAGAAAGTGAAGGTCGAAAAAGTGCCATGGCTCATGCCGCCACGGGTTTGAACGTCATCGCCAGGCCATTCATGCAATAGCGCAGGCCGGTGGGTTTCGGGCCGTCATCAAAGACATGCCCCAAGTGCCCGCCGCAGCGCCGGCAGTGCACTTCATTGCGGACCATGCCGAAGGAACGGTCCTGACGCGTGGCCACCGCCTGTTCCAGCGGTGCCCAGAAACTCGGCCAGCCCGTGTGGCTGTCGAACTTGGTTGCCGATGAAAACAGCGCCAGGTCACAGCCCGCGCAGGCGAATGTGCCGCTGCGATGTTCGTTGTTGAGCGGGCTGGTATAGGCCCGTTCAGTGCCTTCTTCGCGCAGGATGGCGTATTGCTCATCCGAGAGCAGCGAGTGCCATTCGCTGTCGCTATGGGTCACCTCAAACGCCTCATCGGCTTGCGCCTGCTCGACCAGCGCGGTGCCCGGGGACAATTTTGGCAATACACCCGCCAGCAGGGCTGCGAGCCCCAGCCCGCCGCTCGCTACGAGAATCTGTCGCCGTGAAAACATGGCCGTCTCCAAAAATTCCAGGTGCCTGTCATGGAACACAGCCTAGGCTTGGGTTGATCGCCAAATCCTCACGGGAAGTTAACGAATTCGTGATAACTCGCCTCTAGGAAAACCCGCACAATGCACTCATTGCGCCGAAGGATTGAGCTTGATGGAACCGACCAGACGCATCCTCGTGGTCGAGGATGATCAACACATCGCTGACCTGATTTGCCTGCACCTGCGCGACGAGCATTACGACATCGTGCACAGCGCCAACGGCGATGAAGGCATGCGCCTGTTGCAGCAGGGGCAATGGGATGCGCTGATCCTCGACCTGATGTTGCCGGGCGTCGACGGCTTGGAAATCTGCCGCCGCGCCCGGGCGATGGCGCGCTATACGCCGATCATCATCACCAGCGCGCGCTCCAGCGAACTGCACCGCATTCTGGGTCTGGAACTGGGGGCCGACGATTACCTCGCCAAACCATTCTCGATGCTGGAGCTGGTGGCCCGGGTCAAAGCCTTGCTGCGCCGAGTCGACGCCATGGCACGCAACCTGAAAATGGACGCCGGCAGCCTCAGCCTCGATGGCCTGAACATCGACCCGATTACCCGCGATGTCACCCTCAATGGCGCGCGTCTGGACCTCACCCCGCGAGAGTTCGACCTGCTGTATTTCTTCGCCCGACAACCGGGCAAGGTCTTCTCACGCATGGACCTGCTGAACGCGGTGTGGGGCTACAGTCATGAAGGTTACGAGCACACGGTCAACACCCACATCAATCGCCTGCGGGCGAAGATCGAAAGCGATCCGGCGCAACCGACCCGCATCCTCACCGTGTGGGGTCGCGGCTATAAATTCGGCACGGAACAACCATGAGACTGAACCTGTCGCAGCGCCTGTCGCTGGTGTTCGCCGTTTTGCTGCTGGTGTGCTGCGGCACCTCGGCATGGCTGCAAGTGCGCTCCAGCAAGATGCATGAACTGGAAGTGGTGCAAGGCCTGTCGCGGGACCTGGCGCAGCACATCGCCCATGACACGGTGCTGATGGACAGCAATGGCCTGATGCCCGGTGCCGTGCGCGAACTGTTCAGCAAGCTGATGCTGGTCAACCCGAGTGTCGAGGTGTACCTGCTCGACAGCGAGGGGCGGATTGTCGGCAACGCGGCGCCGGAAGGCCATCTGCGCCGGGAAACCGTCGATCTGGCGCCGATCCGCCGCCTGCTCAATGACCAGCCGCTGCCGATCCTCGGTGATGACCCGCGCAGTGCCGACGGGCGCAAGGTGTTCAGCGCTGCGCCATTGAAGGTCAACGGCAAGCCCGCTGGTTATCTGTACGTGGTGTTGCTCAGCGAAGAACACGATCGCTTCGCTGAACGGGGCGCGACCAGTGCCGCACTCAATACGGCATTACTGTCGATCGGGCTGGTGGCGCTGTTGTGCCTGATCGCGGGTCTCACGGCGTTCAACCTGATTACCCGACCCTTGCGCCGGTTGACCGAAACCGTCAGCCGCTTCGACATTGATGGCACGCCGCAACCGCTGCCCGCTCCGTCAGCAGCTGTGGATAAAAGCGCTGACCCGGATGAGATCGCCGTGCTTGATGGCGCCTTCCGCCAAATGCAAAAACGCCTCGGTGAGCAGTGGCGCTCATTGACCCGCCAGGATCAGGAGCGACGCGAACTGGTGGCGAATATCTCCCACGACCTGCGCACGCCACTGGCCTCGCTGCACGGTTATCTGGAAACCCTGTCACTCAAGGACGCTACGCTCACCGCCGAAGAACGCCGCCGCTATCTGGGCATCGCACTGGATCAGAGCCGCAAGGTCGGCGGGTTGGCGCAATCGCTGCTGGAGCTGGTGCGTCTGGAACACGGTTTCGTGCAACCGGTACTGGAACGCTTTTCGCTGATCGATCTGCTGCAGGACATCTTCCAGAAATTCGAACTGGCCGCCGAAGCCCGCCATGTCGAACTCAAGGCCACCTTCGTGCCCAACCTGCCAACGGTCTGCGCCGACCTTGGGTTGATCGAACGAGTGCTGACCAACCTGGTGGATAACGCTTTGCGCTACACGCCTGCGGGCGGTGAAATCGAGCTGGATTTGAAACCCCAGGGCGCACTGGTGGAAGTCACGGTCAGCGACACCGGCCCCGGCATCGCTCCGGAGCTGCGCGAAGGTCTGTTCCTGCGTCCGTTCAATATTGGTGGGGCGCGACGTGACGGTGGACTGGGTCTGCGCATCGTCCACCGCATCCTGCAACTGCACGGCCGTGAGATTCATTTGATCGATGTCGCCGGGCGCGGGGCGACTTTCCGCTTCACGCTGCCGACCGATCAGCAAACCGCTGAACAGTGGATGGTGCGCTCGATGAACCTGAACACGCCGGACAAATAATCCGCACCACCGGACTGTTGTTCCGTGACAACGCCGCCCCGCTCCCCTAAATTAACCGGCCTGAAAAAGACCTCGCGCTTTCTCGTTTCCACTCAAGTTAAAAAAGTAGTGAAATTTCAATGTCCGATTTCAACACCGCTGAATCCGTAGTCACCGAATCGTCCAAAGCGGAATACGAAAACTCCATCAATCTTTCACAACACCTTCCACAAGCCAAAATCATCAGCGAGATGGTGCTGGATGCTTTCCAGTCGACTCGCGAAAGCGACCAGATCCGCGAACTGCGCGCCGCGATCCGTCAGGCGCACGACAGCTTCGATGACGACAAGGCCTACGAGCTGATGGGCCAGCTCAAGGCGCTGAAAGACGCCGAGGCCGCCGACCTCGCCGCCCTAGAAGACCTGAGCAGCAAGTTCTCGATCGGCCGCATCCTGTCCTGCTTCAAGGACGATCCGGCGTTCCAGGAAATCGTCTACGGCCTGGCCCTCAAGGTGCTGAACCAGACCCACCAGGCGATCAGCAACCCGAGTGGCGGCAAGGGCAAGGCTGCCAAGAAGAAAGAACTGGAAATCTTCACCATCAGCAAGGACGGCAGCAGCGTGACCCTGCCGCTGCGCACGCCGCGCTCGCGCCTGAGCGTTGACCGCGAAGCGCTGGAATTCCTCGGTTTCACCTTCGTCGGTGAAGGCGAAGAAGCCGAGCTGGAAGGCGAAACCTTCCTCGACAACGCCGGCACCGAACACGCAATCAACCGCAAGAACATCATCACCGCACTGCAACAGCAGACGGCGTTCGACGGTTACAGCATCGCCGCGCAGTAATCCCGACGCCGACAAAAAAGCCCCGCTCTGAGATTCAGGCGGGGCTTTTTGTTGGGCGCCAGAGCGTCAGACTTCCGGCTGCACCGCAACGATCATGTCGACTTCAATCGCGGCGTTCTTCGGCAACTGATACACCCCGACCGTGGTGCGGGTGTGCCGGCCGGCATCACCAAGCACATGGCTGAACACGTCCGATGCACCGTTGGCCACTTCACTCAGGTCAACGAAGTCCGGGGTCGACTTCACATACACCGTGACCCGCAACAACGCCCGGATCTTGTCCAGCGAACCCACCGCATCGACGATCAGTGCCAGGCAGCGCATGGCACTGATGCTCGCGGCTGCCTGGGCATCCTTGAGCGTCAACTCCAACCCGACGCGACCGGGATACAGAATCCTGCCATTGACCCGCGGCACCATGCCGCTGATGTACAACTCATCGCGATGACGGATCAGCGGCGCGTAATTGCCGCCGGCGGTGTTCTCGCCATAGATGTCGTAGTTCAGCTCTTGTGCCAGGGCAATGAAGCGTTCGTCGCAGGTCATCCTCTCAGTCATTTCGCCCAGCCTTTTGATTGATGCATGAAAAAATCGCGGAGTGGAACAGTTGAGCGCCGAGAGAGTGGCATGGCGCTATCACTGAAGACTGGATCCAAATCTAGGTGGTTTGCCAGCACTGCGCAACCTTCGAAATCAGTGGCGCACGCCATCGCGAGCAGGCTCGCTCCCACATTTGATTGGCATTGTTCACAAATCCCCTGTGGGAGCGAGCCTGCTCGCGATGGTGTCACCTCGATTCAGCATAATTCCCCCAACAAAAAACCCCGCACATCTCTCAATGTGCGGGGTTTTTCGTGAAGCCATCCAGCCTTACGGCGCGTACGTCAGCAGCAGCTCGGCGGGCACCTTGAAGTCCAGGGACATCATGACGCTCAGGGCGGTGATGGTGAAGATCGAGAAGACGAACAGCTTGCGCGCCCAGACCTGATCATCCACGGCTTTGTAACCGGTCCAGGCCATGTACAGCCAGTACATGCCCATG
>Ga0182008_10001241_pt1 | contig 17515 bp, 19 predicted proteins | sample Sormic07211129_1_FD_120482 | JGI IMG/M metagenome (GOLD analysis project Ga0182008, IMG submission 120482) | Rhizosphere microbial communities from Sorghum bicolor, Mead, Nebraska, USA - 072115-129_1 metaG | ecosystem: Host-associated > Plants > Roots > Rhizosphere | place: USA: Nebraska...
ATCCGCATAGAGCAGATTTTTTGAAGTAAGACTGAGGTCGGGAGCCGGAAAGTCCGAGGTCGTGCGCAACCTTAAACCCTAAACCTTCCGCCTTCTACCTTATTCAAAGGTAAACCTCACATTTTTATAACCCAAGCCCTCAATAATTGGCTTAAGTACAATTGTCGCATTGGTTTTCGTCTGGGCTAAAATGCTCGATTTTTTAACTTCACCGGTAATTTGTCTTTCGGCTGCTTTATAAGCTTCATCGACCAAGCTGGCTTCGCGGAAAAAAGCCATTTTGGTATCATAAACACGAGAGTTTTTATGGTCAATTTTTACATAGCAAATTTCCGGCTGTGGTAAATTTACTACAGCAGTGTCCGCATCAATGCTAATATCTTCTTTCGTAATTTTAGTCAGATCAATACAGCCTACCGCTTCGGCTTTAACAATCAATAAAACACTGGCTTCCGGCAAAAAATCTGTCTTATTTTTATGTTCTAAAACATCGCTGATCTGGTACCTTACCAGTTCCAGTTTACCTATAGCCTCAATTTTCTCTACCAGAAGCTGATGTTTGCTTTCTACGGTAGTATTGATACTGAACTTTTTAGAGATAAATAAGTACCCTGCAACAATTAAAATTAACCAGGGTAAGAGACGGAAAAATATTTTCATACGAGCTGAATAAATGCAAATTTTAAGTTGTCATCGATTGCAACTGTACAATAATTAATCCATAAATGGTTAGTTATATTTTTTGGCAGCAGATTTGTAATACCCATATCACACACAAATAAAAACTAATCAACATGAAAAAACTTACCATCCTAATGCTTTGCATTGCCACACTAGGTCTGGCTTCGTGCAAGAAAGAAACTGTTTATCAAGAACTAAGAGCTAAAACTTATAATTTTACGATCAATTCAAATGAATGGCTACGTAATAGCAATGGAAGTTACTCTGTAAATAAAGCGTTATCCGCGATCGATGGTGTAACATTGGATGACGAGGGCGTACTAGTTTATTTTGAGCACCCTAACGATCCAAATGGTGATATCCAGTTGCCTTATACATTTAATTACAATGCTTTTAGCTATAAAATTTCCAATGGTGGTTTAAGGTTCGATGTTCAGGATACTAATAATTTAACAGCTACAGTTCCACCTAATTATAATACTTTAGTAAAAGTTGTAATTATTCCATCAGATTATGCGGGAAATTAAATTATAACAGTTTTTTAAAAAACTCCAAAAACGACTATTGTTAAATTAGACATAGTCGTTTTTTTATGACTTATCCTTCTCTAAAAAGTATTATAACTAAAATCAAACTTCCAGATACTGACCAATATTCAATTAAACGTAGTCTATTTTTATGTCCTTTGTTCCCACATTAAAAAATCACGGATATAAACATGTTGTATCCCTTGATAGGTATTCCCATTAAACTGACTATTGGTAATTACATATTTTGGATAATTATCCTCAATCTGAAGCAGGTTTTCAAATTCGCGCTTAATGGTTGCTTCATCCTCTAATTTTAAAGCTACCTGGACATAAATAAATTCGCCTTTGCGTTCGCCAATAAAATCGATTTCCTTTGTATTCATTGTACCAACCTTTATTTTGTATCCCAAATATAAAAGATGGTTATATACTACATTTTCAAGTAATTTACCTAAATCCTGTGGCCTATATCCAATAATGGCGTTCCTGATACCCGTATTTTCAAAATAAAACTTACTACCTGTTTCAAAAATTCGTTTTCCAACAATATCATAACGGTCTACCTCATGAATAATATATGCATTTACCAAATACCTGGTATATGTTTGTATTTGATTTGGGGCTATGTTAGTTTGTTGAGATTTAAGAAAATCGCTGATTTTTTTTGCGGAAAACAAACTTCCAATGTTGTCCGCGAGGAAAAGAACAAGTTTCTCCAGGAAATTACTATTTCTCAAATTATATCTCGAAACAACATCCCTAAACAAAATAGTGGTATAAATACTATTAAGATATTCGAAAGCCTGCTCATTCAGCGTTAAGTTGATCAAATAAGGCAGCCCCCCATATTTAAAATAGTGTTCCATACTTTTATCATTATTCTTCAGTTTATGAAACATTAAAAACTCGGAATACGACAAACTGTAAATGGTAAATTCAACATATCTACCACTTAAGTAGGTGGACAATTCTCCTGAAAGCATTTTAGCATTGCTACCCGTAATGTAGATATCGTTATTTTGATCGAGTAAAAGTGATCTTAATGCCTTTTCAAAATCAGTTATATCCTGTATTTCATCTACAAAAATATAATTATGCACATCAGGCTTTACTCTTGATAGGATATAATCATTCAGATCATTGGCATTGTGAATAAAATCGAACTGTAAATCTTCTTTATTAATATAAATAATATTTGCATCCTCATCCTGTTCAATAATAGTATTTATAATCTGAAAAACCAGATAACTCTTTCCAACCCTACGTTGCCCGGTTAACACTTTAATCAGGTTTTTACGGATGAATGGCTGTATTCGGGAAATGTATTTATTACGGTTTAAAACGCTAACAGGTATATTCATGTTATAATTATGATTATAATTATAACAAATATACTATAAAGTTTTAATTATAATTATAACTTTTTCATATCTAACCAAAAATTATAATTACAATTAAAATTCTAAAAAACGACTGATGTTCAATTGAACGTGATCATTTTTTTTATGTTCTCCCCTATTTAGCTGTATCGCTCGGATATGCACACCATTCCGTTCCAATAACAGTTCATCATAAAAACCTTTGTAGTATACATCTTTTATCTCGAAACGTCTGCTGCTCCAGTTATTATTAATTTCTGCCCATTCGGGATAAAATACCACATGATCTTTTTGTGTTTTCAACCCTATTTTTTCGGCGTCAGACTTAGATAAAATAACGGCACTACCCAAAATTTGCGCAGTGTAAATATGCTTTGGCTGCTGATAAATTTCAGCTGGTTTTCCTGTTTGTAACAGTTCACCATTCCTCATAATCAATAATTGATCGGCTAAAAACAAACCATCGGCAGGGTCGTGCGATACCAGTATTACCGTTACACCGGTTTCGGCAGCTATACGCTTAATATCAGCACGGAGCTGGTTTTTAAGCAATGCATCAACCTGGCTGAAAGGCTCGTCCAGCAGTAAAACCTGCGTATCCGAAACCATGGCTTTAGCAATGGCCACGCGTTGCTGCTCACCCCCACTCAGTTCAATGATTTTCTTATGCTGGAGCGGCAAAATCCGTAAATGTTCCATCATGGCCAAAGTTTTTTCGGCTTTGGTTTTCAGATCGGTATTGGATAATTGTGAGGCAATATTATCGTACACTTTCGCATAAATGTTCAGCGAAAAATCCTGTGTGACCATTTTCATCTGCTTATGGCCAGGAATCAGTTGTTCATCCGGACCTTTAACGCGTTTATCTTCGAAAAAGATTTCACCTGAATCGGTTTTTAACAGCCCGTAGATCGATTTTAATAGTGTTGATTTTCCACTACCGCTCTCGCCTATAATGGCAACCACATCACCCCGGTTGATGTCGAAACTTATATTTTTAATGCCACCGGCCTGTTCTGCCTGATATTGCTTGGTTAAATTTTTAACGCTGATTAGGGTATTGCTCACGTGATAAAGATAGTGAATAAGCTTAAAGTGGAAAGACTAAAGCTTAAAGCAATTTTACACGTGTAATACAGCATTCATTTGCACGTGTAAAAATATATATTTACTTTTATATCAATAAATAACAAAATATGAATACAAAGCTAACTTTAACGATAAACGATGCCGTTATTAAACGTGCCAAATCCTATGCACAAAAGCAAGGGAGAAGTTTATCGGCTTTGATAGAAAATTATCTGATGGCCATCACGCAAAAAGAAGAGATTGTAGCTAAAGATGATAATTTATCGCCTTTAATAAAGTCTTTAATGCTTCGTCCAAAAGTAGATTTACCTAATGATTACGATTATAAAAAAGAATTAGAAAAGATTAAGGATGAAAAGTATCAAAAATACTTAAAGAACAATGAAGGATAACGTTCTACTCGATTCAGATATTTTGCTCGACTTTTTTTTTAAAAGGGAGCCATTTCTCGATCATGCATCAAAAATTTTGAATCTATGTGCCATCAAGGCTGTTAATGGTTTTGTTACCGGATTGATTATTGCAAATACATACTATTTGTTGAGAAAACACTTTCAACATAAAGATATTTTGGCTGATTTTAAGATTTTATTTACTTTTTTAGATGTATTAATAATTGATAAAAGTGTTATTATATCCTCAATTGATTCAGATTTTTTGGATTTTGAGGATGCCCTACAAAATTTTTCAGCTGAAAATAATAGCCTAATCAAAACTATAGTTACCCGGAATATTAAGGATTACAAAAAAAGTAAATTAAGCGTTTTAACTCCTGAAATGTTTCTAAAAACACGCTAAACAAAAAATCCTGTTCCGCCTAACCGAAACAGGATCTGTTCATGTGTGTTAACTTTATGTTTTTTAGATTACCTCATCTAAATAAATTGATCGGTCCCCTTTAGGAGATTTAGGGCTTAGTTTAACCCAAAAGTAACCCCGAAGCTCATATTCTTTAAGCCAGCTTGTTGTGAAGTGGTAAACATATCGTTGAAATAGTATTTGGTAAACAAACCTAAACCGCCATAACCAAACCTAACAGTGCCACCGTAGCGAACCGATTGAAAGTGGTAGTTATCATATTGTTTCTCTTTACCACGCTCTTCACTAATCTGTTTTATTTTTCCGTTTAACAAGAAGCTAACTTCCGGACCTAATACCAGGTAAAACCTTTTGCCGTTTTTGTTTTCTGCAGTACGGAACTCAAAATTTAATGGAATGTGCACATAGCTGCTCGAGAAACGGTTTTTAGAAAAATGTACCGGCGATTGATCGGTGTAAACAAACTCATTTGAGTTTTTAGCAATGGTAATATCTTTTCTCAAACGGATCAAAGTCCAGTCAAATCCTCCCGCTACATAAACCTTAAAGTTTGAGTTAAAACGGTATCCAAACTGTAACACATCAAATGAGAATGTACTGGTTTTGCCGCCTTTATAATCCAGGAAATCGTTATTTGGAGATAAATTGAAACTGCCATTATCAATTAACCTGGAGAAACCCAAATCTACCCGGGTAAATGTTATGCCACCAACAAAACGACCTTTTTTTACTGAATCTGCAGCTTTGGTTTTAATGATGATACCATGTCCTTCACTATAATCCTTTTTCTTTTTGGTACTATCTTGTTGTGCAAATGCACCAGGAGCCATAACACCGGCAAGCCCGCTTACCAAAAGTGTTGTAAAAATTAGACGTTTCATATCTGTGTGTGTTATATTGTTAAATGTTGTAAGGTTTTAATATTTAAATTTTTGATATTGTCAACTGAAAACTGCTAACGGTTAACTGAAAACTATTATTTCTTCCGTTTACCAAATTTAAAAGGCCCGATATTGATGGATGAAAGGGAAGAATCATCATCATCCGTGCGGAACTGGATCAGTTTATCTTTTCTTTTATCCATTTTGTTAACAATGAGGTTGACCACATCGCCTACATTACGAATGCCTTTATTATTTTGTTCATTATCGTTAACAGGCTCGTCTGTTTTAACCGGAGTTGCAACAGCCGCGGTTACCACCTCTTCTTTCGGTTGCAGAATCGCCTCTTCGATTTTCGTTTTGAGATCTTTTTCAGGTTCTTCAACTTTCGCTATAACGGTTTCCTGTTTCTGCATTTCAGGTGCCGTAAGCATGCTGCGCGTTTCGTTCAACTTAGTAGTTCTGACTTCACTCTTAAGCTTTGTTTTGGCAATAGCATTAACTGCTTTGGGTTTAACTGCTAAAACTGGTTCAATATTTTCAACTGCTGTATCTTTAGCAATTGGCTCCTTCACCTCTTGTTTAGTTTGTTTGATGCTATTATTTGCCAATTGTTTACCCGCATTGGTTGTATTTTGTTGTTGATAAAGCAAAATACCAATCGCACTGATCAATAAAATCGCTGCAGCCGATAACCAATATATTGGTATAATTCTTTTTTTCTTCGGTACGATTTCACTTTCTATATTGCTCCACAAATCCCTAGAAGGTGTTACTTCCGCATCAGCAAAAGCATCCTTAAATAACTGATCAAAATCTTTATCCCGTATAGGTTGCATAACCAAATCCCTCCATTTTTAAAATTTCTTCTTTTAATATTGCCCGGGCTCTCGATAATTGCGATTTGCTCGCGCCTTCCGAGATGCCCAATGTCTCGCCAATTTCCTTATGTGAGTACCCCTCAATTACGTACATGTTAAAAACCATCCGGTAACCGTCTGCTAATTTTTGTATCACTTTCATCAGGTCTTGCATACCTAAACGGCTAAAATCAAATCCGGTTGATGGTTGCTCGTAAGCCTCATCTATCTCCACTACATTTAAGCTGCGTAGATTTTTCCGGTAACTCTCAATAGCCGTATTCACCATTACCCTTCTGATCCAGCCTTCAAAAGAACCCTCGCCACGGTATTCCTTAATTTTCTGGAAAACTTTAATGTAGCCCATCTGCAATACATCTTCAGCTTCCATTCTATCTTTGGCGTAGCGCATACAAACGGCCAACATCTTCGATGCAGTTTGCTTGTAAAGCAGCTCTTGCATCTTCCGGTCGCCAGCTTTGCAGCCTTCCATCAAATCGTTTATTGTATAGCTTCGCGTCAATTTCATTGTGTGTTTGTATATAGAAGATGGCAGATTACAAACAATGGTTGCATGGAGAGATAAAAAAAGTTAAACTAAGTTGAATTTAGAAAAATAGCTGTTGATTATCAGAAAGATATAATTAAAACAATTTTCAAGAAAGATATAGATTTTTTGTTTGAAAATGAACATGCAGCGTTTCATCGGGAGCAGCAGTCCCGCTATTCGCTTCAAAGCCTCGGTTCGTTCCTCACCTTCGTGTTTTTCGCTGCTATCGGGTTTATTTGGCAGAGACTTCCGAAGTTTCAAAGGGAGTTAGGCGCAGGGGTAACTTCGGAAGTCTATAAACAACAAACCCCACAGGTTTTAGATACCTACAGGGTTTGTATGGATTAGTTAAATTACCCTCAACTTTTCTACCCTCTACCTTCCATCCTTTTTCACCTTAAACAATTTAAAATCTTGTTTATAAGTCAAGAAAAATGAATGGTTAAACTGAAGTTGTTTATCGGTATGATCTAAATCGATATGTGGTTCGAAACGCACATCAAGATATAAATGCGGTATCAGTTCTTTTTGATAAGCATAACGCAGCGAGACAATGTTCCGCGAACTTTGCCTTAACCCGGGGCTATATAAATTATCGGAAACTGACTCATACAGCGGCATACCTTTAATCGAAATAAAGTTATTGCCTTTCCAATAAGAGGCGACCAAACTGCCCCATTTACTTTCTACACCTGCATTTAACCATAAACCAAAACCACCCTGGTAAGCCCTTCTTTTATCAGGAGAAAAATCTTTATAAACAGCAATATAATTGTCGGTATATACCTGCTTGATATTTGTGTTAATGTCTTTATGCAACTTTATACCTGTAGCACCATTAAACATGGTAGTAATCGGGATTTCTTTCAGCACATCAATCTGTCCGCCTTGGTGGAAAGCCAAAAATTGTGCGGGGATACTCAATTTCCAGTCGTCATTTTTAATTAAAAAACTCTCTGTAGATAATCCACCTATAATTTCTTCTTTGGCCGGATCGCCCTTATAAATCATTTTTTGCCAGGCAATCCATGCATCTAAAGTAAACTTCTTACGCTCTACCAATAGTTGTGTCCCATATTCAATCGGGGTAGTCAAAATCCTTTCAAAATCATATAAAGGCTCGATATACTTATGCTGGATATTCCCTTCTAAACTTCCAAAAATTAAGGTAAGGTTACGCTTATGATATTTTACATTAAACAAGGGTTTGGCATCAGAAACCCCATTCCGTCCGAAATCTTTTCTGATAAAAGCACCCGCCGTGATGGCCAGGTTTGGATGTGCATAATATACCAACTGAGGCTGCAACTGTGTTCCGTATAAGGTATAACCGTCATGGAAATCGTTGGTATACTCGTAATTGCGGACATAGTTTAAATTATAGAAGTTAAAATGAACCTCGTTAGTTAAACTGCTATCCGGGCGGATCCTGTTTTCGAAGGCAGATTGATTAAACTGTGCCGAAGCAAAATAAGAACTGAAAAGAAAAGCTATAAAGATTAAGGCCTTCTTCAGACCTGTTTTTGTAAACATGGGTTTGGATTTTATCGCCCAAATTTAGAATAGTTTTTGGTTTATTTAACCGCAAAGTACGCGAAGTTTACGTAAGGAAAACAAAGTTAATATTGGTCGACAACCAAGGCATAATGAACACAAAGTTTTTTTAATACCTATAATCATAAACAATATTCTTTGTGCCTTGGTGACTTTGTGGTTTAAAGATTATTCGCCAGGCTTTCGCTTTAGTCTTGGACTTTCAGCTTTTAACTTATTTTCTTAAACGGTAGTTTTTATAAAGTTTAACAGCAATCATTATCGCCATCGCAACGCCCATAATACCGATTAAACCATAAATCCAGTTAATGGCACTCTTAAGGATCACCACAAATACAATGGCAATCATAAAAATAGTGGCTAGCTCACGCCATAACCTCAACTGAAAGCTGCTTAGCTTAAACTGGTGGTTTTTAAGCTGTTTAACGATATTTTGGCAGATAAAATGATAAATGAGTAAACCAATAACAAAACCTAGTTTTACCCACATCCAATCAGCTTGTAGCAGCGAGCTGTTTAGGGTAAGCATGCCAGCACCAGCTAATACAGAAATAATCATGGCCGGGGTGGCAATAATTTTCCATAAAGTAGCCTCCATTTTAACAAACTGTTTTAGGAGGATACTTTTTTCGGGTTCAGGTTTATCGTTAGCCTCGGTATGGTAAATAAAAAGACTTAAAATATAAAATAACCCAGCCATCCAGCTAATTACAAATACAATATGAACAGCTTTAAAATACTGGTAAAATGGCAATAGGATTTCTATCATTGTTTTATTTTATTCAAAATGTAAGTATCAATCCAATTTGGGATATTAGTAAGTTGTAGATTTAATATTCCATCACAAATTTCACCAACATAATTGTGCTTTGTTTCAGAATTATCCCAAAGATAGGTTTGATCTACTTTTTTAAGCATCTCAATTAATAAACCCATTGTCAAAAAATATCGTTTCTCAATCTTTTCTGCATCAACTAAATGGCCTCCTTTCGAAACCCGATCCTTTACTCTTTCTAAATTCATCTTTGGTGTCTCAGTACCAATAAAGTAAAGATAGACCTTATAATTATTACGATGAGCAAAATCGATAAGATCTAATTTAGAAGCATGCGAAAACACCGTTTCGAAGCTGAATGACTTTTTATTTTTGATTAAAGAGTATCTAATAAAATCAGCGACAATGGCAAAATGATAAGAATTATAAATTGTTAAGCTTGATAAGGCTTTAACAATAACATTTTCTCTTATAGCTAAGTTCCAGCTTTTTTTGTCAAATCCAGCTTTTATGAAAAGTCCATTTTGAAAGCAAAACGATTCAAAATCTTCATTAGTAGCATCGATTTCAAAATCAGATAAGTTTAGAAAATTCTTCTTCTTAAATTCTTCTTCCAATAAATCTGCATTAACAAAAATTCGGGTGGAGAAATAGCTTGATTTTATAGAGTCAAACAAAGTAGTTTTACCAGAACCATTTGGTCCTGCAAAAATCCTTAATTTAAGTTTTTTGGGCATTAAAAAAGCTTAATTCTCTTTACAGAAACTCTTCTTCTTTTAAAATTACCTTCTGCTACTTTAACTGTATCTCCGTTGTTGAATGTTCTGTAAACACCATCCGCTTTAACTTCGGTCCTACCTAAGTTTAAGGCATCAACAACCCTTAGAACATCCTCCATCTTCTTGTTAACGGCTCTAATTAATTGTTTAATCGGCAGCTTATCCTCATCATTCAAAGATTTAACAGTCATACTATTGAAGTTATAAAGCTAATATACAAAAAAATCAAATAATTCGGTTAATACCTAAACTCCTTCACCACCTCAATGGCATACTTCACGTTATCGAAAGGAATATCTGGCATAATACCGTGACCTAAATTGAAGATAAAACCTTCCGTACCGCGCATGCGTTCGAATAATTTATGGATCTGTGCTTTAATTACGGCCTTATCGGCATATAAAATATGAGGATCTAAATTCCCCTGCACTGCAATACCAGCAGGCAAAGCATTTTTAATATTCAATAAATCAGCATTCCAGTCAACCGAAATTACATCCGGTTTAGCTTCGGCCATCATTGGGGCAAAAACTGAACTTCCTTTACAGAAAGAAATCACCGGAATATCTTTTCTATTTAAGTTGGCTATAATTTCCTGGATGTATCGGTGCGAAAACTCCTGGTAATCGTTCCATGATAAGGCTAATGCCCAACTGTCGAAAATTTGAACAGCGTTAACACCAGCAGCAATTTGCAGGTTAAGATAATCTGCTGTTACTTTTGCAATTTTAGCCAACAACTTGTGCGCCAATTCTGGTTGGTTGTGTATAAAAAGCTTGGTTAACTTAAAGTCTTTAGAAGAACCTCCTTCAATTAAATAGCTCATTACAGTAAATGGTGCACCAGCAAAGCCAATCAAAGGAATATTTCCATTTAAACGTTGCTGAATCACTTTAATCGCATCGGCAACGTATTGTAAACTATCTAAACAATCTACATTCAGGTTTTCAATGTCCTGGGCAGTGCGTACAGGGTTTGCAAATTTAGGACCAACGCCCTGGGTAAAGCTTAAATCGCCGCCCATCGCCTCTCCGGTTACCAAAATATCACAGAATAAAATTGCGGCATCAATATCTAGCAAATCAACAGGTAACATGGTTACATCAGCTGCAATTTCGGGTGTTTTACACATCTCTAAAAAAGAGTATTTGTTTTTAATTTCCCAATATTGTGGCATAAAACGACCTGCCTGGCGCATCATCCATACGGGTGGGCGTTCGGTTTGCTTTGAAAATGCTGCGTCTAAAAATAAATTATTCTTCATGATTTGTATTTGGTATTCCTTTGTCAACGTCATCCTGATCCGATAGCTATCTGATCGACATGACGAATCGGCTGCAAAGGTATAAATAAAAAAAAAACGAAGTACCTTTTTATTCCTAAACTGGTGCTTCGTTATTCAAAATGACAATATTAGTATTATAACCTGCTTATTTCCTTTTCAATTTTAACAACAATATCTTTCGAACGTTGGGTTTCAGCAAATTCTTTGGCCTTTTTGGTATAAGCTTCTGCCCGTTCTTTATCTTTTTTCCGTAGAGCGAGATTCGCCAGATGGATCAGTACATATGCTTTTTGATTTTTACCTCCTACCGGAAAACGGCTGGCCAGCTGAAAGTGATATTCAGCCCGGTCATAGTCTTCCTCTTTCAATGCCATATTACCCTGCATAAATTCGTAATAACCCCTGCGGCTTTTGGCTAAACGCTCTGGTTGTTTTACCTCGGCCAGCAAACTTCTGGCTTTACCAAAATCGTTATTTTTGAAATGTTTCGAAGCCATCAAAACCGAACCATGTTTAAAATGGCTCCAGATCACAAAGGCCATCAATAATGCAGAAAGTGCTGCTAACTGGTATTGGTTGTAAAAAACGCAAACTAAGCCAGCCAGCAGAAAAACGGCCATTAAAGCATATCTGCCCTTATTATTGTACATTAATGACTATCGGTAAATTTATAGCCTACACCACGGATCGAGTGGAAATAAACCGGATTTTTCTGATCAGGCTCAAAATACTTACGGAACGTCAAAATAAAATTATCAATCGTCCTGGTTGATGGATAAACATCATAATTCCAAACCGTTTCTAAAATCTGCTCTCTTGAAACCGCATCATTCTTGCGTTCGATTAGCAATTTCAATAACATGGTTTCCTTTTTGGTTAATGGCGTAATGGTACCATCATCATGCTTCAGCTCGAAAGAGTTAAAATAGATGGTTTTATCACCTATTTTGTAAGAGTTCAATTCTTTTAAATCATCAGATTTTAAACTGCGTTTAACCAGAATACCCACACGAAGAATTAATTCTTCCAAGTTGAATGGTTTAACCAGATAATCATCAGCGCCTTTTTTCAAACCTAAAACACGATCTTCGGAAGTGTTTTTAGCGGTTAAAAACATAATTGGAACTTCTGCATTCTCTAAACGTATGGTTTCGCAAACCTGGAAACCATCCATCTCAGGCAACATTACATCTAAAACGATTAGATTAAAGCGTTCTTCTTTAAAAACTTTAAGAGCGGTTTTGCCATCTTTAACGGCATGAACTTTATAGCCCTCCAGTTCGAGGTTTAATTTGATAGCATCTAACAAGTGATCCTCGTCTTCTACCAATAGAATTCTTAATTTTTGTGACATAATTGAGATTAACTAAATGTTACTTCAAAAATACTTCCCTGAGGCAAATTGTCTTTTACTGTAATATCTGCATCATGGTATTGTAAAACCTCTTTCACAATAAACAAGCCTAAACCCGTTCCTTTCGCTTTTCTGACATTCTCGTTACCAACGCGGTAAAACTTATCAAATATCAACATTTTTTCGGCATCTGAAATACCAGGCCCTTTATCAATCACGCTAAGCTGAATATGTCCGTCTACTTTATTTAAATGCACATTTATCTCATCACACGGACTTGAATATTTAACCGCATTTTCAATTAAATTGGTTACTACTGACGATAAGGCAAATTTGTCACCCATTAACTGCAAATTTGGCTGAATATGGGCATTGATCAACTGTTCATTGCCACAGGAATGGACCTGAAGCCGATCGGTAATTTTATATACCAGTTCAGAAAAATTAAACTCCTCTTTAGGAAATGTATACGAGCGGTTTTCAATCTTGGTGGCCAATAACATATTTTCGACCAGATCATCCAACCGCTCAATATCTTTTAACGAATTATTTAACAGTGAAATTTGGCGGGCTTTATCTAAATCTCTTTTAACAATGGTTTGGATAGAAAGTTTAATGGCCGCTAAAGGAGATTTTAGCTCATGTGTAATCGACATCAAAAAATTTTGCTGCTGCTCCCTCAGTTTATCTTCCCGTTTTAGGGATTGATGGAGAAAGTAGCCACCGATGCAAAGTAAGAATAAAAACACAGAACCCTCACCCATAATCATCGTCATGCGGCTGGGTTGCAAACGCACCACCAGGGTACCCCAAGAAATGAGCTGAACCAGTGCGTAAAGCAGTAAAGCGTAAAATATGATAATGGACTTCTTCATTTCCTTTGGGTTGATAACATAAGTTTTTAACTAGCAAGTTGTCGTATAAGGCACTGCGACTCCGCTCAGTGTGACAATTGGTTGGTGAATAGATCCGTTGTCATGCTGAGCGGAGTCGAAGCATTACTTCTTAAACACCAAATCTAATGCTTCGAAAATAGCTCTTTTTGCCTTCTCTAACTCGATCTTCGTATGAGCTGAAGATACGAAACCAACTTCATATCCGGATGGGCCTAAATAAATCCCCCTATTTAACAATTCACGGTGCATCACTTTAAATTTCTCCATACTGCCGGCATCAATATCATCAGCCGATTGGATTTTATCTTTATCGGTAAACGCAAACCAGAAGATAGAGCCAATGGTAAACACTTTAAATTTATAATTACGTGCCGTTGCAAAACGCTGGATGCTCGCTACAAATTCCTGTGCTTTATTGTTTAAATCTTTATAAAAGCCAGATTTGCTCAGCTCGGTTAAAGTAGCAATTCCTGCCGCCATGGCCACCGGATTACCCGATAAAGTTCCGGCCTGATAAACGCCTCCATCAGGAGAAATGTGCGCCATAATCTCAGCACGGGCACCATACATACCAACAGGCAATCCACCACCAATAATTTTGCCATAGGTAACAATATCAGGGGTAATGCCGTAATGCGCAGCGGCACCTTCAAAGCCAACCCTGAATCCGGTAATTACTTCATCAAAAATTAAAAGCGAAGCATTATCTGTACAGATTTTACGCAAGAAATGAATGTATTCTTCATCCTGCATAATTAAACCATTGTTTGCCGGAATACCTTCTATAATTACCGCAGCAATCTGATCTTTAAATTGCGTAAATGCCTGTTCTATCGCCGTCCGATCATTTAATGGTACAACAATGGTTTCTTCGGCAAAAGATTTAGGCACACCTGCAGAGGAAGTTTCGCCAAAAGTGACCAGGCCCGAACCTGCTTTAACCAAAAGCGAATCGCTATGCCCGTGGTAACAACCCTCGAACTTTAAAATCTTATCCCGACCGGTAAAGCCACGTGCCAAACGTATAGCCGACATTACCGCTTCGGTACCCGAACTGGTAAAACGGATTTTCTCCACAAAACGATTATTCTTGATAATCAACTCCGCCAATTCATTTTCTAAAGCTGTTGGCGCGCCAAAGCTCATTCCGTTTTGCATCACTTCGGTAACTTTATCGCGGATTTTAGGATTATTATGCCCCAAAATTAGCGGCCCCCAGCTACCACAAAAATCGATAAATTGATTTCCATCTGCATCCCAGATATAACAGCCATCACCTTTTTCGATAAAAAGCGGTGTACCGTAAACTGATTTGAAAGCCCTTACAGGTGAATTTACACCACCAGGGAAATACGTTTTTGATTTTTCATACAATTCTGCAGATTTTACTCTCGAAATATCAGGTTTGCTACCTGTATTTACCGGAATATCGGCTTCGTTGCCTGAAAACATTTTCTTTAATGAATCTAACATTTTTTAAGGTTGAAGGTTAGAAGGTAGAGGGTGTAGGGCATAGGGTGCGTAAACCCTCAATCCTTAAATCTCTATCTTATACCATAAATTATTAGGATTAAAGACTAAAAGGCAGAAACTGAAAGACTTTGGATACCTAAACCCTCAACCTTAAAACCTTCTGCCATCTACCTCAAAGCCAATTGTTATTTAAAATATCTTTAATATGGTAAGTGGTAATAATACTTGCGCCAGCTCTGGCAAAGGCATGCATGGTTTCCATTACAACTTTTTGTTCGTCTATCCAACCGCGCTCGGCTGCTGCTTTCACCATCGAATATTCACCAGATACATTGTAAACTGCAATTGGTAAATTGGTATCTTGTTTTAAACGTTGAATGATGTCGAGATAGGCCAAGCCCGGTTTTACCATTAAAACATCGGCTCCCTCCTGCTCGTCTAAAGCCGCTTCACGTAAAGCTTCCAATGGGTTCCTGAAATCCATCTGATAAGCTTTTCGATCACCTTTGCTTGGTGCGCAATCTGCAGCCTCTCTAAAAGGACCATAATAGGCTGAAGCAAATTTTGTGGCATGGCTCATAATGGCTGCATTTACAAAACCATTTTCATCTAACAGGTTACGCATGGCTTCAATGCGTCCATCCATCATGTCAGATGGCGCAAACATATCGGCGCCAGCTTCAGCATGTGTTAAAGCCATTTTGGCAATCACTTCAACTGTTTTATCATTTTGAACGTAATCGTTTTCTAAAATACCACAATGACCGTGGCTGGTATAAGAACATACACACACATCGGTAATTACATATAAATCGTCGCCAAATTCTTTTTTCAACTCGCGTACAGCCGTTGGCACTAAAGAATGATCATGGTAAGCAGATTTGGCGTCTGCAGACTTCTCATCACCAACACCAAAAAGCATTATTTTATTGAGTCCCTTTTTCATTCCCGCTTCCACATCCTTTACTAAAGTATCAACCGAATAATGGTTTACACCTGGCATGGCATCGATGGCATGGGTAACATGATTGCCCGGTACCACGAAATAAGGGTACACAAACATATCTTTCGATAACCGGGTTTCGGCTACCATCTCTCTCACTAACGGGTTTTTCCGTAATCTTCGCGGACGATTTAACATTTTTTTGTATCAAGTATTTAGTATCAAGATTTGAAGCATCGAAATTTAGTATCGATTATCAAGACTTGAATATCTTTTAATTTTTTCCTTAGGGGTGATTACACAGCGTTGTGAATTTTATTTCAAGTGTCAAGATTGTAGTATTTAGTATCAAGATAAGAGTATTTTACCTAAAAACTGCCACCCTCAACCTTTTACCTTAAACCCTAAACCCTACATCTTCCTACCCTCTACCTCATTTCAATCCCAAACACGGCTTCTGCCAATCCTATTTCATCAGGAGAATAAGGCAAGGCATATTTCACGCCCATTTCATCAAATTTCTTACCGGTTGAATTTCCAATGGCAATTACCTGTTGGCCTGGTTCCAATAAATTATCGGCAAAATACGCATCAACATTTGATGGGCTCGTAAAAATGAGCACATCGGCGTAACTTTGATCTATATCTTCTTCTATTACCGTTTCGTAAATCGGTAAATCGATTATTTTGGCATCAGCAGGCAACGATTTTTGAATAGACTGCAAAGAATCCTGTGCTCTAGGAAACAATATTTGCTGACCACTTACCAATTTTGCAAAATCTTCTGCAACTTCCGAAATGTCTCCACTTTCACCAACAAAATCGGCAACATGCCCAAATTTACGCAGGGCATCTTCCGATCCTCTACCAACCACACCAAATTTGGTTTTCTTCGGCAGCAGTGGTTTTAAATTGAAAAAATATTCAACACTGTTGCGGCTACTGAAGAAAACCCAGTCTACATGCCTTAAAATAAACTGATCTAGAACAGTCACAATCGGGAACGTGCGGATTAAGGAACGTCCTTCTATTTCAATATTATTATTTGCTAATGCCCTACGGAAATAACTGTGTTCACCTATTTCACGTGAGATAAAAACCTTTGCCGGTTTCTTTCTGTCCTGATTAAATTTGCTAACAATTTTTTCGGCCAAGCCTTCAGTGCTTTCTGCGCGTAAAAACAAACGTTCAGGAAAATGATCAGCAGTTTCAGCCTTTGACGTCCAAATTTCGAATTTTCCATTTTCCTTTTTGCAATAACAGCCTAAAGGCATGTGGCAGCCACCTTCAAAAAGATTTAAAACTTTACGTTCTACCGTTACGGTTTCTGCTGTTGCAGGATCGTGCAATTTTTGCAGTGCGTCAAAAAGCTCGGCATCATTTTCCCTGATTTGAATAGCTAAAGCGCCTTGTGCAGGTGCAGGAATAAACTCAGTGGTTTCCAGCTCTTCTACATGTAAATCTGTCACATCAAGGTTTAAGCGCTTAACACCGGCTTTAGCAATCAAAATGGCATCATAATCTTCATCACGAAGCTTTTGGATCCGGGTAGGTACGTTTCCACGTAAATCTTCAATTTCTAAATCGGGGCGTAAGCCCAATAATTGAGCCTTACGTCGGTTAGAGGAAGTGCCGACCATTGCGCCCTTTTTTAATGAAAGCTTCTG
>Ga0182008_10001242_pt1 | contig 17499 bp, 9 predicted proteins | sample Sormic07211129_1_FD_120482 | JGI IMG/M metagenome (GOLD analysis project Ga0182008, IMG submission 120482) | Rhizosphere microbial communities from Sorghum bicolor, Mead, Nebraska, USA - 072115-129_1 metaG | ecosystem: Host-associated > Plants > Roots > Rhizosphere | place: USA: Nebraska...
CCGCCGTGCGTTCGCTCCAGGGCAGCTTCTCCGTCACCATCGACGCGGAACCGGTGATCACGGCGCCGGCGCAGTCGTCGGGATCGGGCAGGCGATCGCCCTGCTCGACGTCGACCACGCGAACGTGCGCGTCGCGAAGACGCAAGCCCAGGCGGAACCAGCGCGGGAAATCGCCATGGCGGGCGCTGATGGTCTCGGGCGCACGCCCTGTACGAATGATGAGAACGGGCTTCATGGCTGGATGCTGTCGTCGATATCGGTGGGCGGAAGCACGTTGAGTACTTCCCGTACGGTAGTGAGCCCGGCGGCCACCTGCATGGCCGCCGAGATGCGCAACGGTTTCATGCCTTCGCGCAAGGCCGCGCCGCCGAACTTGCCGAGGTCGAGCTCGGACGAAATGATCGAACGGAGCCTTGCGGAGACAGGCATCATCTCGTAGACGCCGGTGCGGCCGAGGAAGCCCGTCTTGCGGCATTCCAGACACCCGACCGGTTCGAATACGCGTTCCGGTACGGGGATATCCCAACCGTGGGTGAGGACGCCCCAAGCATCGGGATCCTGCGCACCTGGAGTCTTGCAGTGCGGACAAAGCGTGCGCACCAGTCGTTGTGCGACGACGCCCGTCAGCGTGGACTGGATGAGGTAGTGCGGCACGCCCAGGTCCAGCAGGCGCGTTACCGCGCTGGGCGAATCGTTGGTATGCAGGGTCGACAGCACCAGGTGGCCGGTGAGCGAGGCCTGCACGGCCATCTGCGCGGTTTCCAGGTCGCGGATCTCACCGATCATGATGATGTCCGGATCCTGGCGCAGCAGCGTGCGCACGCCGGCGGCGAAATCCAGTTCGATCGCGGGTTGCACCTGCATCTGGTTGAGCTCGGGCGAGACCATTTCGATGGGATCTTCGACCGTGCAGACGTTGAGTTCCGGTCGCGCGAGGTGCTTCAGCGTCGAGTAGAGCGTGGTGGTCTTGCCCGAGCCGGTGGGGCCGGTCACCAGCACGATGCCGTGCGGACGCTCGACCATGCCTCGCCAGATGCGGTCTTCCTCGGCCGAAAAACCCAGCTGGGCGAAATCCTTCATCACCAGGTCGGGGTCGAAGATACGCATCACCACCTTCTCGCCGAAGGCGGTCGGCATGGTGGATATGCGCAATTCCACCTCGCGGCCACCTGCCGACCGCGTCTTGATGCGGCCATCCTGCGGACGGCGCTTTTCCGCCACGTCCATGCGGGAGAGGATCTTCACGCGTGCCGTCACGGCCGTCATCACCGGCGGTGGCAGCTCGAACACCTTCTGCATCACGCCGTCGATACGGAAGCGCATTTGCCCGGCGTCGCGTCGCGGTTCGAGGTGGATGTCCGACGCGCGTTGTTCGAAGGCGTACTGCAGCAACCAGTCGACGATGTGCACGACGTGGCGATCGTCCGCCCCCACCTCGCCGGCCTTGCCGAGTTCGACCAGCTGTTCGAAGTTGATGATCTTGTTGGGTTCGCTGCCCCCCTTGGCGTCCTGGGCGAGCTGGATCGACCGCTGCACGCCGTAGAACTCGAGCAGGTAGCGATTGATGTCGATCGGGCTCGACACCACGCGGCGGACGTCGCGGCGGAGCATGTGGGCCAGGTCGTTCGCCCAGGCCATGTCGAACGGCTCGGCCGTGGCGAAGGTGACCTCCACGGACGACGCCGCCACGGGCAGGATGCGATGGCGCTGCGCGTAGGCGCTGCTCACCACCTGGGTGACCTGGGCCACGTTGACCTTCATCGGGTCGATCTTGAGATAGGGCAGGTCGGCCTTGCCGGCCAGCCATTCCACCAGGGTCTCCAGGCTGAGCGGACGCCCCGTATCCCGGCGGTTCTCCAGCTTGCTGTTGGCGACCAGCACGAGGGGGTGCAGCTCGATGGCCGACTTGCCGCTGCGCGAGCTCATGCGGACACGCTTGGCGTCCTCGCCGGTGAGGTACCCATCGACGACGAGCGAGGCGAGCACCTCGTCCAGTTCCAGCCGGCCTCGGCGGCCGAGCAGCGCGCCGGGATGCGGATTGACTGCCATTGCGTCCGACCCTGTGTGAATCCTACGCCGCTATACTAGCCCGCTTTCTCAAGGACTCGGGAACCATGTCCGCGCCCACCTTCCAAGACGTGATCCAGACCCTGAACCGCTATTGGGCGGACCAGGGCTGCGTGCTGGTCCAGCCGCTCGACACCGAGGTCGGCGCGGGTACGTTCCACCCTGCGACCTTCCTCCGCGCGCTCGGACCCGAGCCCTGGGCTGCCGCCTACGTCCAGCCCTGCCGTCGTCCGACGGACGGCCGCTACGGCGACAACCCGAACCGCCTGCAGCACTACTACCAGTACCAGGTGGTGCTCAAGCCGAATCCGGACGACATCCTCGAGCGCTACATCGGCTCGCTGAAGGCGCTGGGCATCGACCCGCTGGTGCACGACCTGCGCTTCGTCGAAGACAACTGGGAGTCGCCGACCCTGGGTGCCTGGGGCCTCGGCTGGGAAGTCTGGCTGAACGGCATGGAGGTGACCCAGTTCACCTACTTCCAGCAGGCCGGCGGACTGGAATGCCGCCCCGTGACGGGCGAGATCACCTATGGCCTCGAGCGCCTGGTGATGTACCTGCAGAACGTCGACAGCATCTACGACATCGTATGGACACACGCCCCCCACGGTGTGGTGACCTACGGCGACGTGTTCCACCAGAACGAGGTGGAACAGAGCACCTATAACTTCGAATACGCCAACGTGGCCGAACTGCTGCACTGGTTCGACGTGTGCGAGGGCGAAGCCGGCAAGCTGATCGCCGCCGGGCTGCCGTTGCCCGCGTACGAGCAGGTCTGCAAGGCCAGCCACGCCTTCAACCTGCTCGACGCGCGGCGTGCCATCAGCGTGACCGAGCGCCAGCGCTACATCCTGCGCGTGCGCACGCTGGCCCGCAGCGTGGCCGAGGCCTACGTGGCACAGCGCGAGAAGCTCGGTTTTCCGGGCCTGAAGAACGACAAGGAGGCCGTCCATGGCCGATAAGCGACTGCCCCTCGTCATCGAGCTGGGCACCGAGGAACTGCCGCCGAAGGCACTCGACGACCTTGCCGGGGCTTTCGCACGCGGTGTCGTCGAAGGTCTGGAGAAACGTGGCATCGCCGCCGACTACGCTTCTGCAAAAACCTACGCATCGCCGCGCCGTCTTGCCGTGCACATCGCGGACGTCGCCGTGGCCCAGCCCGAGCAGAACGTGGAACGCCGCGGTCCCGCCGTGGCCGCCAGCCTCGGTGCCGACGGTGAACCCAGCAAGGCGCTGGTCGGTTTCGCACAGTCGTGTGGCGTCGAGGTCTCCGCGCTGGAGAAGCTCGAGACCGACAAGGGCGCATGGTTCGTCTTCCGCGCCGTGAAGCCCGGCCAGTCCACGGCGGCGCTGCTGCCCGAGATCGTCACCGAGGCGCTCAAGGCGTTGCCGATCCCCAAGGCCATGCGCTGGGGCAACCGTGAAGACAGCTTCGTGCGCCCGGTGCACACGCTGCTGATGCTGCATGGCGCGGATATCGTCGAGGGTGAAATCCTCGGGCTGAAGAGCGGCCGCCTCAGCAGCGGTCATCGCTTCCATCATCCCAAGCCGGTGCACGTGGCCGATGCCGACAGCTGGCTCGACGCGTTGCGCCATGCGCACGTCATCGCCGACCCCGCCGCGCGCCGCCAGCGTGTACGCGATGAGGTCGCCAGCGTCGCCACTGGCGGCATCCCGCGTCTCTCCGAAGGCCTGCTCCACGAAATCGCCAACCTCACCGAATGGCCGGTCGCCATCGCCTGCACCTTCGAGCGTGAGTTCCTCGACGTGCCGCCCGAGGCGCTGGTCACCACCATGGAGACCAACCAGAAGTTCGTCCCGGTGTTCGATGCCGAGGGCAGGCTGACGGAACACTTCATCGGCGTGGCCAACATCGAAAGCCGCGATCCCGCGGAGATCCGCAAAGGCTACGAGCGCGTGATCCGCCCGCGCTTCGCCGATGCGAAGTTCTTCTGGGACGAGGACCTCAAGACCCCCCTGGCCGACTACCAGGAAGGCCTGAAGAACGTCACCTACCAGCAGTCGCTGGGCAGCCTGTGGGACAAGACCGTGCGGGTCGCCGAACTGGCGCGCATCATCGCCAACCGGGTCGGCGTCGATGCCGGCCAGGCCACCCATGCCGCCGCGTTGGCGAAATGCGACCTGCTCACGCGGATGGTCGGCGAATTCCCCGAATTGCAGGGCGTGATGGGCCGCTACTACGCCACGCGCCAGGGTATCGCGGCCGAGGTGGCCGACGCGCTCGACAGCTTCTACCAGCCGCGTTTCGGTGGCGACGCCATCGCCGCCGGCAAGGTCGGCCAGGTGCTGGCCGTGGCGGAACGCCTGGACACCCTCGCGGGCATCTTCGCCGTCGGCCAGAAACCCAGCGGCAACAAGGACCCGTTCGCCCTGCGCCGCGCCGCGCTCGGCCTGGCGCGCACCCTGATCGAGGGTGGCCTGGACATCGACCTGCGCGCCACCCTGACGGAGGCGTTCGAACTGGTTCCGGAGGCCGCCCTGGTCGCCGGCGTGAAGCCTGGCAAGGACGGTAAGGCCCCGGCCGTCGACATCGGCGCCCGACGCCGCGAACTCGGCGACGAGGTCCACGCCTTCGTGCTCGATCGCCTGCGCGGCTACTACGCCGACCAGGGCTATTCGGCCGACCAGTTCGAAGCCGTGCTGGCCGTGACACCCGCTACGCTGCCCGATTTCGACCGCCGCCTGCGCGCCGTGGGCGAGTTCGCCCGTCGTGCCGAGGCGGCCAGCCTGGCCGCGGCGAACAAGCGCGTCGCCAATATCCTGCGCAAGCAGGCGGAGGAAGCGAACGCGGCGCCGATCCCGGGCACGGTCGATCCGGCGCATTTCGAGCTGGATGCGGAGCGTGAGTTGCATGCGGCATTGGATGCCGCCCGGGCGGATACCCGGACGTTGCTGGCCGGTGGTGACTACACCGGTACGCTGGCGCGGCTGTCGGCGCTGCAAGCGCCCGTCGACCGCTTCTTCGACGACGTGCTGGTCAATGCAGAGAATCCGGCTGTGCGGGCCAACCGCCTGGCATTGCTGGCGCAGTTGAAGGCCAGCTTCGGGGCGATCGCCGATATCTCACGGCTGTGATCTCACGGCCGTGACGTGTGGCGCGCGGTAACTCGCGCGCCAACGCGCTGGCGCGGCATCAGGCTGCCGCGACGCCCTTGTCGTCGTGGATGCGGGATACCACGGTGCGCCTGAAGGCCACCATCCGGTCCGCATAGTCCTGTTCGCCCGAGCGGCTGAGGATCGAATACATCTCTGCCACCAGATCGGCATGGCGCACCGGTGAGAAGCGGCTGCCGGCCATCTCGATGTCCGACTGCAGCAGCTTCATCGCCGCGGCGAGACGCGACGGGTCCAGCGTTCCGGCAGGCGTCGCCGAGACCTCTCGGCCATCGCGGCCACGCGCGGATTCGGTGGACTCGGTGCGCGCGAGGGCGTCTTCGCCCGAACCATCGAGCAACATCGGCCCCTCGCCTGCGGCGAGCCAGACCAGCGACAGGCCCAGGGTCTTGGCCATCGTCACGCACCGGCCCCGGGACGGGTCGGTGTTGCCGTCACGCCAGCTGCGCACGACGCCCTCGGAGAAGCCGCAGCGGCGGGCGATCTCACTGACGCTGCCGGACATCTTGATGACCGCGCGGACGCGGGTGGCAAACGAAGAAGCAGGCACGGCGGTGTCCGCGCGACCGGTTTCCAGCCCCACATGGGCGGCGTCTGCCAAGATGGATCCCCGTGAATTGTCGTTCATGCGATTGAAACCTCGTGATTCAGAAGACCGCCCCCCGGCGATTACGCGCAACCAACGCGCGAACCTGATGGTTGGTGTACAGCGACTAGCCTTCGAAAGCCTTTCATGCCGGAAGTTTCCGTAGTTTCTCGCTGCCTCGGCTGCGAATGGGTCGGCTAGCTAGTCGATCACAGTAAGTAATTACCGGTTTTTTATAGGAATGATTCCTAGGTTAAGTTCGTACATAGGCCAAAGGTCACGGGTCGGATGCCTGTAAGCCTTGGAAAGGCCGCATTTTTTTGCTCCTCATGCGTTCCTTCTTCGTAAATGACTGCGTTGTTATGTAATTTTTGCGTGAAAAGAACGGTTGCGAGGTCACAGCGGTTTACGTATATCTGACAGCGCATCGCTCATGTCGCGATGCGAGGGGATGCGGCAAGTGTCTGAAAAACACGGCCGCAGCAAGGGGAATCAAAGCGCCGATCGACTCGAAACCTGGTCTCCGCCGGGACGGGGTCGGCTTGCCATGAATCGCAGAAAGATGCGATTTGCGACTTTTCAGGGGAGATGCATTTCAATGAATCTACGCAATCACCGGGCGGCCTCGCTCGGGCGCCGGACAGCATTGGCCGCCGCCATCGGCCTGTGCACCGTCTCCGGTGCCGTGCTGGCGCAGTCCAACGTTACTGGTTCGATCTTTGGCTCCGTTAACCAGCAGCAAGGTACGTCCATCACGGTGTCCAGTGCGGAAACCGGCTTTTCTCGCACCGTCCCGGTCGATTCAAGCGGCCGTTATCGCTTCAGTTCGCTGCCGCCCGGCAACTACAAGGTCACCCTGGAGAACAACGGCACCGTCGTCAGCACGCGCGACAACGTCACCGTGACGATCTCGGGCGGCTCGGACGTATCGTTTGGCTCGACCGCGTCGGCCGCCGAAGCCAGTACGCTCGAAGGTGTTTCGGTGTCCGCCACGGCCATGCCTACCATCGATGTCTCGTCGGTCGACACGCGTACCGTACTCACCGCGGAGCAGCTCAACAAACTTCCGATCACGCGTGATGTCCTCGCCGCCGCATTGCTGGCGCCGGGCGTCATCGGCAACTCCAGTTACAAGGATGCCCTCGGTAATCCGGTGCCCAGCTTCGGTGGCTCCGCGTCATCCGAGAACGCGTACTTTATCAACGGTTATGCCGTCACGAATCCTTTGACCTCTATCGGCCTCACGCAACTGCCGTTCGATGCGATCGACCAGCAGCAGGTGCTCACCGGTGGTTACGGCGCGGAATTCGGCCGCTCGACCGGCGGCGTCATCAATATCGTGACCAAACGCGGCACCAACGATTGGCATGGCGGCGTCTACACCATTTGGGAGCCGTCGGGCACCCGCGCCTCGCCTCGTAACTCGAACTATCCCGACACGGGCTTCTATCCGGCCACGGATGGGACCATCTATCAGTACTACAAGAAAAACGAGTACTGGCGGTCCACCATTGGTGCCTATGCCAGCGGCCCGCTGATCAAGGATAAGTTGTTCTTCTACCTAGACGCCGAAGTCAATCGCCGTGAAGGCTCCGGCATCGCGGCGAGCACCGGTGCCGGCGCGGTCACCTCGGCAACCGTGGGCCGTAACGGCTGGAATGACTACCAGTACAAAATTCCCCGCTGGCTGGCGAAGGTCGACTGGAACATCACCGACGACCACCACATCGAACTGACCGGTGCGTCGGACAAGACCGAATACACCTCAAGCACTTATGGTTTCAGCTATGCCACGAAGACGCACGGCAATGTGCAGAATGGTGGCACCTACACGAAGGATGGCGGCGACCTCTACGTCGGAAAGTACACCGGCTACATCACCGACAATTTCACCGTGTCGGCGTTGTATGGGCAGCAGCGTATCGATCACGTGCAGACGCCTTTCGGCTACAACGCGGACTGCCCGCTGATCAGCATCGCCAGCGCCAATTCCCGCGCACCTGGCATCAACTATGGCAGCTGCCAGACCACCTCCACGGCGGTTCGCGTACCAGGAGCCAACGACGAGACCAACGGCTGGCGCCTCGATCTCGAGTACCGTCTTGGAGACCATGACATCCGCTTCGGCGCGGATCGTCAGGAAGCCAAGTCATTCACCGGCACGTCGTTGCCTGGCGGTTACAGCTGGACCTACAACCAGCAGAATAATCCTAACCAGGCCATCGACGCAGGCCACGGCGTGGGCGCTCCGAGTGCCGCCGGCGGTCTCGGCACGCAAGGCTATTACGTGACCCGTACCTACACCACCACCTCGGCAAAGGTGAAGACGGTGCAGGAATCCCAATACATCGACGACCACTGGCAGCTCACCGATCGCTGGATGATCTATGCCGGCCTGCGTAACGAACAATTCAAGAACTACAACGGGAACAACGAGGTCTACGCCAAGCAGCGTCACCAGCTCGCGCCACGCCTCGGTGTGTCGTGGGATGTCATGGGCGATTCCACGTTGAAGGTCTACGCCAACGCCGGCCGTTACCACCTGGCCATGCCGAACAACGTCGCGGTTCGCGCCGCTTCCGGATCGCTCGGTACGGCTGAGTACTTCACCTATACGGGAACCGATCCGGTAACCGGCGCACCGACCGGGCTTGTCTCTGTGCCTGTCAACCAGGCCTCGGGCTACACCTGCGGTGGCAGCAACGCTGTGTCCGCGAACCTCGAGTGTGGCATCGCTCCGGACCCGCGCACCGTAGCCGCCAAGGGCCTGAAGTCGCACTACCAGGACGAGTACATCGCGGGTCTCGATCAGGCCATCACGCCCACCTTCAATTGGGGTGCGAAGCTGACCTGGCGTCAGCTTCGTAGTGCGATCGACGACACCTGTACTCCTGCACTGGGCGGTGCGTGCTTCCTGTTCAATCCAGGTACCGGCAACACCTTCCTGCAGCAGCAGGATGACGGTTCGTTCGTCGCGGTGCATTACTCGAAGGATGCTCTGCGACTGCCGGATCTGAAGCGCAAGTACTACGCCGTCGACCTATACGTCGAGCATCCGTTCGCCGACAAGTGGTACGGTCGCATCGACTACACCTGGTCGCGTAGCTATGGCAATACGGAAGGCCAGTTGGCATCCGATCTCGACACCGGCAACGGCGGTCAGGCCGATGTGTCGGTCACCCAGGACTGGGATCTGCCCCAGTTGATGGTCGGCGCCAACGGGAAACTGCCGAACAACCGGGCGCATCAGATCAAGGCCTTCGGTTACTACCAGCTCAACGATGATTGGCGCTTCGGTGCCAACCTGAACATCGCATCGGGTCGTCCGAAGAATTGCACGAGCTTCTACCCAACCGCAGACGCGGGCCTGTACAACGGTGCGTTCTATTACTGGTGCGGTCTCCCGGGTACGGCGGGTTACGAGCGTTCACCGCGGGGTTCGCACGGCAACACCCCCTGGACCTACATCGTCAACCTCAATGCCGCGTATACGCCAAACTGGCTGGATAAGAACCTCACGTTCCAGGTCGACGTGCTGAATGTGTTCAACAAGCAGACTGCGACGGCTTATAACCCCCGTTATGCCTCGTCGCGCTCGACCGTAAGCCCGCTCTACGACCGCGAACTCAACTACACGGATCCGCGCACGGTTCGCTTCACGGCCCGCTACGACTTCTGATCGGCCTAAGGGTCGGGATTTCCTAACAACAACAAAAGCCACGGGGCGGTTTTCCGCCCCGAAGGCGAACTACAGCGTCTCCTCGATCACCCTCGACTCCCCGTCGGGGGTTTTTTTTTGCGTATGTTAAAAAAAGCGCACGTCCAGCGATCCATCGGTTCGATCAAACCTTTCATTTGTAACCAAATTCCGCCCTTCATCCGGGTTTTTGGCTAGGGCGCCTTCACTTGTGACCGAGAGAAAACGCCGATCCCTTGTAAATAATTTGTTGACACGGCGGTCAGCGTCCGCCTATGTTCGGCATCGACGATTCTGGCCGGTAATTTTGTGAACCACGTTCACATTACCGTTCAGTGAAGAGTCGACGGCTTGTCGGGAGCAAGTCCAAGGGGAGAGGCGTACCGCTCTGGGAGGAGTGGCGCGCTGGCAAAACCCCCGAAATCCTGCACCCGCTCAGGTCATTAATTTTCCGGCCTTGGTCGGTTTTGCGTGTTTTCAGGCCCGGCTCGGGCCGATCTGGGGAGATTTGCAATGAGTTCTCGTAGCATCCGGCAGGCATCTGTCCTGCGTCGTTCTTCGCTCGCCCTGGCGCTGGCCGTCGGACTCGGTGGGTCCGGAATGGTGGTCGCGCAGTCCACCGTGGGTACGATCTTCGGTAGCGCGACCCCGGGCCAGACCGTCACCGCGACCAGTGGGTCGGGCGTGACCCGTACGGTCACCGTCGACCAGTCCGGTCGGTACACGATCGGTTCGTTGCCGGTAGGCACCTATACCGTGTCGGTATCCTCCGATGGCGCGACGGTTTCGACCCGCGACAACGTCGGCATCCGCGTCGGTTCGGGCACCGAGGTTTCTTTCAACAGCCCCAAGGCGGCAGCCGGTGAGGCGCAGGATCTGTCGGGGCTGACCGTCTCGGCGAATGCCCTCCCGTCCATCGACGTCACGGGCGTGGATTCGCGCACGGTCGTTACCGCGCAGCAGCTGCAGAAGCTTCCGCTTGCTCGTAGCGCCGACGCGATCGCGCAGCTGGCACCTGGCGTTGTGCAGGGCAGCTCGGACTTCACCAACCAGTCCAACGGTCAGCGTCTCTCCTCGTTCGGCGGTGCCGGCGTGTCCGAGAACGCGTACTACATCAACGGCATGAACGTGACCGACCCGCTGAACGGCCTGGGTGGTATCGAACTGCCGTACGGTTCGATCGAGCAGCAGGAAGTGCTGACCGGCGGCTACGGTGCCGCATATGGTCGTTCCGACGGCGGCGTGATCAACCAGATCGGCAAGCGCGGTACGAACGAATGGCACTTCGGTGCGCAGATCCTCTATACGCCGGAATGGGCACGCGGCACGCCGTCCAGCACGTACTACGGCAAGGGCTATCCGGGTGGCGAGCTCAATGGCACGCTTTACCAGAACCGTAGCGCCAACAAGGGCTGGGAAGCGGTTGAAAGCGCCTATGTCGGTGGTCCGCTGATCAAGGACAAGCTGTTCCTGTTCGCGTCGGTCGAAGCCTCCAAGACCGAAGACAAGTACACCGGCGTCAGCTCCAGTGCCGCCCAGCAGACCAAGCGCACCTTCAAGGATCCGAAGTGGTACACCAAGGTCGACTGGAACATCACTGACAACCATATCCTCGAGCTCACCGCCGCCTCGACCAAGCACGAGTACAACGGCTCGAACTACGAGTACAACTACGACGATTTCAGCCGCGGCGCGTATATCGGTCAGGACGTTCCGACCAAGACGTCGGCGAAGATGTGGATCGCGAAGTACACCGGCTACATCACCGACGACTTCACCGTGTCGGCGCAGTTCGGTAAGCAGATCACGGATATCTATCAGGAGAACGTGAACAACTATCCTGACCTGATCCCGATTCTCGGCTCGACCAACCAGAATCCTGCATTCACCGGTGGATCGCCGATCACCAACGCGAACAAGGTCGTTCAGTACACCGATCCGAGCCACCAGACGCGCGGCGCGAACTACCGCATCGACTTGACCTACAAGCTCGGCGATCACACGATCACCGCCGGTATCGATAACCAGCGTACGCAGGATCTGAACGACAGCAAGCTGATGGCCCCGAATGCCGGTTACGCTTGGCAGTACGGTCGCCAGAACAACCCGGCCAGCGAAATCGCTGACGGTGAAGTCGACGCCCCGATCGGTTATCCGGGTGGCCAGAACGGCCACTTCGTGGACAAGTATGTCCAGTACACCAGTGCCTCGACCCGCGTCGAGCAGCGCGCCCAGTACATCGAAGATACCTGGCAGGTGACCGACCGCTGGCTGGTGAAGATCGGTCTGCGCAACGACCAGTTCACCAACTACAACCCGGATGGCGATGCGTACATCACGCAGACCCGCCCGCAGTGGGCACCTCGCCTTGGCTTCAGCTGGGACGTCTTCGGTGACTCCAGCTTCAAGGTCTACGGTAACGCCGGTCGTTACTACCTCGCGCTGCCGACCAGCGTCGCACTCCGTGGTGCTTCGGGCTCCTACTACACCAAGGAGTACTACACCTACACGGGTATCGACGCGAACGGTTATCCGACGGGTCTGACCCCGATCAACACCTATCAGGGTGCGGGCGTACCTTACTCGGCTAACCGCGAATACGGCCAGCAGCCGGATCCGAAGACCGTGACGGCCAAGAACCTGAAGGCTCAGAACCAGGATGAGTACATCCTCGGCTTCGACAAGGTCCTGAACGACCAGCTGAACTTCGGCATGAAGGCGACGTATCGCAGGCTCAATCGCATCATCGACGACGTCTGCGATACCGACGTGCTCGAGGGCCAGGCCATCGCGCAGGGTGCCGACGTGACCGGCCTGCGTGGTTGCTACTTCTTCAATCCGGGCAATGCAGCGACGTTCCAGCTGCCGAACGCGACGGGTGGCTATCAGCAGGTCCATATCACGAATGCCGATTTCGGCTTCCCGAAGCCGAAGCGTAAGTACTACGCACTGGACACGTACCTCGAGCATCCGTTCGACGGCAAGCTGTGGGGCCGTATCACCTACACCTTCTCGAAGAGCTACGGCAACTCGGAAGGCCAGGTGAAGTCCGACATCGGTCAGCAGGACATCGCCGCGACGCAGGACTGGGATTACCCGTCGATCATGGAATACGGCTCCGGCCGTCTCCCGAACGACCATCGTCACCAGATCAAGGCTTTCGGTACATGGCAGATCACCCCGGAATGGAACATCGGCGGTATTCTGCAGATGGCCTCCGGTTCGCCGAAGTCGTGCGAAGGCCTGTATGGTCCTAACCAGACCGTCCCGGCGTACAACGGCAACTACTACCACTGGTGCGATGGCGTGCCGTCGCCGTACGGCTCGAAGGGCACGAACGCCTGGACGCACATCCTGTCGCTCAACGCCGAGTACCGCCCGGCGTTCGCGGACCACAAGCTCGCGTTCAACGTGAATGTGTACAACATTCTCAATGAGCAGAAGCCGACGCGTCTGGATGCCGACTACTCGGATGGTAACTACCAGACGCCGCAGTCGTGGGAGACCCCGCGCTACGTTCGCTTCGGTATCACCTACGACTTCTGATCCAGCGAAGTCACGGGTTGGCCCGCTGCGGTTAACTCGCAGCGGGTGAAATGAAAACGCCACCTTCGGGTGGCGTTTTTTTTGCTCTCCGGGGCATCCTTTCCGATCGGCAGTGGACCGGAATCACCCCCAGCGGGAGTCGTGAAAGCTCCTTTAAATCAGTAATTTGCCGATTTTCGGCAAATTTAAGATCAGGCATGCGGACGGCGTCGCGAAATAAGCATTCCATAAGGCCTGTCGCTTGACTTTTCCCGCGGCCCATTTGCCGGTATCCTCGGAGATTCCCCCCGGAAGTTCTTGCGCGCCATGCGCGCGCGTATCTTCCGTGACCCATGACATTTCCGTTCCGTAACGAGGTTCGACCCATGCGCAGGATCTTCTTGTCGCTCGCATCCGTGGCCGCACTGGCTCTTGCCGGCTGCAGCGGCGGCTCCGACAACAACGGCCAGCAGGCCGCCGCCGGTGGCAGCGACAATGCCGCTCCCGCCAACGCCAACGCTGTTACCGGAACGGTTGCGCTTCGCGACGCTGGTACGCAGCTATCGCCGGATGCCAAGCTCGAGCTCAAGCTTGTCGATGTCTCGGCTGAAGGCTCGCAGCCCCTCGCATCCAAGACGGTCCAGCCGGTCACCTTGCCGCAGCAGTTCCAGCTCGACTTCAACCCGTCCGACCTCAACCCGAACGACATGTACATCGTCGAGGTGTCCCTGCAGGACGGTGAGCGTCACTATTCCTCGCCGCTGAAGACGCCGGTGCTGACCAAGGGCGCGAAGAACGTCGCCAACATCCAGCTCGTCGGCGAAGCCACGCCGGGCGAGAAGGAACTGGCCGGCTTCAACAGCGTGAAGAAGAACATCGGTGGCATGAAGGTGACCCAGGGCACCGCGCTGAAGGAAGGCGAATCGCGCGGCTGGCAGATCTTCAAGAAGGGCAATGACGTTCAGTTCGTCATCGAGCTGGTCGACTACGGCGACAAGGGTTTCACCTCGACGAACTACGCTTATAAGAACGGCAAGCCCTGGGTGATCGTCCAGGAGAAGAAGCCGAGCAAGGACGGCAAGCCGACCTCGATCGAGCGCGCGGGCTGGAACGATGCCGGTGAGCTGGTGCTGAAGCAGAATGAAGCCGGCGGCAAGGTCGACGCGCTCAGCGATGATGCCGCCAACGACCTGAAGAAGCAGGCCGAGGCGATGTACGCGAAGGGCGGCGGTAAGAAGTAAGGACGTCCAAACGGGTGTCGATAAACGCCGGCCTCGTGCCGGCGTTTTCTTGTTCGTCGCGGAAGATCGGGTCGCGATGGAAGATAAGGCGGTAGTGGGAGCCGACCCTGTCGGCGAAGGTACTCGCCCTGACCTGGCCCGCTGCCGCGGGATCGCCGACAAGGTCGGCTCCCACACCACCGCCTTCCTTCCTGGAAACAAAGACGCCGGCTGCGAGGCCGGCGTCTTTGATTTCTTCGGATGTCGAACCGATCAAAAAGCCATCTTCACACCCAGGTTCAACCCGTTATACCGCTGCGTATCATCCGCGAAGCGGCCCGTGTAGCTCACCCAGCCGCTCCAGGTCTGGTTGAATTCCGCGGTGACGCCGAGGTCGGCGGTGACCCAGGTCTTGTCCGGCGTGAAGCCCTGCACGCTGAACTCGCCCGACATGTTGGTCAGGCCGGCGGTCACGTAGCGGTCGTCGGCGCGGCCATCGTGGTTGTAGGCCACTTCGGCGAACGGATGCAGCACGGTGTTGCCCGTGGCCCACGAACCCTGCAGACGCCAGCCGGCGGTTTCGATGCGGGCGTTACGCGTCTGCCTGTCGAAGCGCATCGCGGTGCTCGTGTTGTTGCGCTCGGTGTAGCCGAACACGCGCAACTGTTCCCACTCCACCGAAACGAACGGACCGGTCTTCAGCGTTTCATTGCCGAACCACCAGCCGCCGGTCAGGCCGCCACCGACGTGCGAGCCGTCGGTCTTGCCCGTTTCGGTGCGGCGGGCGGCGCCGAGGTCGATGCGGCGATCGATGTCGGTGAAGCTCAGCTGGCCGAAGCTGGCGAAGCCACCGAAGTAGCCGCCACCGTTGTGGTAGAACGCGTAGCCCGAGCCCGCGATGTCCTGCATCTTATAGCCGCCACCGCCCTGGAAATCGGCCTTGGACTGCGCGATGCCGAGGGCCACGCCCATCGAGACATGATCGTTGACGCGTGCGTCGGCACCGATGGTCAGGTTGACGTTGTCGCTGTCGGTCTTGGGCGAGGTGTCGGTGTTCTTGAACTTCTGCTGGCCGTAATCCACCGCTGCGAAGACGCGCGAGTCGGCGCCGAAGTTGTCGGCCATCATCTGGTTCCGCAGCGAGCGCACGTGCGCGGCGTTCGAGGCGAGGCCGGCTTCGCCGAGCAGCGAGATCTGCTGCGGGGCCGTGATCACCGAGATCGCGTACTGGCCGAGCAGCGCATGTGCCGCCGTGGTCGGATGGATGCCGTCGGCGAACAGGTAGGTGCTGGCCGCGTTCGGATCACGCAGCGTGGCCGGCGTGCAGGTGAGCGAGCTCGACGTGGTGCAGGCCGGCGTCGTCACGTTGGTGAAGCCGTACGTGCCCGGGCTGGCGATGACTTCGTTGAGCAGCGCGTAGGTATCGATCGGCACGATGCCGCGGTTGGCCTGGGCCAGGCCGCCGGAGAGGATGCCGTTGTAGACCTGGGTCAGCTGGGTGATCCCGGCGGAGGCGGCGGCGCCCTGCGACATGGCGGCGGGCGTCTTGCCGACGTCAGGCAGGTTGAAAACGACGATGGTCTTCGCGCCGGCGGCCTGCAGCGCCTTGATCTGCGCGACTTCGTTCGTGGCCGCGGTGGCGACCACGACCTGGGCGGTGGCCGGGTTGGCCGTGGCGGCCAGGAGGTCGTTGGCGCCGATCCACATCGTGTACAGCGCGTTCGGGTCGGCCTTGCCACCCGTCGATGCCAGGTAGGTCTGGATCTGGGTGGAGGTCGGCGGAACGGTCAGCGGCGTACCGGTGACGGGGTTGACGATCGCCGCGCGGGCATTGCCGTAGGCGTAGTCGGTGCCGCCCAGGAGGGACGGTGTGAGCGTGTAGCCGTAGTGGGCGGCGATGTTTTCCACCGCCACCGTGCCCGGGTTCGTGGTGAAGCGCAACTGCACCGGCGAGCCGATCAGCTTGGAGACGTTGCCGCTGTCGCTGAGGCTGTCGCCGAAGGAAACGACCTGCGTAAAGCCGTCGGCGTGAGCGCCGGCACTGAACAGAAGGGCAGCGCCGATGGCACCGGCAAGATGGCGAATACGCATGTGGTTCACTCCGTGTGTGGGCGTTAGAGAAACGTTACGGTAATGGAAGCCATACGCCGGCGCATGCTGCGCTGCGGTAGGGCGGGTGGCTATACATCGGGCCTGAGCCGCGCGCGACGGCCGCTCCTGTCGGCGCAGGAGCGGCGTGAGGAAAACCGACGGTGGTCGAGCCATGGCCGGAGCCGTGAGGTCCGGCGTCCGGCTTGAGAAATCCCCTAGTGGCGCAAGCCTTGCTACTTTTTCAAAGCCCGCGAGAACGCATCCGCGAACGCGCTGTTGGCAGGCGCGGCGGCGGGCTTGGCCGCGGGCTTGGCGGGTTGTGCCGGACGGCCACCTTGCGGTCCACGGCGATTGCCGCCGCCCGCCGGAGCCTCGTCACGCGTGCCCGGGCGACCGCCGCGGGCTTCGCCCGGCACATCGTCCAGGCGCATGCTCAGGGCGATGCGCTTTCGCGGCAGGTCGATCTCCATCACCTTGACCTTGACGATGTCGCCGGCCTTCACGGCGTCGCGTGGGTCCTTCACGAAGGTGTGCGAGAGCGCCGAGACGTGTACGAGCCCGTCCTGATGCACGCCGACGTCGACGAAGGCACCGAACGCGGCCACGTTGGTCACGCGTCCCTCGAGCACCATGCCGACCTTGAGGTCTTTCAGGTCTTCGACGCCCTCGGCGAAACTCGGCGCCACGAATTCAGGGCGCGGGTCGCGACCCGGCTTTTCCAGTTCCTTGAGGATGTCGCGCACGGTCGGCACACCGAAAATCTCGTCGGTGAAATCCTCGGGTTTGAGGCCACGCAGGAACGACGTGTCGCCGATCACCTGCTTCACTTCGCGGCCGCACTGCTTGAGGATGCGTTCGACCACCGGATACGCCTCGGGGTGTACCGAACTGGCGTCGAGCGGATTGCTGCCGCTGGTGATGCGCAGGAAGCCCGCGCACTGCTCGAAGGCCTTGTCGCCAAGGCGCGGCACTTTGAGCAGATCCTTGCGGCTCGGGAAGGGGCCGTTCGCATCGCGGTGCTTCACCACGTTCTCGGCCACGCTGGACGAGAGGCCGGCCACGCGCGAGAGCAAGGGGGCCGAGGCGGTGTTCACGTCGACGCCCACGGCGTTCACGCAGTCTTCCACGCGCGCGTCGAGCGCACGGGCCAGCTTCACCTGGTTCACGTCGTGCTGGTA
>Ga0182008_10001246_pt1 | contig 17468 bp, 18 predicted proteins | sample Sormic07211129_1_FD_120482 | JGI IMG/M metagenome (GOLD analysis project Ga0182008, IMG submission 120482) | Rhizosphere microbial communities from Sorghum bicolor, Mead, Nebraska, USA - 072115-129_1 metaG | ecosystem: Host-associated > Plants > Roots > Rhizosphere | place: USA: Nebraska...
CCGAACATGCCGACCACCGACACCGCGATCGCCACGTTGCCGCTCTGCACCAGCGAGAAGCCGTGGCGCTCGATCAGCAGCGGGCCCAGCCACAGGCCGCGCAGCGAGATGAAGGAGGCATAGGTCACGGCCGCCAGCGCCAGGATGCCCAGCGTGTGCGGCAGCGCGAACAGCGCGCCGTAGCTGCGCAGCGCGCCGAGCACCGAGGGCCGTTCCGAAGCCGCGACCGGTGCCGGCGGCTCCCGCACCAGCCAGAGGATCAGCGCCCAGGCCAGTGCCGAGCCCACGGCCAGCGCGAGGAAGCCGGTGCGCCAGGAGGTGGCCTGCACCAGCCACGCCAGCGGCGTGCCGGTCAGCAGCATGCCCAGCGAGCCCACGCCCAGCGTCAGGCCCGACACCGCGGCGAAGCGCTCGGGCGGGAACTGGCGTGCGATGAACACGGTGCACACCAGGAAGGCCGGCGCGCAGCCCACGCCGATCAGCACCTGGCCCACCACCAGCACGCCGAAGCTGGGCGCCATGGCCGACAGCAGCGCGCCCACGATGGCCAGCGGGAAGGCCAGCAGCACCGTGCGCCGCACGCCCTGCAGGTCGATGCCGATGCCCATCAGCAGTTGCAGCGCGCCGAAGGCGAAGTGGAAGGCGCCCGCGAACACGCCCAGCGCCTGCGGCGAGAGGCCGAACTCGGCCTGCAGCGGCGTGGCCAGGATCGCGGCGATGGTGCGGAAGGCCTGGCTCAGCGCGAAGGCGCCGATCAGCGCCAGCAGCATCAGCCAGGGGGGGACGTGTCTCGAGGGGCTCGTTGTCATTCTTGTCGCGCGCACGGGGCGCAAAGCCAATGCGACAGCGAGCCTAACCGCTCGCGCCGGGTCAGTCGAGCTTCACGCCGGTGCTCTTCACCACCTCGCGCCACTTGGCGACATCGGCCTGCACCAGCGCGGCGAAGGCCTCGGGCGTGTTGGCCACGGGCAGCGCGCCCAGGTCGAGCATCTGCTTGTTCACCTCGGGCTGCTTCACGGCTTCGGCGATGGCCTGCTGGAGGGTCTTCAGCACGGCCGGCGGCGTGCCCGCCGGTGCCAGCAGGCCGAACCAGCCCGACACCTCGTAGCCCGGCACGCCGCTCTCGGCCACGGTCGGGATCTCGGGCGCGCCGGGCCAGCGCTGCGCGGTGGTCACGGCGATGGCGCGCACCTTGCCGCTGCGCACGAAATTGATGGTCGAGGGCAGGTTGTCGAAGCCCACCTGCACCTGGCCGCCCATCAGGTCGGTGAGCATGGGCGCGGCACCCTTGTACGGCACGTGCAGCATGTCGACGTGGGCCATCATCTTGAGCAGCTCGGCGCTCATGTGCGGCGAACCGCCCAGGCTGGTCGAGCCGTAGTTGAGCTTGCCCGGCTGCGCCTTGGCGAGCGCCAGCAGCTCCTGCAGGTTCTTCGCCGGCACGCTCGGGTGCACCGCGATGATGTTGGGCGTGCTCGCGACGATGGTCACCGGCGCGAAGTCCTTCACCGCGTCGTAGGGCAGCGTCTTGTAGACCGCCGAGTTGATGCCGTGCGTGCTGGCCGTGCCCATCAGCAGCGTGTAGCCGTCGGCCGGCGAACGCGCCACCTCGGCCGAGCCGATGGCGCCGTTGGCGCCGCCCTTGTTCTCGACCACGAAGGGCTGCTTGAGCCGTTCGCTGAGCTGCTGCGCGGCCACGCGCGCGATGATGTCCGTGGTGCCGCCGGCCGGATAGGGCACGATGAGCCGCACCGGCTTGCTGGGGTAGCCCTGGGCCTGCGCTGCGGCCATGGCCGCCACCGACAGCAGGGCCGCGCCGAAGCATCGAATCGTCGTCTTCATCTGGCTTGTCTCCTTTTTCTATGAAGCTAGAGCAGGTGCTGCCCGTGCAGCTTGGGCGCGAGCGCGTCGGGCACCTCGATCTCGAAGCCCAGCACCGCGGCCGACAGCGCCTTGCCGTAGTTGTCCAGGCACAGGCTGCGCGACACGCCACCGCCCAGCGCGCCGTGGCAGACGAAGTTCATCGCGTCGATGTTGCGCGCCTCGTAGCGCAGCACCTCGCCGGTGATCGCGCCGCGGTAGAAGGCCTTGAAGCGCTCGGCCGTGAGCTGCTCGCGCAGCAGGTCGTAGAACTCGGGCTCGTAGGCGAAGACCGAGATGTTCGAGGTGTTGCCCTTGTCGCCTGAGCGCGCATGGGCCACGTGTTGCAGAAGAACTTTCATGGCGTTGCCTCAGCTTTCGAAGTACTGGATGGAGGCCGGCACCTGCTCGCGCGGCACCAGCGAGGACCACACGCCGATCACCTCGCGCGTGCGCTCCTGGTGCGGCACGCGCTTGCCGGTGTGGGCGATGCCCGAGACCGCCATGCCGTCGACCTCGCGGCCGACCTTCGCGGCCTCCTCGCGGGTCTTGGTGCGCGCCGCCACCCGCACCGCGATCTCGTAGGGCTCGGGCGCATCGGCGGGGGTCGCGTCGCCGTGGATCGCGTTGATGCCCAGGAAGTCGACGCGCATGTCCTCGGCGTCCAGCTTGACGATCTTGAAGCGCTCCTCGAGCACCTTCTTCGCGAGCTGCGCGCGGCGCAGCGCGCCCGGGCCGGCGTAGAAGAACATGTCCTCGCCGATGAAGCCCTCGGTGCAGCCGATCGAGACCTTGAGCGTGGGCGTGCGCGGCTTGCCGCCCAGGCCGGTGACGCGCACGCGGTCGGGGCCGAGCTGCTCGAGCTTGGCGCTGGTGAAGTCCACCACCGCATCGGGCGTGAGGTAGTTGGCCGGGTCGTGCACCTCGTAGAGCATCTGCTCCTTCACCGTCTGCAGCGTCACCGCGCCGCCGCTGCCGGCCACCTTGGTGATCACCACGTCGCCGTTGGCCTCGACCTCGGCGATCGGGAAGGCGAAGTTCCAGGGCTCGGGCACGTCCTTGAAGCCGGGGTCGGAGAAATAACCGCCGGTCACCTGCGCGCCGCATTCCAGCAGGTGGCCGATGCCGTTGCCCGCGCCCACGCGCGCATGGTCGAGCGGGTCCCAGCCGAACTCGTACATCATCGGCGCCATGAAGATCGACGGGTCGGCCACGCGGCCCGTGACCACGATGCGCGCGCCGGCCCGCAGCGCCTCGACGATCGGTTCGGCGCCGAGGTAGGCCTCGGCCGAGATCAGCGTGGGCTTCAGGGTGTGCGTGGGCTGGCCGTTCTCGAGGATGGTGTCGGTGAGTTCGAGCACGCGGTCGGTGATCAGGCTGCCGCTCACGGCCGCCACCTTCACGCCGGTCACGCCGATCTCCTGCAGCAGCTCGACGATGCGCTTCGCCGCGGCCACCGGATTGATCCAGCCCTGGTTGGAGACGATGCGCGTGCCGTTGCGCATGCAGGCCGGCAGCACCGCGCGCATGCGATCGTCGAGGTAGGTGTCGTAGCCCGGGAAGCTGGGGTCGCGCCGGGCGCGCACCTGCGCCGCCGACACGGTGGCCTCGGCCATGGTCTCGAAGCAGAGGTAGTCGAGTTCGCCGCGTTCGGCGTTCAGTGCGGCGGGCTCGACGCGGTCGCCCCACCAGGCTGCGCCCGAACCGATCCGGAGGGTCTTGCTCATGTGGTCTTGTCTCCTGTGTGTGCGGACGATTCTGTACAGTGCCCCGGGGCCCGACAACGCACGCCGCAGCACAGCGCCTGTGAAGCCGCGGCACAGTACAAAGAAACCCGCATGGACAAATTCGGCGAGATGACGGTCTTCCTCCGCGTGGTGGAAGAAGGCAGCTTTTCAGGCGCGGGCCGGCGGCTGGCGCTGTCGCCCTCGGCCGTGAGCAAGCTCATCGCGCGGCTCGAGGCGCGGCTCAACGTGCGGCTGTTCGAGCGCATCGCGGGCGCGATCCGGCTGACCGAGGAAGGCGCGCAGTTCCAGCGCGCGAGCCAGCGCGTGGTCGACGCGATGGCCGAGGCCGAGAACATCGCGGGCGCGGCCGAGACCGAGGTCTCGGGCACGCTGCACATCCACACGCCGCTGACCACCGCCAAGTACCTGCTCGCGCCGCTGCTGCCCGCGCTGATGGCGCGCCACCCGGCGCTCAAGCTCGAGTTCATCATCGGCACCGAGCGCGGCGACTTCGTCAAGCAGGGCATCGACGTGGCGATCCACAGCGGCCGGCCCACCGAGCTGTCGCTGATCGGCCGGCCGCTGATGCCGCGGCCCTGGGTGATCGCGGCCTCGCCGGCCTACCTGCGCGAGCACGGCACGCCGCGCACGCCCGACGAACTGCTGCGCCACCGCTGCCTGAACTTCACCATCCGCACGCAGTGGAACGCCTGGACCTTCCGCGAGAGCGACGGCGCGCTCAAGAGCATCGACATCCCGCGCCACATCGGCGCCAACCAGGGCGAGCTGCTGCGCACGCTGGCCATCGAGGGCCTGGGCGTGGTGCGGCTGGCCGAATTCAACATCGCGGCCGACCTGGCGCGCGGCGCGCTGGTGCCATTGCTGGCCGACTACCGCGAGAAGACCGACGACATGCTCTACGTGCTGTACCCGCGCGGCCGCGTGCTGGCGCCGCGGGTGCGCGCCTTCCTGAATTTTCTCGAGGAGAGTTTTCCGGCCGGCGCTGGGGCAAGATGAAAGCCTCTGCTCCCATCGAAAGGAATGCCATGCGAAAGTCCCTCTCCCTGATCGCCATGGCCGCCGCGGCCCTGGTCTTCGTGCCGCACGCCGCGCTGGCCCAGCCCGCGCCCGGCACCTGCGAATTCAAGAAGGCCGACATCGCACGCGACATCGAGGAAGCCAAGGCCAAGGGCCAGAAGAGCCGCGTGCGCGGCCTCGAGAAGGCGCTGCGTGAAACCCAGGCCAACTGCAGCGACGCCAAGCTGCAGAAGGCGCACCACGCGAGCATCCAGCGGCAGGAGAAGAAGGTGGCCGAGCGCCAGCGCGACCTCGACCAGGCACGCGCGCAGGGCAAGGCCGACAAGATCGCCAGCCGCGAGGCCAAGCTGGCCGAGGAACAGGCGCAGCTCCAGAAGCTGCGCACCGGCGCGCGCTAGAAAGCCTCGCGCCTCAGGCCTTGGCCGTCACCGGCCGTTCCTCGTGCCCGTCCGGATGGCGCGCGAAGCGGGCCGGGTCGCTGCCGTGCACCGGCGCCTCGTCCTTCCAGGGCCAGCCGCCGAACTGGGTGCGGCGGTAGTCCTGCATCGTCTGCGCGATCTCGGCCTGCGTGTTCATCACGAAGGGGCCGTACTGCGCCACCGGCTCGGCGATGGGCTTGCCCTGGAGCACCAGGAACTCGCCCTCGACCTCGCCGTTGAGCAGCTCGACCGCCTGGTCGGCGCGCAGCTCGATGGCCGCATGGCCCGTCACCTCGCGGCCGCCGACCTGCACCGACGCGCCCTTGAAGAAGTAGAGGCTGCGGCGCGTGCCGGTGCCCAGCGCGGCCGGCAGCGTCCAGCGGGCGCCGGGCGCCATGCGGATCGTCCAGATGGCCACGTCCGAGCCCTCCTGCGCGGCCCACGAATCGGGCGGCGGCGCGAGCGGGCCGCCGGTGCTGCCGGGTGCGCCGTCCACCGGCCCGATGCGACCGGCCACGCAGGCCACGTCGGTGCTGCGGCCCTCGCCGTCGGTGGCGGTGAAGCGCGGCACGTCCTCGGCCCAGAACATGGTGAAGTGCGGCGCCACCATCTTGTGGCTGGCCGGCAGGTTGAGCCAGATCTGGAACAGCTCCAGCGGATTGGGCGCGCCCGCATCGAGCAGCGGGAACATCTCGGAATGCACGATGCCCTTGCCCGCGGTCAGCCACTGCACGTCGCCGCCGCCGAAGCGCGCGGCCGCGCCCAGCGAGTCGGAATGGTCGATCAGGCCCTTGCGCACGATGGTCACGGTCTCGAAGCCGCGGTGCGGGTGGCCCGGGAAGCCGGGGATCTCCTCCCCGTGGTACATGCTCCAGCCGTCCTTGCGGCTGAAGTCCTGGCCGATGGCGCGGCCGGCCAGCGATGCGGCCGGCCCCATCGCGCCATTGGCCGCGGGGTAGGCGTCGTCGTGGTACGCGCAGAACAGGAACGGGTCGATGGTCTCCCACGGAAAGCCGAGGGGCTTGATCTGGACGATGGGGTCGGTCATGGGGTCTTCCTTGTGTGTGCCGGGCCGATGGGGCGCGGCGATCCAGCCTCGAATATGGGGGCGGATCGGGCGCCGCAAAGGCCGCCGCGGAAGACAGGCTGTTGCGCCAGCGGAACGGCTAGGCAATGCCCGCGATGCGCCCGATGTCCTCGGCGCAGCGCTGCAGCCGCGGCAGCAGATCGAACAGGTCGTCGTGCGCGGTGTGGGTGCCGCGCAGCGAGGCGATGGTCAGCACGGCGCGGGTGCGGCCGCGCGGGTTGCCGACCGGCACGCTCAGGTCGCGGCCGCCCACGAAGCGCGCGTTCTCGGCATAGCCCCAGCCGTCGGCGCGCATCTTGGCCAGCAGCGCCAGGTAGGCGGCGCGCTCCTCGGCGCTGCGGCGCTGGTACTCGGCGCGGCGGCCGAGCAGCTCGTCGCGCTCGGCGTCGGGCGAGTTGGCCAGCAGCACCTGGCCCGACAGCGTGTCGACCGCCGAATGCAGCGAGCCGGCCTCGACCGAGAGCCGGATCGAGGTCGGCGCATCGACCTGCGTCAGCACCAGCAGCTGGTCGCGGTGCAGCACGCTCAGGTGGCAGGACTCGCGGATGTTGTCGACCAGTTCGCGCATCGGCGCCGTGGCCGCGCGCAGCAGCTGCTCGTGCGGCGAATGGGTGCGGCTCAGTTCGAACAGCTTGAGCGTGAGCACGTAGCCGCCGTTGTCCTCGCGCCGCAGGTAGCCGCGCGCCTCCAGCGCGCTCAGCATGCGGAACAGCTCGCTGGGCTCGCGGCCCAGCGCCCGCGCCAGCTGCGCCTGCGTCATCGGCACCGCCTGCGCCGACAGAAGCTCGAGCACGTCGAGCGCCTTCTCGACCGCCGGCACCGCGTACTTGGGGCGGCGTTCGGCGTCGGTGTCGTCGGTCTCGGGGGCGGTGGTGTGCTTCATGGGCCGATCAGTTTAGCCCTGTGCCGAACGCCTTTCGACGATGTGCAGGTGCTCGCAGACCAGCACCGTCTCCTGCCGCTGGTTGGTCACGGTGACGGTCTCGACCACGATGCCGTGGCCGCTGCGCTTGGGGTGGTCGCGCTTGTCGGTGATCTCCACCTTGGAGTAGATCGTGTCGCCGATGAACACCGGCTTCACGAAGCGCAGGCGGTCGTAGCCGTAGGACATGGCGCGCGGGTTGATCACCGTGGCCGTCAGGCCGATGCCCACGCTGAAGACCAGCGTGCCGTGCGCGATGCGCTGGCCGAAGTCCTGCGTGGCGCACCAGGCGGCGTCCATGTGGTGCGGGAAGAAGTCGCCGGTCTGGCCGGCGTGCAACACGATGTCGGCCTCGGTGAGGGTGCGGCCGGTGGTGGTGCGCGTGGCGCCCGGCACGTAGTCTTCGAAGAATTGCTCGTGGGTCATGGTGCGAGAGAGGAGGAAGGTGAGGAAGGCAGGCCGTACTCGCGCGCGATGGCCTCGGTGTCGGCGCCCAGGCGCGGCGCGCCCTGCGCGCTGTAGAGCCGCCGGCCGTCGATGCGGATCGGGCAGCGCGTGGTCTGCATCGTGGCGCCGCTGGCGCTGCGGATGGTCTGTGTCATGCCCAGCGCGGCGAAGGCCGGGTGGGCGGTGAGCTGCGGCCAGCGCAGCACGTCGGCGCTCCACACGCCGGCCGGCTCGAGGATCGCGAGCCAGTGGGCGCTGTCCTGTGCCAGCAGGTCCTGCTGCAGCTGCTGCTTGAGCGCGTCGCGGTTGCGGAACCACCCGCCGCGGTCGGCCGCCAGCGCGGCCAGCGCGTCGCTGCCGATCAGCTGCGCGAGCCGGTCCATCGGCGTCATCGCCACCGCCATGAAGCCGTCGCGCGTGCGGTAGATGCCGTAGGGCGCGGCGCCGTGCACGCTCGCATGGTTCTCGGCGGTGCGCGCGGGCTGGCTGCCGTCGCCATTGAGGAAGGCGGTGAAGGGCTCGAACTGCAGGTCCAGCGCCGACTCGAGCAGGCTCACGTCGACCCGGCCGCCGCGCCCGGTCACGCCGCGCCGCAGCAGCGCGGCGAGGATGCCCTGCACCAGGTGCGCGCCGGTGATCACGTCGATCATCGAGACGCCGGCCGGCACCGGCGGGCCGCTGCCGTCGGCGTGCGCATCGCCGCCCAGCCAGGCCAGGCCCGAGAGCGACTGCACCAGCAGATCCTGGCCGGGCTTGTCGCGCCACGGGCCCTCCTCGCCGTAGCCGGTGACGGCCGCGTAGACGAGGCGCGGGTTGAGCGCCATCGCACTGGCCGCGTCGAGCCCGATGCGCTCCATCACGCCGGGGCGGAAGTTGTGGATCATCACGTCGGCGCCTGCGATCAGCGCCTTCACCCGCGCCAGGTCGGCCGGCGCCTTCAGGTCGGCCGCGAAGCTGCGCTTGCGCCGGTTGATGGTGTGGAACAGCGCGCTGTCGCCCTCGAAGGTCTGGTCGGCCAGCACCAGGCCGCGGCACAGGTCGCCCCCGTCGGGCCGTTCGACCTTGACCACGTCCGCGCCCAGGTCGGCGAGCCGCAGCGCACACGAGGGGCCGGCCAGGAACTGGCTGAAATCCAGCACGCGCAGGCCGGCCAGCGGCAAGGCCTCCGGAGTCGATGAATCAAGCATGAGCAAACAGTAAGTTCATATGAGTTGGCATGCGTGCGCCTTGTCGCGGAAAACCCTAATCGACAATGCACAAGTCTGGCAGCATCATTTCATACATGAACTGATAGTTCATATAGGAATTACACCAATGCGCCCCGAGCGCTCTCCCTTGGAGACAACCATGACCTCCCGCCGCACCGTCGTTTCGACCCTGTCCACCCTCGCCGCCGGTCTGGCGCTGGCCCTCGGCGCCGTCGCGCCCGCGGCGGCGCAGAACTACAGCCTGCGTTTCTCCACCTCGCAGGTGAACCCCAACGAACCGGTGGTGAAGGTGATGCATTCCTTCGCCGACCGGGTGAAGGAGCGCTCGGGCGGGCGCATCACGCTGAACATCTTCACGGGCGACCAGCTGGGCCCGCAGAAGAAGGTCAACGAGATGATCAAGGGCGGTGCGCGGGTGCTGAGCGTGACCGACTACGGCCAGCTGAGCCAGTTCGTGCCCGACCTCGGCATCCTGGCCGGCCCCTACCTCTACGGCAGCCAGGACGAGGCGAAGAAGCTGTTCGCCTCCGAGGTGTTCAAGGAGATGTCGACCCGCCTCGAGCAGCAGGGCATGAAGCTGATCGTGGTCGACGGCCTGTTCGGCGTGCGCCACGTGCTGGGCAGCAAGCCGGTGCGCACGCCCGCCGACATGGCCGGCATGACGCTGCGCGTGCCGCCCTCGCCGATCATGCTCGAGACCTTCACCGCCCTGGGCGGCCGGCCCACCGCGCTGCCCTGGGGCGAGGTCTACAACGCGCTGCAGACCAACGTGGTCGATGCGGCCGAGGCCAACTACGGCTCGCTGGTCGGCTCCAAGCTCTACGAGGTGCGCAAGGTGCTGTCGACCACGGCCCACCAGACCATGTACGTCGCGATGGTCACCAGCACCGACTTCTTCAAGAGCCTGCCACCCGACCTGCAGACCGTGCTGCTCGACGAAGGCAAGAAGGCCGGCGCCGAACTGACGCAGCTCACGCTCGCCTCCGACGCGGCCTATGCCGACGAGATGAAGAAGGCTGGCGTGCAGTTCGTGACCGACGTCGACCACAAGGCCTTCGCCGAGAAGGCCAAGGTCGCCTACGCCAAGGTGCCCGGCCTCACGCCCGGCATGTACGACAAGGTCCGCGCCGCGATGACGCGCTGAGCGGCCGCTTCGGTCCATTCCAACACTTCACATCCATGACTGAATCGGTCGTTCCCGCCGGCCCGCCGGCGGCGCCTCTCCCTGCGCCGATCGGGCCCGGGCCCCTGCTGAGCCTGCGCCGCGCGGACGAGGCCATCGGCGTGCTCTGCGCCTGCGCCATCGTGCTGTCCATCACCTGGGGCGTGGTCACGCGCTACCTGTTCCCGCAGCCCGCTTCCTGGACCTTCGAGGTCGCGGTCATCGCCTTCGGCTGGCTGGTGTTCTTCGGCGCCGCGGCCTGCATCCGCTGGCGCATGCATGCCGACGTCGACGCCCTGGTCGCGATGTTCCCGCCCGCGGTGCGGCGCGGCATCTTCATCTTCAACTGGTGGCTGCTGGCCGTGCTGTTCGCCACGCTGACCGCCATGTTCGTCTGGCAGGCGGTCATCGCGCACTCGATCCGCGTGGTGGTCATCGACATCCCGCGCTCGGTGGTCTACGGCCCGATGGCCTTCGCGTCGCTGCTCATGCTGGTGCAGCACATCCTGCTCAAGCCCTGGGCCACGGGCTGGAAATGGCAACCGTCTTCGGAGATGTCGCTGTGAGTTCCTTCCACCTCTGGCTGCCGGCCATCCTGATGCTGGTGCTGCTGGCCCTGCAGACGCCCATCACCTGGTCCATGGCCATCGCGGCGCTGGGCTTCTTCGTGCTCAACATCGGCGAGATGCCGCTGGCCAACTTCGCGCAGCAGATGGCCGAGGGCACCGAGTCGGTGTCGCTGCTGGCACTGCCGCTGTTCGTGCTGGCCGGCTGCATCATGAACGCCTCGGGCATCACGCGGCGGCTGCTCAACCTGGCCGAAGTGCTGGTCGGCCACATGACCGGCGCGCTGGCGCAGATGTGCACCGTGCTCGCCACGCTGCTCGGCGGTCTCACCGCCTCGGCCAACGCCGATGCCGCGATGCTGGCCAAGACCATCGGCACGCAGATGGTGGCGCGCGGCTACAGCGCGCCCTTCGCGGCGGTGATCACCTCGTCGGCCGCGATCATCACCGCGCTGATCCCGCCCTCGATCGGGCTGATCATCTACGGCTTCCTGGCGGAGGCCTCGATCGGCCGGCTGTTCGCGGCCGGCATCGTGCCGGGCCTGCTGCTGGCCGTGGCGCTGATGTTCACCACCCACGTGCTGGCCATCCGGCGCAAGTACAAGCCGCAGCGCGCCACGCGCGCCAATGCCAAGGAGCTGGGCCAGGCGCTGATCGACGGGCTGTGGGCGCTGTCGATCCCGGTGGTCATCATCCTGGGCACGCGCTACGGCATCTTCACCACCACCGAGTCGGGCGCGATCGTGGTGCTCTACGTGCTGGCGGTCGCGATCTTCGGCTACCGCGAGATGAAGATCGGCCAGCTGCCGGAAGTGCTGGCCGAATCGGTGCGCGACTCGGCCAGCGTGATGATGATGATCTGCGCCGCCTCGGCCTTCGGCTTCTACCTTTCGTGGGAGCAGGTGCCGCAGGCGATGTCGGGCTGGCTCGCGGGCACCACCAAGGACCCGATCCTGCTGCTGCTGCTGATCAACCTGGTGCTGATCGTGCTGGGCACGGCCATCGAGGGCTCGGCCGCGCTGATCATCCTCACGCCCATGCTGCTGCCGCTGATCGACGGTGCGCACATCGACAAGGTGCACTTCGGCATCGTGCTGATCACCAACCTCACGATCGCCGGCATCACGCCGCCGGTGGGCGGGCTGATGTACATCTCCTCGCAGACGCTCAAGGTGCGCATGGGCGACTACTCGCGCGAGGTGGTGCCCTACCTGGCCGTGATGATGGGCCTGCTGGTCATCCTCTCGATCTTCCCGCAGATCTCGCTGTGGCTGCCGAACCTGCTCTACGGCACCGGCGCCGTGCAGTGACGCCCCGCGCGACCGTTCTCCCTTCTGTCGAATCCGCATGACAACCATCACCCTCAAGGGCATGACGTGGGACCACCCACGCGGCTACGAACCCCTGGCCGCCTGCTCGGCGCTGTGGCAGCAGCGCACCGGCGTCCGGATCAGCTGGGACCGCCGTTCGCTGCAGGACTTCGAGTCCTTCCCGGTCGACGAACTGGCGCGCCAGTACGACCTGATCGTGGTCGACCATCCGCACGTGGGCCAGGTCACGCGCGAAGGCTGCCTGCTGCCCTTCGACGAGGCGCGGCTCGCGTCGATCGCGCAAGGCACCGTGGGCCGCTCCTTCCCCAGCTACCACTGGCAGGGCCGGCAATGGGCGCTGCCCATCGACGCGGCCACGCAGGTGCAGGCCTGGCGGCCCGACCGGCTCGAGGCCGCGCCCACCGACTGGGCGCAGGTGCTCGAACTCGCCCGGGCCGGCCGCGTGGCGCTGCCGCTGCGCGCGCCGCATTCGCTGATGTGCCTCTACACGCTCTGCGCGCAGCGCGGCGCACCCGGCCGGGTTGAAGGGCCCGAGCTGTTCGACGTCGAGGTGGCGAGCGAAGTCTGCGAACAGCTGCGCGCGGTGATCGACGTGATCGATCCGCAGTGCCTCGCGATGGACCCGATCGCGGTGTTCGAGGCCATGGCGCAGCCGGCTTCGCGCATCGACTGCGTGCCGCTGATCTACGGCTACGTGAACTACGCCTGGCAGGGCTTCCGGCCGGTGCGCCTGGGCTTCGCCGACATCCCGCGCTTCCAGGGCCGCGGCCCCGTGGGCTCGGCGCTGGGCGGCACCGGCATCGCGGTGTCGGCCCGCACCGCGCATGCGAAGGAGGCCTTCGACTTCGCGCTCTGGGTGGCCGACGCCGAGGCGCAGCGCGGCCCCTTCGCGGCCGCGGGTGGCCAGCCCGGCCATGCGGCGGCCTGGGAAGACGAGGCGGTCAATACCACCGCCGGCGACTTCTACCGCGCCACGCGCGCCACGCTCGAGGGCGCCTGGGTGCGGCCGCGGCATGACGGCTACATGCCCTTCCAGCACGCGGCCTCGCTGCGGCTCAACGCCGGCTTGCAGTCCGCCGAGCCGGCGCGCGCGATCGTGCAGGCGCTCAACACCATGTTCCGCGAGAGCCTCGCGCCATGACCGCGCCGCTCGAAGGCCTGCTGGTGCTGGACCTCGCGCAGTTCCTGTCGGGGCCCTCGGCCGCCCTGCGGCTGGGCGACCTGGGCGCGCGCGTGATCAAGGTCGAGCGCCCGGGCAGCGGCGACATCTGCCGCACGCTCTACCTCACCGACACCGACGTGGGGGGCGACTCCACGCTGTTCCATGCGATCAACCGCAACAAGGAGAGCCTGGCGATCGACCTCAAGACGCCCGAGGACCTGGCCGCGCTGAAGCGGCTGGTGGCGCGGGCCGACGTGCTGATCCAGAACTTCCGCCCCGGCGTGATCGAGCGCCTGGGCCTGGGCTACGCGGACGCGAAGGCGCTCAACCCGCGCCTGGTCTATGCGGGCGTCTCGGGCTACGGCGAGAGCGGGCCCTGGGTCGACATGCCGGGCCAGGACCTGCTCGCGCAATCGCTCTCGGGCGTGACCTGGCTCAACGGCCACGAGGGCGACGGCCCGGTGCCGCTCGGGCTCTCGATCGCCGACATGCTGGCCGGCCACGCGCTGACCGAAGGCATCCTCGCGGCCCTGGTGCGGCGCGGCATCACCGGCGAAGGCGCGCACGTGCAGACCAGCCTGCTCGAGGCGCTGGTCGACCTGCAGTTCGAACTGCTCACCACGCACCTCAACGACGGCAAGCGCCTGCCCACGCGCGCGGGTTTCCGCAACGCCAACGCCTACCTCGCCGCGCCCTACGGCATCTACCCGACCAGCGACGGCTACCTGGCGCTCGCGATGATGCCGCTGGCGCAACTGGCGCAGACGCTGCCCCTGCCCGCGCTCGCCGGCTACGGCGCGCAGGACGCCTTCACCCAACGCGACGAGATCAAGCGGCTGATCGCGGCCACGCTCTCGCAGCAGCCCACCGCGCACTGGCTCGCACGGCTGCAGCCGGCCGACGTGTGGTGCGCCGAGGTGCTCGACTGGCCGCGCCTGCTCCAGAGCCAGGCCTTCGGCCTGCTCGACATGCTGCAGACGGTGCAGCGCGGCGACGGCACGCCGGTGCACACCACGCGCGGCCCGGTGCGCATCGACGGCGCCCGCGCCCGCAGCGCCCGCGGCGCACCGCGGGTGGGCGAGCACAGCGCGCCGATCCGGGCCGAGTTCGGCCTCTGATCCCTCTTTTTCTTCAACGCTTCTTCCATCCAGACCCACCATGAGCCTCGCAGGCAAGACCGTCCTCATCACCGCCGCCGCCCAGGGCATCGGCCGCGCCAGCGTCGAAGCCTTCTCGCGCGCCGGCGCCACCGTGTGGGCCACCGACATCAACGAAGCCGCGCTGGCCGAACTCGCCGCGCTGCCGGGCGTGGAGACCCGCCGGCTCGACGTGCTGCAGGACAGCGCCGTGCAGGCACTGGTGGTGGAGATCGGCGCGGTCGACGTGCTGTTCAACTGCGCGGGCGTGGTGCATGCGGGCAATGTGCTCGAGGCGCCCGAGAAGGACCTCGATTTCGCCTACGACCTCAACGTCAAGGCCATGGTGCGCACCATCCGCGCGGTGCTGCCGGGCATGCTCGCGCGCCGCGACGGCGCGATCATCAACATGGCCTCGGTGGCCAGCAGCGTGAAGGGCGTGCCCAACCGCTTCGCCTACGGCGTGACCAAGGCGGCGGTGATCGGCCTGACCAAGTCGGTCGCGGCCGACTTCGTGGCGCAGGGCGTGCGCTGCAACGCGATCTGCCCCGGCACCGTCGATTCGCCCTCGCTGCACGAGCGGCTGCGCGCGCAGGGCGACTACGAGGCCGCGCGCACCGCCTTCATCGCGCGCCAACCCATCGGCCGCATCGGCCAGCCCGAGGAGATCGCCGACCTGGTGCTCTACCTGGCCCAGGCGACCTACACCACCGGCCAGATCCACGTGATCGACGGCGGCTGGGCGATTTGAGCGTTCTTCAGCGGTAGAACACCTCGACCCGGCCCTTGAGCTTGAGCAGCAGCGGCTTGCCCTTGCGGTCGACGGTCTTGCCGGCCGGCACCTTGATCCAGCCTTCGCTGATGCAGTATTCCTCGACGTCGGCGCGTTCCTTGTCGTTGAAGCGGATGCCGATGTCGTGCTCGAACACGGCGGCCACGTGGTGCGGGCTGCGCGGGTCGATGGAGAGATGGTCGGGCAGGGCGGGACGGTCGGTGGTATCGGTCATGGGCATGTGATTTCTTCGAAGCCGCCATTTTCTCTGGGAAACTGCGCGGGTCCATGCCACGCCCCCTGCATCGCCTCGCCGCCATCGATTTCGACGCCCCCTCGGAGGTGGTGGCGCGCGCGCTGATCGGCGTCACGGTGCTGGTCGACGGCGTGGGCGGGCGCATCGTCGAGACCGAGGCCTACGACCGCGACGACCCGGCCTCGCACACCTTCGGCGGGCCGACGCTCCGCAATGCCGCCATGTTCGGCCCCTCGGGCCGGGTCTACGTGTACCGCTCCTACGGCATCCACTGGTGCCTGAACTTCGTCTGTCGCGAGGCCGGCCACGGCGCCGGGGTGCTGATCCGCGCGCTCGAGCCCACGGCCGGGCTGGCGACCATGCGCCGGCGGCGCGGGCTCGAGGACCTGCGCCTGCTGTGCGCGGGCCCGGGCCGCGTCGGCCAGGCGCTGGGCATCGATGCGGGCTTCAACGGCCAGGCGCTCGATGCGCCGCCCTTCGTGCTGATCGCCGCGCCCGGCGAGCAGCCGCCGGTGCAGGTCGAGGTCGGCCCGCGCATCGGCATCACGAAGGCGGCCGAGGTGCCGTGGCGCTTCGGCGAAAAGGGCTCGCGCTTCCTCAGCAAGCCCTTCCGCACCGCAGGCCGCTAGCCGCCGGTGGACACCGGCGCGGCATTGCCGGCCGCCTGTTCCGTCGTCTCGCGCCAGCCACCGCCCAGCACCTTGTAGAGCGTGAGCCGGTTGGCCTGCTCGATCAGCTGCAGGCTGATCAGCGACTGCTGCACCGTGTAGAGCGAGCGCTGCGCATCGAGGACGTCGAGGTAGGCCGCGCCGCCGCTCTTGAACAGCGCATCCGACAGCTCGAAGGCGCGCGTGGTCGCGGCCACCAGCGACTGCTGCGCCGCCAGGCGCTCGCCCAGCGTGCGGCGCGCGGCGAGCGCATCGGCCACCTCGCGGAAGGCCACCTGCAGCGTCTTCTCGTAGCTCGCCAGCTGGATCTGCTGCTGCGCCTGGGCCACGCCCAGGTTGGCGCGGTTGAGGCCGGCGTCGAAGATCGGCAGGTTGATCGAGGGCGCGAAGCTCCAGGCCGCGCTGCCGTCCTTGAACAGGCCCGACAGGCTGCTGCTGGCCGTGCCCGCCGAGCCGGTCAACGTGATGCGCGGATAGAAGGCCGCGCGCGCGGCGCCGATGTTGGCGTTGCTCGCGCGCAGCGCATGCTCGGCCGCCAGCACGTCGGGCCGCTGCTGCAGCACCGACGATGGCAGCTCGGCCGGCGGCGGCAGCAGCTGGGCCGCGGGCGCCTGCGCGATCTCGGTGATCGGCGGCGGCAGCAGCGCGGGCGGCACCGCGGTGCCCACCAGCAGGGTCAGCGCGTTGCGGCTCTGCTCGACCTGGCTGTCGAAGGCCGCGGCGTCGGCGCGCGCGGTGTCGACCGTGGTCTGGGCCTGCGCCAGCGCCAGGCCCGACTGGGCCCCGAGCTCGTAGCTGCGCTTGATCAGGTCATAGGACTTCTGCCGGCTGGCCAGCGTGTCGCGTGCCAGCTGCAGGCGCTGCTGGTCGGTGGCGAGCACCAGCCAGGCCGTGGCCACCTCGGCCACCAGGCTGATCTGCGTGCCGCGGCGTGCGTCCTCGGTGCCGAAGTAGCTTTCCAACGCGGCCTCGTTGAGGTTGCGCACCCGGCCGAACAGGTCGAGCTCGTAGGCGGTGAGCCCGAGGCTCACGTTGTACTGCGTCGCGGTGCGCGACACGCCGCTGGCCGACACGCCGCCCGGTGTGCGCGTGCGGTTGCCGCCCGCGCCCAGGCCGAGCGCGGGGAAGGCCGCGGCGCGCGAGATGCCGTACTGTGCCAGCGCGCGATCGATGTTGAGCGCGGCGACGCGCGCATCGCGGTTGTTCGCGAGCGCGAGCTCGACCACGCCGCGCAGCCGCGCATCGACGAAGAAGTCGCGCCAGCCGATGTCGCGCGCGGCGGGCGCGGCGGTGTCGGCACCGGCAGCCGAGGTCCAGGCCGCGGGCACCGGCGCGGCGGGTTGCGTGTACTGCGGCGCGAGGTTGACGCAGCCCGCGAGCAGCGCGGCGGGCAGCAGGAGGCCGAAGGTGGCGCGTCGCGAGGAAGCGGTGTGGCGCGTCATCTCAATGGCTCCCTTGCTCGATGGCCGGCGTCGAGGCCGACGAGGCATTCTTGCGCGCCCGGCGACGCTCCATGAAGCTGCTGATCAGCACGAAGAACAGCGGCACGAAGAAGATGCCCAGGGCCGTGCCCACCACCATGCCGCCCAGCACCGCGGTGCCGATCGACTGGCGGCCGCCCGCGCCCGCGCCGGTCCCGATGGCCAGCGGCAGCACGCCGAAGCCGAAGGCCAGCGAGGTCATCAGGATGGGCCGCAGCCGCAGGCG
>Ga0182008_10001247_pt1 | contig 17467 bp, 16 predicted proteins | sample Sormic07211129_1_FD_120482 | JGI IMG/M metagenome (GOLD analysis project Ga0182008, IMG submission 120482) | Rhizosphere microbial communities from Sorghum bicolor, Mead, Nebraska, USA - 072115-129_1 metaG | ecosystem: Host-associated > Plants > Roots > Rhizosphere | place: USA: Nebraska...
ATGCTCCAGAAATAGTGGCAGGTCTCCTCTGTTTCCGGTGTAATTCCGTGGAACCCGCGCATGTGGAAGCCGCCGCGGCTCGGGTCGTCGATCGCGTCCGTGCCGGGCTCCACGGCCCCCGTCCAAATCCTCAGGTGCGACAGCTCGAACTCGATTTCCTGCCAGCGGTCGCATTTGTCACCGAACGGCCAGGCGGCCTTGTACGTGGGCGGCGGCGTGGAGCCAGGCATGAGGCGCACCACGCGCACCTTGTCGCCATCCTGCGTGACCTTCATCTCCGCGTTCATGTGCAGCCGCGCGTTGCCGCCGATCGTCTTGAGGTGCACGTAGCCGAGGTGGCTCAGGTCCAACAGATTGTCGTGGATCAGCTGCCAAGGCGCCTGGTAGTGGTACTTGCCGGTGCCAAACTTGTAGCGCGCGTCATCGTGCCAGGGGTAGTCGGGGGCTCCACGAGTGGGCGCCGAGCCCTGCTCCTGCGGCATCCAGATCCACAGGATGTGGTTCTTCTCGACGATGTGAAAGGACTTCACGCAGGCCTTGACGGGCACGCGGTCTTGCCCCGGCACTTCGATGCACCGCCCGTTCGGGGCGTACAGCATGCCGTGATAGCCGCAGCGCACGCCATCTGCCTCCACGGTGCCGCACGACAGCGGCAGCGAGCGATGGCAGCAGCGGTCTTCGAGCGCGGCCAGCCGGCCGTCGCCCGTGCGAAACAGCACCATCTTCTGGTTGAGAAATGTGCGGGCGATCGGCTTGTCGGCAAGCTCGGACGAAAAGCCGGCCACGTACCACTGGTTCAGCGGAAAGAGGCTCATGGGGGGGACTCCTTGAAGGTGAGCTGCGAGGTCACAGGTCCAGGACCAGGACGGGTGTCTTGGAACGCGAGCAGCAGGGCGTGAACTGGTCGTTCGCCGCGCGCTCGGCGTCGTTGAGATAGCTGTCGCGGTGGTCCGGCGTGCCTTCCAGCACGCGCGTGAGGCAGGTGCCACACACGCCGGATTCGCATGAGAACGGTACGTCCACGCCGCAGCCGAGCAGCACCTCGAGCACGCTCTTGCCCGTGGGGATCCGCAGCGTCCGTTTCGATTGCGCGAGCTGGACGTCGAATTCGGTGTCCGCCGGCGACGACGCCGCTGATCCCGCGAAGTACTCGCGATGCAGCCGCTCCTCGGGCCAACCGAGGCGCCGGGCAGTCTCCAGCACATGATCCATGAAGCCGGATGGCCCGCAGACGTACAGGTGAGTACCCGGCTGGGCGCGCGAGAACACGCTTTCTGCGTCGAACTTCTGCGCCGGCTCGCCGTCGCCGAAATGGAAACGGACGCGCTCTCCAAACGCTGCGACGCGCAGCTCGTCGAGGAAAGCCGTGCGCGCCGGCGAGCGCGTGCAGTAGTGCATCTCGAAGCTGCCGCCTTGGCGATGCAGCGTCTTCGCCATCGCGAGGATGGGGGTCACTCCGATACCGCCCGCGACGAGCAGGCTGTGCGGCGCCGGCACGAGCGCGAAGTGGTTGCGCGGCGCGCTCACCCGCAGCGTGCTGCCGGCATGCACGACGTCATGCATCCCGGCCGAGCCGCCGCGTGATGCGGGCTCGCGCAGCACTGCGATGCGCCAGCGCCGGCGGTCCCCAGGATCTCCGCACAGCGAGTACTGGCGCACCACGCCCGAGCGCACGTGCACGTCGAGGTGCGCTCCCGCGATGAAGGCGGGCAGCTCGTCCCCATCTGGGCGCGCCAGCTCGAAGCTGCAGATGCCTTCGGCTTCCTGCCGGCGGCGGCTGACAATGACACTCAGCTCGTCCATGCGTTCATTCCTCTTCCGGCGCACGCTTGCGCGGGCGCTTGGACGCGTTCGGATAGTTCTTGTCGATGTAGACCTGCGTCGCGGCTTCCACCGCAGGCAGGTTCTCGTGCAGGCGCCGCAGTAAACCGATGAGAGTTTCGATCTCCTGCTTGGTCAGCACCGAGAGGAAGGCGCGTTCGCGCTCCAGCGCTACATCACGGATCTGGTCGTGCAACGCCCGCCCTTTGGGCGTGAGCATTGCCACGCGGGCGCGGCCGTCATTGGGATCCAGCTCCACGCGAATCAGGCCGGTCTCCTGCATGGCCTTGAAGCAGCGGCTCACAGAAGCCTTGTCCAGGCCGATCACCTTGGAGACCTGCTGCGCCGAGATGGAACCCTCGATCGCCAGCAGTACCAGGCAGCGCCAGGTCTCGATGCCGACGTCGAAGAGGTTCAGGTAGTGCTGCGAGGCGCCGCGCGACAGCTTGTTGGCAATCCACGTGAGGTAGGCGGGCACATAGCGGTCGAGGTCGACCGGCTTGGCGCTCTTGGCGGGGGCGGAGTTTCGGGCGGCGTTCATGCCCCGATTTTCTGCGTACATCCCTGTCTTCCTTCCTTCTTAGTGCACGGCCATGCCGACCCAGCGCCCGAGCGTGGCTTCGTCCTGCAGCAGGTCACCAGCCTCGGCCTCGTGCACGACCGTGCCGTGGTCGAGGATGACCGCCCGCTGTGCGTAGCCCAGCGCTTCGTCGACTTGCTGCTCCACGATCACCACGGCGATGCCGGTCTGCCGGCTCATGTTGCGAAAGGCCGCCAGGAGCTCCTGCCGGATCAGCGGCGCCAGGCCCTCGAGCGGCTCGTCCAGCAGCAGCAGGCGCGGTTGCCCCAGCAGTGCGCGGGCGACCGACAGCATTTGCTGCTCACCCCCCGACAACTGCGCGCCGCCGTTGCGCCGCCGCTCGGCCAACCGCGGGAAGAGCGCGTACGCATCTTCGAGCGCGGCCCGAGGGCGTTGCTTGAGCCCGGCCAGCAGGTTCTCTTCCACAGTCAACGACGGGAAGATGTCGCGTGTCTGCGGCACGTAGCCCAGACCACGCTGCGCCCGCTGGTGCGCGCTGAGCGAAGTAACGTCCTCGCCCTCGAACAGGACGCGGCCCGCCCGCAGCGGCACCAGGCCCATCACCGCACGCAGCACCGTGGTTTTTCCCACGCCGTTGCGGCCGATCATGGCCAGGCGTTCGCCCCGCGTGACCTCAAACGAGAGGCGGTCCAGCACCGTCGTGGGCCCGTAGCCGGCGACGGCCTGTCGAACGGAAAGCATGGCCTCGCCCATCTCAATTCCCCAAGTAAGCCGCGCGGACCTTGGGATCGCGGCGGATCTGCTCAGGCGTTCCGTCGGCGAGCATCGCACCTTCGGCCAGCACCAGGATGCGGGTGGCAAAGCGGAACACCAGGTCCATGTCGTGCTCCACGAGCAGCACGCCCAACTCGCGCGGCAGTGCACCCAGCGCCTCCAGCAGCCGCGCGCCATCGCCCTTGGGCACGCCCGCCATGGGCTCGTCCAGCAGCAGCACCTTGGGCCGAAGCGCCAGTGCCAGTGCCATTTCGATCAGGCGCTGTTCTCCGTACGCCAAGTCCTGGGTCGGCGTGGCGGCGTGCCTGCGCAATCCGAAGCGGGCCAGCAACTCCTGTGCCTCAGCCTGCAAAGCGGGATAGCGGTCGATACCGCGCCAGGCGCGCCACGTCAGCCGCTCGCGTTCAAACAACGCGAGCTCGATCTGCCGCTGCACCGGAAAGTGCGGCGCCAGCGTGGTGATCTGGAAGGTGCGGGCCAGTCCCGCTCTCACGCGGCCGGCCTGCGGCTGACGCGTCACGTCCTCACCGCGCAGGTGGATCGCGCCAGAGTCGGGGCGCAAGACGCCGCTGATCTGATTGACCAGCGTCGTTTTGCCGGCGCCATTGGGACCGATCAGCGCGAGGCGCTCGCCTTCAGCGAGGCTGAACGACACGTTGCGTGTAACGTGCAGGCCACCGAAGCGCTTGTCCAGGGATCGGACTTGCAACAGGCGGGTCATGCTTTCGCTCCGAGGCGGGACCGCAGCCACGGCCAGACTTTGGCTGGCGGGACGAGCACGACGAGCATCAGCAGGATGCCCACGACGGACAGCCAGTGGTACGGGTTGATGGACGCCGCGGTGTGATGCAGCAGCGTGAACACAGTCGCGCCCACCAGCGCGCCGGCGAGCCGCCCAGCCCCGCCGAGGATCAGCATCACCAGGGCTTCGGCGGACAAGGCGAAGGACAAGCTGTCGAGCCCGACGACCGCGGTGGTCTGCGCCGAGAGCGCACCGGCAGCGCCCGCCACTGCGCCTGCGACCGTGTACAACACGAGCAGCCGCGCGTACACCGGTGTGCCGAGAGCCGCCATGCGGGCGCGGTTCTCGTGGATCCCGCGGACCGCCAAGCCGAAGGGTGAATCGACCAGGCGGCGCAGCATGTAGAAGGCGACCACCAGCACGGCGAGCGCGTACAGCGCCGCGACGCGTCCCTCCAGGTCGAAGGCGAAGCGGCCCAGCAGCGGGCTCACGCTGAACCCGGAAAGTCCGTCGTCGCCACCCGTCCAGTCACGCGCCTTTTGCGCCAAGCTGAGCACGATTTGCGCCACGGCCACGGTGAGCATCAGGAAGGTAAAGCCCTGATAGCGCAGCAGAAAGGCGCCGGAGGCGAAGGCGAGCAGCGCACCGGCTGCAACGCCAATCGCGAGGCCCACCAGAGGGTCGGGCATGACCTTCAGTGCAAAGATGCCGGCAGCATAGGCCCCGACCCCGAACAGCGCGGCATGGCCCAAGGTCGCCAAGCCCGCGACGCCGACGGCGAGGTCGAGCGACAGCACAAACATCGCCATGATGAAGACGCGCGTGAGCAGGCCGGCGTGCTCAGGCAGCAGCGTGCACGCAGCAAGGCCGATGGCAAAGGTGGCGAGCGGCGCGCGCCAGGGCGGAGCGCAGCGCGGCGCGCTCGCGTCGCCGGCTTTCTCCAGCCGCGCCCGCAGCAGTGTCATGGTGTTCATCGCTTCAACAATCCATTGGGTCGCCATGCCAGCAACGCGGCCATCGCGAGGAAGAAGAACAGGTTGCCCCAGTCGGACGCCAGATACTTGCTGGCGGTTTCGATGACGCCCAGCAACACCGCCGCGGCCAGCGATCCGGCGATGCTGCCCATGCCGCCGACGGCCACGACGACCAGCACCAGCACCAGGTACTTGAGCGCATAGTACGGCTCCAGCGGCATGAGTTCTGCGCCGAGGATGCCGCCGAAGCCCGCCAGCGCAGCGCCGGCGGCAAAACTCACGCACTGCACGGTGCGGATCGGGATGCCCAGGGCCGAAGCGGTACCTGCGTGATCCACCGCCGCGCGCAGCCAAACGCCGAAGCGGGTGCGCGTCACCGTCCATGCGGCGGCCGCCGCGACGGCCAGCCCCGCGCCGATCACCAGCAGCCGCTGCGCCGGCAGCGTGCGAAAGCCCAGATCCACCGAGCCTGCCAGCACGGGCGGCAACGGGATGAGTTGCACCTGGGGCCCCACCAGCGCGTTGGTACCCGCGATCAGAAGGAAGCTCAGGCCGATGGTGAACAGCACCTGGTCCAGTTCCTTGCGGCGATACAGGTGGCGCAGCACCAGCACTTCCAGGACGGCGCCGAGCAGCGCCGTAGCAAGAATGGCCACGGGCACGGCGCCCCAGAAGCTCCACTGAGCTTCACGCGTGAGCAGCGCGGCGCAGTAGCCGCCGACCATCGCGAACGCGCCGTGGCTCAGGTTCACGAAGCGCATGAGGCCCAGCGTCACGGACAGTCCGACCGCTATCACGAACAGCACCATGCCGTAGGCGACGCCGTCGATCAGGATGTTGGCAAGCGTGCTCACGGCTGGATGCCTTACTTGTCCAGGCCGTGGTCGGCCTGGGGACCGAAGCTTTGGACTTCCTTGTTAACCAGCATCTCGCCCACCCGCTCCACCTTGCGCAGGTAGACGTTCTGCACGATGTGGCGTGTCTTCGGGTCGATGCGCACCGGGCCGCGCGGGCTTTCCCACTGCAGCGCGCGCGCGGCGGCGATGGCTTTCGCGCCGTCCCTCTGGCCGCCCGTGGCCTCGATCATCTTGTGAATGACGTACATGCCATCCCAGGCACCGACCGATGCGTAGTTGGCCACCGCATTCGGATCGCGCTGCTTGAGCGCCGCCACGAATTTCTTGTTCGCGGGCGAGTCGTGTGCGCCCGAGTAATGGAAGGCGGTGGTCAACCCCAGCGCAGCGTCGCCGAACTTCTGCAGGTCGAACTCGTCGGTTTCCGCGGTGCCCAGGAACTGGATGCCGGCCTTCGCCAGTCCGTTTTCGTTGTACGCCTTCACGAAGCCCAGATTGGGCGGGCCGCCCGGCAGGAAGGCGTAGACCGCCTGCGCGCCGCTGGCGCGGATGCGTTGCACGAACGGGCCGAAGTCGGTGGTCGTGAGCGGCATGCGGATGCTCTCGACCACGGTACCGCCTTGCTTGGCGAACTCGCTCTTGAACGCGGCTTCGGCATCGATACCAGGGCCGTAGTCGGTGACGGCGGTGACGACCTTCTTCATGCCCTGCTTGGCGGCCCATTGCGCGACAGGCACCGTCACCTGCCACAGCGTATAGCTGGTGCGCACGAAGTACTCCGACTTCTCGGTGATGGACGAGGTCGCCGCGTTGAAGATCACCGTGGGCGTCTGCGACTGCTGGATCAGCGGCGCGACTGCCATCGCGTTCGGCGTGAACACGAAGCCACCCAGGTAGTCCACCTTGTCCTTGACGATGAGCTCCTGCACCAGCGTCTTGGTCTGGGCCGGGTTGGGGCCGCCGGTGTCGCGGTAGATGAACTCCACCGTCTTGCCCGCGAGCTTGCCGCCCTGCGAAGCGACATAGGCCTCGGCACCCGCCTTGAACAGCGTGCCGTAGTGGGCGAACGGCCCCGAGAAGGGCCCCACGATGCCGACCTTGATGGTCTGCGCCTGGGCGTTGGCTACGGTGAGGAACGAAGCGGTTGCAACGAGCGCTGCGGACGCGAGCGCGCGGCGAGAGATCGGCATGGTTGTCTCCGGTTGAACACCGCGGCCTGCGATTTCGGGCCGCGACTTGATCTGGCGCAAATATAGTTGATATTTCAACTAGTTGCAATGCCAACCATATCGAGGGTTTACCCGGACGGCAGTGTCCGAGGTCACGGGTTGATGGGCTCGACGTGCGCCTAGCGGCGCATGAAGCACTAGGCGCGACGAGCAGATGCCTGTTGGCCGCGAAGCTGCTCCAAGCCCGCGATGATCAGTTCCAGTCCGAAAACGAACTGCTGCTGAATGGAGATGCCTGCGAGCTGTCCCGCGAGCTTCACGGTATGCGGATACTGCGATTTGTCGAGCTTCGAAAAGAACCGCTTCAGATCCACAGCGTGCTCAGAGACCTCGGCGTCCCGCGGATGCTGCTGGATGGCGAATCCAACCACATAGTTCGCCATGGTCACGTAGGCTCGCGCCGCAAGCTCAGGGGGAAAGCCGTTTGCGACAAGCAGGGAGAGCCATCGCTCCCTGCTCGCCAGGCCATTCGCGCCAAGCGGAATGTGGTCCACGAGCAAAGGGATGATCTTCGGATGCGCACTCAGCATCTTGAAGACTGCCGTCGCGCCGGCCACACAAGCCTTCTGCCACGGCAACTTGGCCAGCCGAAGCGGATCGATGTCGACTTCACCAAGCACGCGATCGACGACATGGACCAGAATCTCGTCCTTGCTCGCCACGTGCCTGTACAACGTTGCAGTTCCCGAGTTGAGGCGCTCGGCCAGCATCCTCATGTTGAATGCCTGTGGACCGACCTCGTCCACGGCCTCCAGCGCCGTCGAAATGATCTTGTCGAAGGCGACGGGAGGACGGCCCCGCCCGCCGACCCGCTCGCTGCGGGCAGGCTGCTGGATCCACCACGCGGGGCTCCCCGGGACCATGTCTTCATTGGCTTTATCGGACATGCTTAGGACTTTACACTTTCGCAGTCACGTTCATGGGCCAGCGTCTCGCCTAGCGCCACCGAACCGCGAGGTCGCGCATGACCCGCTGGACGGTGGGTCGGCGTCCACGGGGAACACCCGAGACCACATAGACTTCGCCGCCGTCGCCCTGCTGGTCAACCATCACGGTCGCGGTCACTCCGGCCGCCCCCAAGGATTTAGCGATCTGCTCCGCGGCGGTTTCTGCGGAGCGCGTTTCGACATGTTTGGCTGGCATGTTCATCTCGTTCCCTTCCAATCCAGGTAACTCGGGCGGCACCGGCATGACGCGTGGCGTATCGCCCGCACGGACTTCCGCGGGCCCGAGCAGAAATGCGGAAAGTGCTGGGACCAGGACAAGCGCGCCAAGCATGTTCCACAAGAACATGAAACCGAGCAGCAGTCCCATGTCAGCCTGGAACTTGATCGGCGACAAGAGCCATGTGCCCACCGCAAGTCCCAGCGTGATGCCCGTCAGCAGCACGACCTTGCCCGTGAAGCTCAGCGCTTTGGCATACGCCTCGGCCACCGTGGCCCCCGCTCGCAGCTGGGCGAGCATGACGCAAAGCACGTACAGCGCGTAGTCCACGCCGATGCCCACGCCCAGCGCGATCGCGGGCAACGTCGCAACCTTGACGCCGATTCCCATCCAGACCATGAGGGCCTCGCACATCACCGATGTCAAGGCCAGCGGCACAAGCGCCACTGCCACCGCGCGCCATGAGCGGAACGTCACGACGCACAAGAGGCCAACGGCACCATAGATCCACCACAGCATCTTCCGCGACGCATCCCGCACTACCTCGTTGGTCGCCGCCTCGATGCCGGCGTTCCCCGCCGCCAACAGAAACTGCACGTTGCTGCCGTTGTGTTGCGCGGCAAAGCGTTCCACCGTCCGAGTGACTTCCGTGAGGGTGGCCGCCTTGTGGTCTCTCAGGAACACGTACAGGGGCAGCAGATCGCAGTTCTGGTTGAACAGCCCGCGAGGCGCTCGCGTGGTGACGGCATTGAGCATGCCCTGGTTGGGCAGGAGGTCGTACCACGCGAGATGACCCTCGTTCATCCCCACAACCATGTTCTTGCTCAAGCCGGCCAGCGAACGGGTGCTTTCGACCGCTGGCAGTTCCCGCAGCTCCTGTTCGAGCATGTCGATGGAGGCCAGCACCTCGTAGGTCGCACACAGGTTGTTCTCCGTCTTGACCATGACGACGAGGACATCGGAGCTGGTCGCGTAGTTGGCCACGACGAAGTTGTTGTCCTGGTTGTAGCGCGAGTTCTGCCGCAGTTCCGGTGCCCCTGGATCCACGTCGCCGATCTGCAGCCGATGGCTGACGGCGTGGCTGCCGACCGCAATCGCGCAGGCCACGAGGATGGCGATCGTGGCCCACCGCCGGCCGGTGAATCGCACCAGCAGGCGCTCGAATCGCAGCGTCCGCGACTCCGCCCGCAGCTTCAACGCCGCGGCCCCCGGACTCACGCCAGTGAAGCTGAGCAAAATGGGCAGCAACACCAGGTTCGTGAACACGAGGACCGCCACGCCAATGCTCGAGGTGATCGCCAGGACACGAATGGCCTGGATGTCGATGAGCGCCAGCACGGCGAAGCCCACCGCATCGCAAATCAATGCTGTCAAACCCGCCACGAACAGCCGGCGGAATGTATAGCGCGCAGCAACGAACTTGTGCATGCCGCGGCCGATGTCCTGCATGATTCCGTTCATCTTCTGCGCGCCATGGCTCATGCCAATCGCGAACACCAGGAATGGCACCAGCATCGAGTACGGATCCAGGGTCAACCCAAGGATCGGCATGAGACCCAGCTGCCAGACCACCGCCACCAGCGAACAGAAGACGACGGTCAGCGTGCTTCGAACGCAGCGCGTGTACCAGTAGACCGCCGCCGCGCAGACCAGGACCGCGACGGCGAAGAACGCGGCGACTGTCCGGGCGCCGTCGATCAAGTCGCCAATCAGCTTGGCGAAGCCGGTGATCCGCACCTCGGTCTTATCGTCGCTGTACTTCTGTCGCACCCGCTCGAGCGCATCGGACAAGGCGGCATAGTCCAGTGCCCGGCCGGTTCGCGGGTCGGCTTCGAGCAGTGGAACTTGGACTGCGGTCGAGCGATAGTTCGCGGCGACCAGCTGGCCGATCTCCCCGGAGCGCTCCACGTTGTGGCGGATCCGGTCCACGCTGCCAGGCGTGCCGTCGTAGTTGTCCGGCACGACGGGACCGCCATCGAGCCCCTCCTCGGTCACTGCAATCCAGCGCGTATTGGGCGTCCAAAGCGATTTCATGAAGGCCCGGTCGACGCCGGGAATCAGGAGTACGTCATCGTTGAGACGCCGCAGCCTGTCCAGGTAAGCCGCATCGAAGATGCTGCCGCCCTTGGCCTCGAGCGTCAGCGTCACCCGGTTTCCGAATCCCTTCAGGTCGTCGCGATGCGCGAGCCAGTTCTGGATATACGGGTGGTGCGTGGGGACCATGCTTTCGAAGCTGGCATTCACCCGCGTCTTGGGAACTTGCCAACCCAGAAGCAGCGTGACCAGCAAGCACAACGCAAGCACCACGTTGCGATGGTTGAAGAGTGCACGCTCGGCCAGCGATCCGCTGCCGCGGTCGAAGCCATCGATGTGGTGTTCGGTAGGTCGGTTCATTTGGATTCCTGCAGGGGAACGCCGGCCGCGCCGCTCAGACGGGTGGGGTCGATGCGCACCGGACCGCGCAGGCCTGTCAACATCCAGGCGCCTCCGGCGGTACGCGCGATTGCCGTGTACGCGGCTGGCGCGATGCCGGGCGCGATACGCAATGCAGTGGCGGACGACGTGCCGACGAGGACCTGCCCTTCCTGACTGGTGAAGGCGGCGGTGGTACCGGACAGCGCCGCCGCGGAATTGAGGGAGCCCGCCGTAGGCGTCTCGAGCCTGGCCCAGGACCCGCCCTGGTCCGTGCTGCGAAAGACGCTGCCACGCAGTCCGAAGACGTACAGATCTCCTCCCTCCAGGGAAATCGCCCCGAAGTAGCTTCCCTTGTAGGGTGACGGGATGGCCCCGAATCGCCGGCCGCCGTCTGTGGACTTCAGCAGCAGCCCCTGCTCCCCGACGATGATCACGGCGGTGCCGATCCGCGCCAGGGCGTACAGGTGAAAGCCTCGCGGGTTCTCCAGGCTCTCCAGTGCCGGTTCCCAGCGCCGCCCGCCGTCCTCGGTGCGGAAGGCGAGGCCGTACGCACCGATCGCCAGACCGCGTTCGGCGTCGAGGAAGACGACATCGAAGAACGGCTTGTCCGCGCCATCGCTCTCCAGCTGGGATGCCGCGGCAGCGAGCCGTCTGAACGCGGGATCGGTGGCGTTCTCGACGTACTTCGCGGCCGCCAGGCGCGCCGCCTGAATGCCGTCCAGCTGTTTGACCCAGGTCACTCCCGCGTCGTCCGTGCGCAGGATCACACCGCCGTGCCCAACCGCCCATCCGGTGGACGATGAGACGAAGAACGCCTTCGTCAGGGTCACGCTCACAGGTGTGCGGGCTTGCGACCATGTCCGGCCATCGTCGTCGGAGTACGCGACAAGACCGCGCTCACCGACGGCCACCATGCGCTTGCCGGCGGCCGTGATGCCCAACAGCGCCGCCCTGTCGATCCGCGACACTGCGGGCGCAGGGCGTTCCCACGCCGCCTGCGCCGGGCCGGCAGAAGCCGGCGTCGTAGGTGCCAGGATAAGCAGCCCGGCGAGCATCGCGCAATGAATGTTGTAGAGCATTGCGATGTTCATTTCCTGGCTCGCGACTTCACGCCGTGGACGGCAATGCCCGCGATCTGATCCGCCACCTCCTGTGGCCGCTCGAGCGGAGCCATGTGCCCACACGACTCGATGACATGGCAGCGCGTGGGCCGCAAGAGGCGCCGCGCCTCGTCAAGCTGGGCGATCGGGGTGACGCGATCTTGTCGGCCCCACAGAAGGAGAGTCGGAATTTGCAGGGAGCCGGTCGCCTCGTACAGCGAGGCACGCCCGGCCAAGCCGAAGTTCTGCAGCGTGGAGAAGACTGCGAACACGGACCCCTCGTACTGGAAAGCGTCCTCGATCATTGCTCTGAGTTCAGCGGCGCTTCGGGGGTCGGCCACGTTGTGGCCCAGGTGCTTCATCAGCATCCGACGGCCCAGCGATCGGGCGACGAATCGGGTCAGCATGTCGCTGCGTGCAATCCACGGCGGCAGCGCGGGCTTTCGCGTCAGCCCCGCCGGACCTGCAAGCGACAGCGTCGTCAGCGTCTCGGGGTGGCGTCCCGCGTAGTGCATGGCGATGAGCGCTCCCATCGATGTGCCAACGAGATGGAACGGGGCGGCGCCGACTGCGCCCGTCAGCTCCGCGAGCTGCCTCGCAAACAACGACTCGTCGTAGCGGGCGTTCACCCGGTCCGAGTAGCCACGCCCATAGCAGCTGTATGCCAGGGTTCGATAGCCCCGGCGCTGGAGTTCCGCCGCCGCCTTGTCCCAGTAGAACAAGGGAATGGTGAGCCCGCCGATCAGCACGACGAGTTCACCAGCCTCGGGACCCGCGAGCTCGTAGTGAGTGACGCCGTCGCTCAGCTCGATGAAGCTGCCGCGCAACGCCTTGCGCGGCAAGGGGCCGAGCTTTCGACCTTCACCGGGCGCCGCGAAGCGATTCATCGTCATAGGTATTCATTTGCAGCATGGGTGAAAAGGAAGTTCGCGTCGATATAGTGGATACACTGTAGCCATTAATTTGTGATCCTCCATCCATGAGAACCCTAGGGCGGTACGCGGCCGCTCGCCGGAGAAAGGAGTGATCCATCTCAGAGTGATATGCCAGACGGCGAAATCAGCATTGGACGTGCACAGCGCTCATCCCTAACCTTCGCGTTCGCACGACGGCATTCACATCCAGGGACCCAACACAACCCATGAACACTCGCCACATCGCTCCCGACGCGCTGCGTGGTTTCATCGAAGCGGCGTTTCTTCAGCAAGGGCTGCCAGGACCCGACGCGACAACCGTCGCCCAGCTGATGGTCGACGCCGACTGCCAGGGCAGCGATGGGCACGGCGTCATCCGCCTGCCTCAGTACATCCGCCGGCTGCGTGAAGGAGGCATCAACAAGCGCCCGCGCATCCGCGTCGTGCACGAGCGTACGGCAACAGCCGTTCTGGACGGCGACAACGGCATGGGTCACCTGGTCGTTTCGAAAGCTGTCGACCTGGCCATCGAGAAGGCCCGCGTTGCCGGCGTGGCCTGGGTGGGAACCCGGTTCAGCAATCACGCCGGGCCCGCCTCTTTGTACGCGCGCAAGCCGCTGCAGCACGACATGCTGGGTCTGTATTTCGCCGTCGGCAATGCCAACCATCTGCCGCCCTGGGGCGGGACGGAACCCCTGCTGTCGACCAATCCCATTGCCGCTGCGGTGCCGGCCGCCCACGAGCCTCCCGTCGTGCTGGACATGGCGACCACGGTCGCGGCCTACGGGAAAGTGAAGGCGAAGGCCAAGCGCGGTGAAATGTTGCCGGCCGGCTGGATGATCGACCGGCAAGGCCAGCCGTTGCTCGATCCCCATCGTGCCGACGAAGGATTTCTGCTACCGATCGGCAACCACAAGGGGTACGGCTTGGCGCTGATCATCGGCCTCCTGGCTGGCACGCTCAACGGCGCCGCAATGGGCCGCGATGTCGTCGACTTCAACAAGGACCACACCTCCGTGACGAACACCGGCCAGTCCGTACTGGTCATCGACCTCGCCGCCTTCGGGGATCCAGCCCAGTTCCGCGCCAGAGTCGACACCCTGGTGCGGGATATCCGTTCGAGCGAACGCATGCCGAACGTCGATCGCATTTGGCTGCCCGGCGAGCAGAGCCACCACAGGCGCGTCGACAGCGCGCGGGAAGGCATCCCGATCTCTGACGGCCTTTACGATGAACTCTGCGCGCTGGCTGCCGAACTGGGCATCGCGCCGCTGGACGAAGGAGTGGCGGCGTGAGCGAACTGATCTCCCTGAATCCCGCCACCGGCGAGGTGCTGGCGCAGGTTCCCATGCACGGCGCGTCCGATATCGAATCGCGTCTGGCGGCGGCGCGCCAGGCGCAACGGGCCTGGGCCCGTGTTCATCTGACCGAGCGCGCCGCATGCCTGCGAAACGTGGCGCGCCAACTGCGCGCGGAGCGCTCCGACCTCGCCCGCACGATCACGCTCGAGATGGGAAAGCCGCTGGCCGAAGCACTGGCCGAGGTCGAGAAGTGCGCCTTGAATTTCGACTACTACGCCGACGCAGCGCCGGCGATGCTGGCGGACGAGGTCATCCCCAGCAGTGCCGCGGACAGTCGCCTCGTTCGCGAGCCGCTTGGCCTCATCCTGGCCGTCATGCCGTGGAACTATCCGCTGTGGCAGGTCATGCGCGCCGTGGCACCGATCATCGCCACCGGCAACGGCCTGATCCTCAAGCACGCCAGCAGCGTGCCACAGTGCGCGCTGGCCGTCGAAGCAGTGTGCCGGCGCGCGGGGCTGCCCGAAGGTCTGGTCACCACACTTCTCGTCGGCGCGACACAGGTTTCCTCGTTGATCGCCGATGACCGCATCGCCGGCGTCACCTTCACCGGTTCGACCCCGGCGGGACGCAGCATCGCCAGTGCCGCAGGGCGTGCGCTGAAGAAGCAGGTGCTCGAGCTCGGCGGCTCCGACCCGTTCATCGTTCTGGCCGATGCCGACGTCGAAGCCGCAGCCGCGGCGGCGGTGAAAGCCCGATTCCAGAACACGGGGCAGAGCTGCATCGCCGCAAAGCGCTTCATCGTCGAGGACTGCGTCGCCGATCAGTTCGCGGCGGCCTTCTGTGCGCGGGTCGACAAGCTCGTCGTCGGGGACCCGCTCGCCGAAAGCACGACGCAGGGGTCGATGGCGGCGGCCTGGCTGCGGGACGAACTCGATGCGCAGGTGAGAGCTTCGCTGCGCGAAGGCGCGACCCTGCTGCTCGGCGGCCAAAAGCTCGAAGGCCCCGGTGCCTTCTATCAGCCAACCGTGTTCGATTTTGTCGAGCCCACCATGACCATCGCCCGCGACGAAACCTTCGGACCTGTGGCGGCCATCCTGCGAGTGCCCGACGCCGCGGCCGCGCTGCGCATTGCCAACGACACACCGTTTGGCCTCGGCGCCGCGTTGTGGACCAATGACCTCGATCGCGCGCGGCGCCTCGCCCGCGAGGTCGAAGCTGGTGCGGTGTTCGTCAATGGCGTGGTGGCGTCCGATCCCAGGCTGCCCTTCGGAGGTATCAAGGCATCGGGCTACGGCCGCGAGTTGGGCCGACTGGGATTGCACGAGTTCACGAATCCGAAGACGGTCTGGACGGGACCGTCGCACAACTAGTACGACATCAAGGACCATCGACCATGAACGATCCACGCCACGCTGTGTTGCGCCCCGACGAACTTCCCGCGCATGAACGCGGCGGCGGCGCTCGCACGATCCCGCTGGTGCGGCCCGGGATTGGCGCAACCTCCTTCATCAATGGGATCACCGAATTCGGGCCCGGCGCGCAGATCCCGTTCCACAGCCACAACTGCGAGGAAAGCGTTGTCCTGTTGGAGGGCGAAGCTTATCTCGACATCGCCGGCGAAGTTCACGAGCTCAAGCCGGGGGACACGACGTTCATTCCTCCGAATGTGCCCCATCGGTTCCGTAACCGGTCTCAGGCCGCGGGGATGAAGATCCTATGGATCTACGCATCCGTGAACGCCACGCGTACCCTGATGGAAAGCGGGGAGACGCGCGCCGTGGCGGCCGAGCACGGGAACTGACAGCGGCTTGCGCCGGCAGAACAAAAGGAGACATCGATGGGACTGCGCTTTCTGGAGCATCTGCTCATTCTCACCCACGACCCGGAAGGAACCCGCGACTGGTTCTGCGACAACCTGGGTTTTCGCAACGGCGATCATCCGGAGTTCGGCTTTCCGGTGTACTGGCTCTATATCGGATCGCAGGACGTCATCCATATCGGCAAGGCGCGTCACTCCACGCACCAGGACACGTATCTGAAGGCACCCGGCGACCGGGAAAGCGACGACTTCAGCGCGGCGGGTGCGCTCGGATCGGGCCGGATCGACCATCTGTGCCTGAACTGCGAGGGCATCGAGGAGTTCATCGAGCGGCTTACGAAGAACGGCGTCGAGTTCAGTGAACGCAAGGCGCACAACTCGAACCTCTACCAGCTGTTCATGCGCGAACCGATCAATGGCATCAAGATCGAGCTGAACTTCGCATGGCACGAAGCCGCCCGCATCGGACGCGTGCCGGCGTGGACCGACCAAGGCGCCAACGACAAGCCCGCCGCTGAAGTGGCCGCCGGGGCGCCCGCTCCAGCGTCTCCCACCTGATCCTCACCTGACGAGCCGTTGACCTTAGGGTTCCCATGGATGGTCCGACGCCGATTATCGGCTACGCTGTATCCAATATAAGGACGCTGGACATCGACCCTTACCGCGCGACGCAGGTCCCTCTTTCGGATTCCTCAACCACTCTCCCCGCAATCCCATGGATTACCTCTTCGATCCTCCTGCCGTCGTGAGCCTGCCCATCGCCGCAAGAGGCGGTCGCTTTCCCGTCCACCGCGTCTACTGCGTGGGCCGCAACTATGAAGATCACGCGAAGGAGATGGGCTTCACCGGCCGGGAGCCGCCCTTCTTCTTCTTGAAGCCCGCCGACGCGCTGTTGGTCGTACCTGAGGGCGAGACGGGCCGCATGGCCTACCCGACGCTCACCAGGGATCTGCATCACGAGATCGAACTGGTGGTGGCGATCGGCAAAGGTGGCGACTCGATCCGACCCGAGCACGCGATGGAACACGTCTGGGGATATGCGGTGGGCTTGGACATGACACGCCGCGACCTGCAGAGCGACATGAAGAAGCAGGGGCGGCCGTGGTGTATCGGCAAGGCGTTCGAGCAGAGCGCTCCCGTCGGGCCAGTGACACCCATTGCGGAAGCCCAGGACGTTCTGAGCGCCGAGATCGCCCTTTCGGTCAACGGAGCCGATCGGCAACGAAGCACGACGGCAAAGCTGATTTGGAGCGTTGCCGAAACCATCGCCCACCTGTCGAACGCGTGGACTCTGCAGCCCGGGGACCTGATCTTCACCGGGACACCCGAAGGCGTAGGCGCGGTCAGCCGCGGCGACACCCTCGTGGGCCGCGTAGCAGGCCTGCCGTCATTGAGAGTTCAGATCGTTTGAGCAACCTGGTTCGAGAAAGAGCCGGTGATTGCACCGGCAGTTTTGGAGAAACCCCATGAGAAAAAGCGTACGTCGAGACAACCGCCGGCTGCCCCAGCTGCGGCAAGTTTGCATTGCCGCCCTCGCGGCGGCCTTCGGCTCCGCGCAAGCGGCGGAGTTCGATACCGGCACGGACCTGAAGCTGCGGTGGGACAACACCGTCAAGTACAGCGCTGCCTGGCGCCTCACGAATCCCTCGCCGGCCCTCAGCGGGGCCGCCAACGCGAACGGCGACGACGGGGACCTGAATTTCGCCAAGGGCATGGTGTCCAACCGCGTGGACCTGCTGTCGGAGCTGGACCTCAGCTACGGCAACTTCGGTTTCCGCGCCAGCGCGGCGGCGTGGTTCGACGAGCTGTATCGCCGCGG
>Ga0182008_10001250_pt1 | contig 17448 bp, 10 predicted proteins | sample Sormic07211129_1_FD_120482 | JGI IMG/M metagenome (GOLD analysis project Ga0182008, IMG submission 120482) | Rhizosphere microbial communities from Sorghum bicolor, Mead, Nebraska, USA - 072115-129_1 metaG | ecosystem: Host-associated > Plants > Roots > Rhizosphere | place: USA: Nebraska...
CTCGATCAACCTCTACAAGGTGCTGTTCGCCGCCATGAGCCAGGTGCTCGAATACGGCGACGACGCGCGCCGCACCGTGGTCAGCGAACGCAGCAACTTCCCCACCGACCTCTACATCGCCGAATCGCTGTGCCGCGAGCGCGGCTTCACGCTGCGCCTGATCGACAGCGTCGACGCGCTGCCCGCCGCGCTGACCTCCGAAGTCGCGGTGCTGATGCTCACGCACGTCAACTACCGCACCGGCGCGATGCACGACATGAAGGCCGTCACGGCCGCCGCGCATGCGGTAGGCGCGCTGACCGTCTGGGACCTGGCCCACAGCGCGGGCGCGGTGCCGGTCGCGCTCAACGACAGCGATGCCGACTACGCGATCGGCTGCGGCTACAAGTACTTGAACGGCAGCCCGGGCGCGCCGGCCTTCGTGTGGGTCCACACGCGGCATGCGGGCCGCTTCGAGCAGCCGCTGTCGGGCTGGTGGGGCCATGCCGCGCCCTTCGAGTTCACGCCGCACTATCGGCCGGCGCCAGGCGTGGGCCGCTACCTGTGCGGCACGCAGCCCATCGTGAGCCTGTCGGCGCTCGAATGCGGGCTCGACACCGTGCTGGCCGCCGAGGCCTTCGACGGCGATGCGGGCGCGATGTCGGCGCTGCGCGCCAAGTCGCTGGCGTTGACCGATGCCTTCATCGCGCTGGTCGAGGCGCGCTGCCCCGGACGCTTCACGCTGGTCACGCCGCGCGCCCATGCACAGCGCGGCTCGCAGGTCTGCCTGGCGCTGCAGGACGCGAACAGCGCCAGCGCCTATGCGATCGTGCAGGCCCTGATCGCGCGTGGCGTGATCGGCGACTTCCGCGCCGGCGACGCCCAGGTGCCCGACATCCTGCGCTTCGGCTTCACGCCGCTGTACCTGCGCTTCGAGGACGTGTGGCAGTCGGTCGAGCATCTGGTGCAGGTGCTCGAGTCCGAGGAATGGAAACGCCCCGAGTTCAACCGGAAGAACGCGGTGACCTGAGCGTGCCTCGCGGCATGGCCGCGCTCGCGCCCTCCGCGTCCGAGACTACCCGCGCCGCTCGATCAGCGCATCCACCACCACGGCCCCCTCCCCGCGCGCCGCGACCAGCACCGGGTTGACGTCGATGGACGCGATGGCGCCACCGGCCGCCACAATGAGCTGCCCCACCGCCACCGCCACCGCGGCCAGCGCGTCGGTGTCCAGCGGCGGGTCGCCGCGCACGCCCTCGAGCAGCGGCGCGATGCGCAGCGTGCGCAGTGCCGCCGTCACGTCGGCCGCGGCGAAGGGCGGCAGCAGCACCGCTACGTCCTGCAGCGCCTCGACGTACTTGCCGCCGTCGCCCACCACCACCACCGGGCCGAAGACCGGGTCGATGCGCGCGCCGACCATGAACTCGCGCTGGCCGCGGCACATGGCGGCGACGATCACGCCCTCCTGCGCCGCGCCCAGTTCGGCCAGCTTGGCCCATTGGCGCTCGAACAGCGCGCTCGCCTCGGCAGCCGTTGCGACATTCAGCGCCACCAAGCCGTGCTCCGACTTGTGCGGCACATCGCCCGAGCAGGCCTTGACCACCGCTGGCGCGCCCACGGCCGCCAGCGCCTCGGCCGCCTGCCGCGCGCTGCGGCACAGCCGGTGCGCCACCACCGGCACGCCGGCCGCGGCCAGCACGGCCAGGCTCTGCGCCTCGTTGAGGAAGCGCCCCTCGCCGGCCGGCAGCGCGGGCGCCGTGCCCGCGGGCCACGCCACCACCGGCTTGCGCATCAGCGCGGTGTGCGAGGCCAGCTGCGCGAGCGTGCCCAGCGCGTCGTTCTCGTTGGCATAGGTCGGGATGCCCTGCGCCCGGAAGGGCGCGGCCACCGAGTCCTGCCAGGCCGCGACCACCACCGGCTTGCCGGTGCTGCGCTCGAAGGCCGCGGTGTCGCGCGCGAAGGCCTCGACGTCGTAGCCGGCACCGGCCACCGGGATGTTGATGAGGAACAGGTCGGCGGCCGGGTCCTGCGCCACGGCCGGCAGCACGTCGCCGAACAGGCCGCTGTTGGACAGCAGCGCGGCCGTGATGTCGATCGGGTTGTCGGCCGTCGCGAAGCCCGGCAGCCGGCTCGCCACCTCGGCGCGCGTGGCCGGCGCCAGCTCGGCCAGCGGCAGCGCGAATTCCTCCGAGGCGTCGGCGCCCATCACGCAGCTCGCGCCCGAGTTGCTGATGATCACCAGCCGCCGGCCCTCGGGCCGCCAGCCCTTGAGGTAGGCCTCGGCCGCCAGCGCCTGCGCATGCGGGTCGCGCACCCGCCAGATGCCGTGGTGGCGGAAGAAGGCGTCGACCGTGCGGTCCTCGTTGGCCAGCGAACCGGTGTGCGAGGACGCGGCCTTCTGCCCGCTCTCCGAACGCCCGGCCTTGACCGCGATGATCGGCAGGTCGCGCTCGCGCGCATAGGCGGCGGTGCGCGCCAGCAGTTCGGGATTGGCGATGTTCTCGAGGTAGAGCAGCAGCAGCTTCACGTCGGGGTCGTGCGCCACCGCCCAGGCCAGGTCGGAGACCGTGATGTCGGCCTCGTTGCCGGTCGCGTGCACATGGCGCACGCCCAGCCCGCGGCCACGCAGCAGGCCGTAGGCCATGGCGCTCATGCCGCCGCTCTGGCTCACGATGCCGACCGGGCCGTCGGCCGGGGGCACCTCGACGAACATGGTCGAGAAGCCCGCGATGGCGCCGGTGCCGAAGTTCGCCAGACCCTGGGTGTTGGGACCGTAGAGGCGCATGCCGGCCGCGCGCGCGGTGTCGACCATGGCGCGCTGCACCGCGCGCCCTTCCTCGCCGGTCTCGCCGAAGCCCGAGGCCACGACCACCGCCGACTTCACGCCGCGCGCCGCGCACTGCGCCACGGCCTCGACCGCTTTTTCTCCGCCCACCACCACCATCGCCAGGTCGGGCGCCTCGGGCAGCGCCGCCAGCGAGGCGTAGCTCTTCAGGCCCTGCACCTCTTCGCGTGCGGGGTTGATCGGGTAGATGCGCCCGCCGAAGCCGTGCTGGCGCATGTAGTGGATCGGCCGGCCGCCGATCTTGTGGATGTTCTCGGAGGCGCCGATGACGGCGACGGATCGGGGGTTGAGGGCGGATTCGAGCAGGTCGGACATGAAGAGCCTTGCGGAAAAAGAAGAAAGATGCGCGGCCTCAGGCGCGGCGCGCGTCCAGGAAGGAGGCGATGCCTGCGCCGCAGGCGTCGCTGTAGAGGCTGTCGACGAAGGCGTCGCGCTCGGCATCGAGCTGGGCGCGGCGCGAGCGGCCGCGTGCGGCGTGCACCAGCTGCTTGATGCGCGCCTGCGCGTCGAAGGGGCCGGCGGCCAGCCGCTCTGCCCAGGCCATCGCCGTGGCCAGCGCCTCGCCGTGCGGCACCACGCGGTTGACCAGGCCGAGCGCGTGCAGCCGCTCGGCCGAACACACGCCGCCGTCGAGCAGCAGCTCCAGCGCCATCTGCGGCGGCAGCGCGCGCGCCAGCGAGTCGGAGCCGCCGCCGTCGGGCGTGAGCGCGAGCTTGACGTAGGACATCACGAACTTCGCGTCCTGCGCGGCGACGATCAGGTCGCAGCCCAGGCAGACCGAGAAGCCGCCGCCCGCCGCCGCGCCCTCGACGGCCGCGATCACCGGCTGCGGCGCGTCGTGCATCGCCATCACCCAGTCGTGCAGCGCGTCGAGGTGGCCCGCCTGCTCTTCGCGCGGCAGCTCGCGCTGGGCGGCGAGGCGCTTCAGGTCGCCGCCGCCGCAGAAGTGATCGCCCTCGCCCGTGAGCACGATGGCGCGCACCGAGCGGTCGTCCGCCACCCGGCGCAGGGTCCGGACCGCCTCGCGGTAGAGCGACGGATGCATCGCGTTGCGCGCTGCCGGGTGGCTGATCGTCAGCACCAGCACCGGGCCGTCCTGGCGCACCACCAGGCGGGCCGCGCTGTCGGAGGTGAGCGCAGCCATCAGTCGACCTTGATGTCCGCCGTGCGCACCACCTTCGTCCACTTGACGATCTCCGTGTGCAGCATCTTGCCGAAGGCCTCGGGCGTGGTCGGCATCGCTTCGGCGCCGGCGTCGTAGAGGCGTTGCTTGACCTGCGGGTCGGCCAGGGCCCTGCCGATGTCGGCGCTCAGGCGCTGCACGATGTCCCTGGGCGTGCCGGCGGGCGCCATGAAGGCGGCCCACGAGTAGGCCTCGTAGCCCGGCAGGCCCGACTCGGCCACCGTGGGCACGTCGGGCAGCAGGGCCGAGCGACTGGCGCTGGCCACCGCGATCGCCTTGACCTTGCCCGCCTTGATCTGGGGCAAGGCGGTGGGTGCATCGCTGAACATGAACTGCACCTGCCCGCCGAGCAGGTCGGTCATGGCCGGTGCGCTGCCCTTGTAGGGCACGTGCAGCAGCCTGGTGCCGGCCTGCATGTTGAACAGCTCGCCGGCCAGGTGTGTGCCCCCGCCGTTGCCGGCCGAGCCGAAGCTCAGTTGCCCCGGCGTGCGCTTGTCGAGCGCGATGATGTCGGCCACCGTCTTCACCGGCACGCCCGGGTGCGCCACCAGCACGACCGGGAACATGGCACCGAAGCTCAGCGGCACGAAGTCCTTCTCGATGTCGTAGCCCAGCCGGGGCTTGAGGCTGGGCAGCACCGAATGGTGGATGCTGCAGACGAACAGGTTGTAGCCGTCCGCCGGCGCGCGGGCCGCGATCTCGGCGCCGACGATGCCGCCCGCGCCCGCACGGTTGTCCACGATGGCCTGCTGGCCCCACAGCTCCGAGAGCTTCTGCGCCACGGCCCGGCCGGTGGTGTCGACCGGCCCGCCGGCCGGGAACGGCACGATGAACTTCACCGGCCGGCTCGGGTACGCGCTCTGCGCGAAGCCGGGCAAGGCCAGCGTGCCGAACGCGGCGGCCGCGCTGCCCAGCAGGGTCCGGCGGCCGAGGGTCCGGGCGGCCTGCGTCTCGAAGGTCTGCGTCGTCATGTTGTCTCCTCGTGATGGGGATCGGAAGCTCGAAGCTCAGGCGGAAAACAGGGCATGGCCGTGGTCGAGCACGACCCGGTCGCGCTGCACGGCACGCACACGGAAGCGCACGTCGACGCCGTCGCCGAACAGCTCCAGCCGCAGCGTCTCGCCCGGGAACACCGGCGCCGAGAAGCGCGCATAGAGGCTGCGCAGCCGCGCCGGTTCGCTGTCGGCGCACTGCGCCAGCAGCGCATGGGCGGCGATGCCCCAGGTGCACAGGCCATGCAGGATGGGCCGCTCGAAGCCCGCCGCGCGCGCGGTCGCCGGATCGGCATGCAGCGGGTTGCGATCGCCGCACTGGCGGTAGAGCAAGGCCTGCTGCGGCAGCGTCGGGATGTCGAGCGTGAGATCGGGCGCGCCGGCGGGCACCGGCACGGGTGGCGGCGCCGCCGCATCGCCAGGCACCGCCGCCGTCGCGAAGCCTCCGTTGCCGCGCGCGAAAGTGGTGTGGGTCACGGTCGCGAGCAACACATCGCTGTCGGCGTCGTGCAGGGTCTTGTCGTAGCGGATGGTAGCGCCGCGGCCCGGCCCCTTGTCGACGATGTGGGTGACGCGGTGGCGCGCCCGCACCGTGCCCGCCGGCGGCAGTGGCCGATGCCACACGACCTGCTCCTCGCCGTGCACGATCTGCGCGAAGTCGATGCCGGTCGCCGGGTCCTGCATCCAGGAACCCGGAAAGCCCAGCACCACCGCCATCGTGGGCAGGGCCAGCGGCGCGGCGGGCACGTCGTTGACGAAGCGCAGCTGCTTCGCGTCGGTCGGGTCGCGGCCCAGGCCCAGCGCGAGCGCATAGCGCATGGTGTCGTCGACGGTGTAGCGCTGCACCACCTCGTCGAAGTGCCAGGCCTTGAGACGATGGAAGTCGATCATCAGTCCACCGTCGCGCCGGAGACCTTCACGACCTTGGCCCACTTGTCGATCTCGGCCGTCATGAAGCGGCCGAAGTCCTCGGGCGAGGTCCAGGTCGCGGCGAAGCCCTGGGCCTCGAACTTGTCCTTGACGTCGGGCGCGGCCAGCACCTTCTTCAGCGCGGTGCTGAGGCGGGCCAGCACGTCGGGCGGCGTGTGGGCGGGTGCGAGCAGGCCGTTCCAGGCGATGGCCTCGTAGCCGGGCAGGCCCGACTCGGCCACCGTCGGCACCTCGGGCGCGACCGGCGAGCGCGTGGCGCTGGTCACGGCCAGCGCCTTGAGCTTGCCGCCCTTCACGTGCGGCATGGCCGACAGCATGGTGTCGAACATCAGCTGCGTCTGGCCGCCCATGGTGTCGGTGAGCGCGGGCGCGCTGCCCTTGTAGGGGATGTGGTTCATCTTCACGCCGGCCATCGAGGCGAAGAGTTCGGCCGACAGGTGCGTCGACTGCCCGTTGCCCGAGGAGGCGAAGTTGAGTTCGCCGGGCCTGGCCTTGGCCAGCGCGATCAGCTCCGCCACGTTCTTCGCCGGCAGCGCGGGGTTGGCCACGATCACCAGCGGCCCGCTGGTCAGCAGCGAGACCGGCGCGAAGTCCTTGGCCAGGGAATAGCCCAGGTTCTTGAACAGCGACGGATTGATCGCATGCGCCGTGGTCGCGACCACCAGCGTGTAGCCGTCGGCCGGGCTGCGCGCCACCAGCTCGGCGCCGGTGTTGGCCCCCGCGCCCGGCCGGTTGTCGATGATGAACTGCTGGCCCAGCTGCTCCGACAGCTTCTGCGCCACCAGGCGCGCGACGATGTCGGTCGGCCCGCCCGGCGGGTACGGCACCACCAGCCGCACCGGCTTGGTGGGATAGGCCTGGGCCTGCGCGAAGGCCGGCGCGGCCAGGCACAGCGCGGCAACCGCTGCCAGCAGCAGGCGGCGGCGCGCGGAAGAGGGAAAGCGGATCGAATGCATGTCGTTGTCTCCTGTGGTTTTATGAATCACCGATGCCCCGATGCGCAGGCCGCTAGCCCGGCTCGCGGGCGAAGCGGACCAGCGTGCGGCCCTCGTGCGCGAAGAAGCCGGCCCGCACGCGCTCGCCGATGCGCAGGCCCGGCTCGGCATGGGCCATCAGCCGCGGGCCCTCGTCGAGCTCGGCGATCACCAGCGTGTAGGGCGCGAGCGCGCGGAAGGCGTCCGAGGGCGCGCGCGACACCACGGTGAGCGCGTGCAGCGTGGCTGTGCCGCGGGCCGTTTCCCACTGCAGGGTGTTGGCACCGCAATGCGCGCAGGCGTGGCGCGCCAGCGTCTGCGCGGTGCCGCAGGCGGTGCAGCGCTGGAAGCGCAGTTCCTGCCGCGCCAGGCCTTCGACGAAGGGCGCGGCCAGGGCGCTGGAGGATGCGACGGCGGCGTTCATGGCGAAGGCTCCTGCGACAGGATCAGGCTCACATGCGAGGACATCACGCCGCCGTCGGCGTGCACGAAGGCGTGGCGCGGACGCGCGATCTGGCGCGCGCCGGCCTGGCCGGTCATCTGCCGGAACACCTCGACCGCATGCGCCATGCCGCCCGCCACGCCGCAGTGGCCGAAGGACAGCAGCCCGCCGTGCGTGTTGAGCGGCAGCGGGCCGTCCGCGCCGAAATCGCCGTGGCGCAGGCGCCGTGCCGCCCCGCCGCGCGGCGCGAAGCCGATCTCCTCGAGCAGCATGGTCAGGGTGATGGTGAAGGAGTCGTAGATGCCCAGGTGGTCGATGTCGGCCACGCCCAGTCCGGCCTCGGCGAAGGCGCGCTGCGCCGCCACGGCCGCGCCGCACTGCATCACGTCGGCCATCGCGCTCAGGTGCTGGTGGCGGTGCGCCTGGCCGGCGCCGGTCATCGCGACGCGCGGGCCGTCGCCGGGCTCGGCCGAGACCACCAGGGCCATCGCGCCGTCGGAGATCGGGCAGCAGTCCATCAGCTTGAGCGGCGCGGCAATGGGCTTGGACGCGAGCACGTCGGCCACGGTGATCGGCGCCGTGAGATGGGCGCCGGGATGGCGCGCGGCGTTGGCGCGCATCAGCACCGCGAACTCGGCGAGGTCGGCCTCGGTGGTGCCGGTCTCGTGCAGGTAGCGCGAAGCCATCAGGCCGTAGTAGGCCGGCACCGAGGCGCCGTTGGGCACCTCGTAGTCGGGGTCGCCGACCTGCGCCAGCGTCTGGATCGCGCTGTCGCGCGACTGGCCGCTGAGCCGGTTCTCGCCGGCCACCACCAGCACCCGCCGGCAGCGGCCGCTGCGCACCAGTTCGCGCGCCAGCATCAGCATCGCGGCCCCGGTGGCGCCGCCCAGTTGCACGCTGTGGGCATAGGCCGGGTCCAGCGAGAAGCGCTCGCAGAACAGCGTCGACAGCATCAGGTGCGGCAGCGTGGTGGCGTAGCCGCAGAGCAGGCCGTCGATGTCGGTGCGTTGCAGGCCCGCGTTCTGCAGCGCCTGCTGCGCGGCCTGGGCCATGAGGTCGAGCGCGCCCTGCCCTTCATGGCGGCCGAAGGCGGTGCCGCCGACGCCGGTGATCCAGGCCGTCGGTGGGGAGCTGTTCGTCATCAATGGACCCTCGCGCGGCGCGTGGCGGCGGTGCCTGCCGCGGCGCCGGTGTGGGCGGCGCGGCTCCACAGCACCTCGCAGGTCGCGGCCTCGCGTCGCAGCGCCTGCGCGAGCTCGGCCTCGCGCGAGGTGATGCGCTCGTTCAGCGCCGCGATGCTGAGGGCCGCGACCGGCCGGCCGTCGACGCCGAGGATCGGCACCGCGATGCCGCCCATGCGCTCGACCACCACGTCGAGCAGCACCGCGTAGCCGCGCTCGCGCGTTTGCTTCGCATGCGCTTCGAGCAATTCGGCCGTGATGCGCGGGTAGCGCTGCAGCTGCGGCGCGATCACCGCCAGCGCGGCCTGGCGCTCAGCCTCGGGCATCCAGGCCAGCAGCGCGAGGCTGCCCGCGCCCACGCCCAGCGGGCGCCGGCTGCCGATCGACAGGTAGTTGGCGCGGATCGGGTAGCGGCCCTCCTCCACGTCGACGCACAGCGACTCGATGCCGCTGGGGATCGACAGGATCACGCTGTCCTCGAACTGCCCGGTGAGCCGCAGCAGCGCCGGCCGCACCAGCGGGCGCGGATCGAAGCGGGCCAGCGCGGCCGCGCCCAGCACCAGCAGCTCGGCGCCCAGGCTGTAGTGCTTGCTCTGCGGATCGCGCACCACGAAGCCGTCGTGCATCAGCACCTCGAGCAGGCGCAGCACGGTGGTCTTGTCGAGGCCGGTCGCGACGGCGATGTCGGTCAGGCGGGTGACGCCAGGGTCCGACAGCGCCCGCAGGATGCGGCAGGCGCGCTCGACCGAGGAGGTGGGCTCCACGGCCCGTTGAGCCAGCATGGAGGAAGGGGCACGTGTGCGTCCGGGCATCGTCGTCTCTTGTTTCGTTGAGCGGAACATCTTCTTTCCTTGCAGGCATTGAACGCGGCGGCGCTTTCAACCGTCAAGCAAATGACGAGAAGTTGCTGCAGACGAAACTTTTCCAGGGGAAACCCGGAGCTTCAGGGCACCCGGTGGTGCCAGTAGCGCGGCTCCATCGCGCGCTCGCAGCCCACGCTCTGCGGCTGCTGGCTCGACCACCGGGCCGCGCCGCAATGCGGGCTGTCGATCACGGCGGTGCCGCGCACCGCATAGGCCTCGCGCACCGGCGGCGCCGGATGGCCGAAGCGGTTGCGGTAGCCGGCCTGCACCAGCGCCAGCCGCGGCCGCACCGCGTCGAGCAGGGCCGGGCTCGACGAGGTCTTGCTGCCATGGTGCGGGACCAGCAGCAGGTCGACGCGCAGCGCGCCGTCGGCCGCGCGCGCGGCCAGCGCTTCCTCCTGCGCGCGCTCGATGTCGCCGGCCAGCAGCACGCTTGCGCGGCCGTTGCCGATGCGCAGCACGCAGGACACGCTGTTGGGCTTGGCCGCGACGCGTTCGTAGTCGGCCTCGACCGGATGCAGCAGCTCGAAATCGACGCCGTCCCATCGCCAGCGCTGGCCGGCCAGGCAGCGCCGCGCCGGCCGCAGCGCCTGCAGCGGATGGGTCGCCTCGATCGAGCTCAGCAGCGCGGCCTGCGGCTGCATCGCGAGCACGGCCGGCGCGCCGCCGGTGTGGTCGCTGTCGCGGTGGCTCAGCACCACGGTGTCGAGCCGTTCGCCCAGGGCGCGCAGCAGCGGCACCAGCACGCGCTGGCCCGCGTCGCTGTCGAGGCTGTAGCGCGGTCCGGCGTCGTAGAGCAGGCTGTGGGTCGCGGTGCGCACCAGCACCGCGTTGCCCTGGCCGACGTCGGCGGCCAGCAGGTCGAACTCGCCCGCGGGCGGACGCGGCACCTGCCACAGCAGCACCGGCAGCAGCAGCGGCACGCCGAGCAGCCGCGCCGACCAGGGCAGGCGCATCGCGAGCAGCACGCCGCCGAGTACGCCGCCGGCCGCGGCCCACAGCGGCGGCGCCGGCAGCGAGACGGTGGCCAGCGGCAGGGCCGCCAGCCACTCGAGCCACCACGACAGCGCGCGCACCGCCCAGGCCGCCAGGTCCCACAGTGGCGGCACCACCGCACCGAGCATGGCCAGCGGCGTCAGCACCAGCGTGACCCAGGGGATGGCCAGCGCGTTGGCCAGCAGGCCCACCACCGACACCTGCTGGAACAGCAGCAGGGTCAGCGGCGCCAGCGCCAGCGTGACCACGGCCTGCTCGCGCGCCAGCCGGTACAGGCGTGCGCGCCAGCCCTTGGCCTGTTCGCCATCCACGCCCGCATCGGTGGCGAACAGCGCGGCCACGGCCACGAAGCTGAGCCAGAAGCCGGCCTGCATCAGCGCCCAGGGATCGGCGATCACCACCACCGCGCAGGCCAGCAGCCACACGCAGGGCCAGGGCCAACGCCGACCCGCGATGCGCAGCAGTGCCACCGTGGCCAGCATCAGCACCGTGCGCTGCGAGGGCACGCCCCAGCCGCTGAACAAGGCATACAGGCCGGCCAGGGCCACGCCGCCCACCAGCGCGGCCTGCTGGGCCGGCCAGCGCAGCATCAGCCGCGTGCTGCGGCGCCACAGCCACCCCACGGCCAGCGCCGCGAGCCAGGCGAACATGGTGATGTGGAGCCCCGAGATCGACACCAGGTGCGCGACGCCGGTGGCTCGGTAGATGTCCCAGTCGACACGGTCGATCGCGCTCTGGTCGCCGGTCACCAGCGCGGCGATCACGCCGGCGGTGCGCCGGTCGGCGATGCGCGCGAAGACCGCATCGCGCACGGCTTCGCGCGCGCGCTCGACCGGATGGCGCCAGGTATCGCCGAGGCGTGCGGGCGCTGCATCCTGGGCGCCGGCGCGCACATAGCCGGTCGCCTGCACGCCCTGCTCCCACAGCTGCAGTTCCTGGTCGAAGCCCTTGGGGTTGAGGCTGCCGTGCGGCGCCTTGAGCCGCACGGTGAGCTGCCAGCGCTCGCCGGCGTGCAGGGGCTCGGGGCGACGAAGGGGTGCGGCATCCGCGGCGGGCGTCGCGCGGGCCCAGAGTCCCGTGCCCTCGGCGTACCAGCCCAGGGCCAGGCGCGGAGGCAACTGCGCGGCGCCGCCCGCAGGTTCCAGCGAGCGCGCCGACTCGACATCGAAGCGGAAGCGCGTGCCGCCCTCGTCGCGCTGCGGCATCTGCGCGACCACGCCGGTGACCTGCAGGTCGCGGCCTTCCAGGGCCGGGTCCAGCGCCTGCGCGGAGAACACCGCCGCGCGCCAGCCGGTGAGCCCGGTGCCGAAGGCCAGGCCGATCAGCAGCAGGGCCGCGAGCCCGCGCCGGCCGACGGGGCGCAGACGCCATCGGACGCGCCAGGCGAGCCCACAGGCCAACGCGGCTGTCACAAGCACGGCATAGACTGCCCCGGACCACAGCGCAGGCTGCTGCAGTTGCAGGGCCGCGCCCGCGATCGCGCCGGCCATGGCGGCAAAGGCGGCCCAGCCGCGCAGTTCGCGTGGCGCTACCACGAAAACACTCTCGATTCCATACGGCAGGGCCTCCCTTTCAACGCTCTGATGGCGCGTAAATTGCTATGCCTGTGGGCTAGTATGCGTCTCACTTGAGGCACGTCGCCACTCGCTCCGCTCCGAGAACCACTGATGTCCATTCACGCCGCTCTTCACCACGTCACCCACTACAAGTACGACCGTCCGGTGCAGCTCGGCCCGCAGGTGGTGCGCCTGCGTCCGGCGCCCCATTGCCGCAGCAACGTCATCTCGTATTCGCTGCGCATCGAACCCGCGCAGCATTTCGTCAACTGGCAGCAGGACCCCTTCGCCAACTACCAGGCGCGGCTGGTCTTTCCCGAGAAGACGCGCGAGTTCAAGGTCACGGTCGACCTGGTGGTCGAGATGGCGGTCTACAACCCCTTCGACTTCTTCCTCGAGCCGCAGGCCGAGAACTTCCCGTTCAAGTACACGGCCTCGCAGGCCGAGGAACTCGCACCCTACCTGGTGGCCGACCCGGCCACGCCGCTGGTGCAGGCCTACCTCGACAAGATCGAGCGCAAGGAACAGCGCACCATCGACTTCCTGGTCGGCATCAACCAGCAGGTGCAGCAGGACGTCAACTACCTGATCCGCATGGAGCCCGGCGTGCAGACGCCCGAAGAAACGCTCACCAACGGCAGCGGCTCCTGCCGCGACTCGGGCTGGCTGCTGGTGCAGCTGCTGCGCCACATGGGCCTGGCCGCGCGTTTCGTCTCGGGCTACCTGATCCAGCTCACGCCCGACGTCAAGGCGCTCGACGGCCCGAGCGGCACCACGGTCGACTTCACCGACCTGCACGCCTGGTGCGAGGTCTACCTGCCCGGCGCGGGATGGATCGGCCTGGATGCCACCTCGGGCCTCTTGGCCGGCGAAGGCCACATCCCGCTGGCCTGCACGCCCACGCCCTCGAGCGCCGCGCCGATCGAAGGCGTGGTGGACGACGCCGAGGTCGAGTTCGGCCACGAGATGGTGGTCACGCGCATCCATGAATCGCCGCGCGTCACCAAGCCCTACACCGAGGAGCAGTGGGCCGAGGTGCTGGCGCTGGGCGAGGCGGTCGACAAGCGGCTGGCGGCCGGCGACGTGCGACTCACGATGGGCGGCGAGCCGACCTACGTGGCGACCGGCGACCGCGACGCGGCCGAATGGAACACCGACGCGCTGGGCCCGACCAAGCGCGGCTACGCCACCGAACTCGTGCAGAAGCTGCGCGCCGAATACGGCGACGGCGGCTTCCTGCATTTCGGCCAGGGCAAGTGGTACCCGGGCGAGCAGTTGCCGCGCTGGGCGCTGTCGATCTTCTGGCGCGCCGACGGCCAGCCGGTGTGGCACGACCCCGAACTTTTCGCCGACGAACGCGTGCCCACCCACTACACCAGCGAGGACGCGCGCCGCTTCACCACCGTGCTGGCGCACCGCCTGGGCCTGACCGAGCGCTACATCCAGCCGGCCTACGAAGACACCTACTACTACCTCTGGCGCGAGCGCCGGCTGCCGGTCAACGTCGACCCCTTCGACTCCAAGCTCGACGACGAGATGGAGCGGGTGCGCCTGCGACGGGTGTTCACGCAGAAGCTCGACGCGGTGATCGGCTACATGCTGCCGATCGAGCCCGCGAGCGCCGACCGCGACGCGCCCGCGCTCGAAGGCCCGGGCTGGAAGACCGGCCCCTGGTTCCTGCGCGACGACCGCATGTACCTGATCCCGGGCGACTCGCCCATGGGCTACCGGCTGCCGCTCGACTCGCAGCCCTGGGTGCGCAAGGGCGACTACCCCTACCTGATCGACCGCGACCCGACCGCGCCCGTGGGCAGCCTGCCCGACGCGGCCGACTACCGCGCGCGCTATGCCGGCCCGCCGGTCGGCCCCAAGGCCGACATGGGCACCGTGCCCTATGCCTTCGGCACGCCGCCGGCCTCGGGCGCGGCGCTGCGCATGCAGACGCCGGGAAGCGCGAGCAGCACGGGCCTCGGCGCGACCGAGGCCGACGGCCGGACGCCGCGCCAGCCCGGCCGCGGCGAGTCGGCCCACTGGATCACGCGCAGCGCGCTGTGCGTCGAGGTGCGCGACCCGCGCCGCGCCAACGGACCGGCCGCGGAGAAGGTGGGCAGTGCCTCGGGCGTGCTCTACGTCTTCATGCCGCCGCTCAAGCGCCTGGAGGACTATCTCGACCTGGTCGCGGCCATCGAGGCCACCTCGGTGCAACTGGGCCTGCAGATCGTGATGGAAGGCTATCCGCCGCCGCGCGACCCGCGGCTGAAGATGCTGGCCGTCACGCCCGACCCGGGCGTGATCGAGGTCAACATCCACCCGGCCAACAACTGGAAGGAGCTGGTCGCCCACACCGAGTTCCTCTACGACGCGGCCTTCGAGACCCGGCTGTCGGCCGAGAAGTTCATGACCGACGGCCGCCACACCGGCACCGGCGGCGGCAACCACTTCGTGATGGGCGGCGCCACGCCCAACGACAGCCCCTTCCTGCGCCGGCCCGAGCTGCTGGCCAGCCTGCTGCTCTACTGGCACAACCACCCCTCGCTGAGCTACCTGTTCTCGGGCATGTTCATCGGCCCGACCAGCCAGGCGCCGCGCGTGGACGAGGCGCGCAACGACCAGGTCTACGAACTGGAGATCGCGCTCAAGGAGATCGCGAAGAACCGCGAGATCTACGGCGCCAACATGCCGGCCTGGCTGGTCGACCGCACGCTGCGCAACATCCTGGTCGACGTGACCGGCAACACGCACCGCAGCGAGTTCTGCATCGACAAGCTCTACTCGCCCGACTCCAGCACCGGCCGCCTGGGCCTGCTGGAGCTGCGCGCCTTCGAGATGCCGCCGCATGCGCGCATGAGCATCGCCCAGCAGTTGCTGCTGCGCGCCTTCATCGCGCGCTTCTGGGACGAACCCTACAAGGCGCCCGCCACCCGCTGGGGCACCGAGCTGCACGACCGCTTCCTGCTGCCGACCTTCGTCAAGATGGACTTCGACGACGTGATCAGCGAGATGCGCCAGGCCGGCTTCGCCTTCGACCCGAACTGGTTCGCGCCGCACCTCGAGTTCCGCTTCCCGCTGGTCGGCCAGGTGCAGGCCATGGGCGTGGAGCTGTCGCTGCGCAACGCGCTCGAACCCTGGCACGTGATGGGCGAGGAAGGCTCGGCCGGCGGCACGGTGCGCTATGTCGATTCGTCGCTCGAACGCATCGAGGTGCGCGTGACCGGCCTCAACGAGAGCCGCCACGTGATCACCGTCAACGGCAAGGTGCTGCCGCTGCAGCCCACCGGCACGGTGGGCGAATTCGTCGCCGGCGTGCGCTACAAGGCCTGGAACCCGCCCTCGGCGCTGCACCCCAGCATCGGCGCGCATGCGCCGCTGACCTTCGACATCGTCGACACCTGGATGAAGCGCTCGCTGGGCGGCTGCCAGTACTTCGTGGCCCACCCGGGCGGGCGCAACTACGATACCTTCCCGGTCAATGCCTACGAGGCGGAAAGCCGGCGCATGTCGCGCTTCACGCAGATGGGCCACACGCCGGGGCTGATGCGCACGCCGCCGGCCACCATCGAGCTCGCGGGCAGCCGCGAATTCCCGTTCACGCTCGATTTGCGGCGCTGACAGGGGTTTGAAAAGCCCGCAAGAGGACATTCAGCACATCGCCCGTCATCCGGCCGGTGACGGCAATGTGACAATCCACCTCCTGTGGAACCCCTGAACGAATCCCTGTTCGATGCCCAGGCGCTGGAATTTCCAGCCGCCCTGGCGTCGGCGCTCGCGCCGGCCGCCCTGCCCGGCCACTTCGACGAACTGCGCGGGCAGGCCACGCCCGCGGTGCCCGCGCGGCCGGCCGCAGGGGCAGCGCCCTTGGCGCCGATGCCGCCCATGCTCTACGACGCTGCGGCGCAGCCGCCGGGTCCGTCGCAGGCCCAGTCCCAGACGCAGACGCAAACCCAGACCCAGGTCCTTCAGCCCGCCCCCGGCGACACCCCGCCGCTCACGCCCGCCTGGAACGCCTTCTTCGAGCAGCTCGGCCCGGGCGGATTCAATGACCTGCCACGGCGCGCGGTCAGCCTCGAGCGGCAGATCCGGGACAACGGCGTCACCTACAACGTCTACGCCGATGCCGACGGGCCGCAGCGCCCGTGGTCGCTCGACCTGTTCCCGCTGATCGTCTCGCCCGAGAGCTGGGCCCAGATCGAGACCGGCGTGCTGCAGCGCACGCGCGTGCTCGACCGCGTCATGGCCGATGTCTACGGCCCGCAGCAGCTGCTGGCCGAAGGCCTGCTGCCGGCGGCGCTGGTGCACGGCCATCCCGGCTACCTGCGCGCGATGCACGGCGTGAAGCCGCCGGGCGACACATGGCTGCACATCGCGGCCTTCGACCTCGCCCGCGGGCCCGACGGCAACTGGTGGGTGGTGTCGCAGCGCACCCAGGCGCCCTCGGGCCTGGGCTACCTGCTCGAGAACCGGCTGGCCATCACGCGCCAGTTTCCGCAGGCCTTCGAGGCCCTGCAGGTGCAGCGCCTGGCCGCCACCTACAGCGCCATGATGGACGGCCTGCAGCGCATGTGCCCGGCCGGCGTGCCGCCGCACATCGCGCTGCTGACGCCCGGCCCCTACAACGAGACCTACTTCGAGCATGCGTACCTCGCGCGCTACCTGGGCCTGACGCTGGTCGAGGGCAGCGACCTCACGGTGCGCGACCAGCGCCTCTACCTCAAGACCCTGCAGGGGCTGCGGCCGGTGCACGGCCTCATCAAGCGGCTGGACGACCAGTTCCTCGACCCGCTCGAGCTGCGCCCCGATTCCACGCTGGGCGTGCCGGGGCTGCTGCAGGCGATTCGCGCCGGCAATGTGCTGGTGGCCAACATGCCGGGCTCGGCGTTCCTCGAATCGCCCGCGCTGCTGGGCTTCCTGCCCGGGCTCGCGCGCCGCCTCATCGGCGAAAAGCTCAAGCTGCCGGCGCTGCCGACCTGGTGGTGCGGCGAGCGCGCCGCGCTCGAGGCGGTGCTGCCGCAGCTGGGCGATTGCGCCATCAAGCCCACCTATCCCGGGTCGGACGGACAGACCAGCTTCGACGCGGTGCTCGGCAGCAAGCTGGGCCGGCGCGAGCTCGACGAATGGGCCGGCCGCATCGTGCGCGAGGGCGAGGCCCACACGGTCCAGAGCTACCTGCCGCTGTCGCAGATGCCCACCTGGGCCAACGACATGGGCCCCGGCCACATCGCGCCGCGCGCGATGCTGCTGCGCGTCTTCGCGGTGAGCGATGGGCCGCAGTCCTGGCGCGTGCTGCCGGGCGGGCTGGCGCGGCTGGCGGGCCGCGATGCGCAGATCGCCTCCATGCAGCGCGGCGGCAGCAGTGCCGACGTGTGGGTGCAGACGCACGGCGAGGTCGACCGCACCACGCTGCTGCAGCCGCATGCCACGCCGGCCTCGCTCGCGCGGCACCGTGCGCCCGTGACCAGCCGCGCGGCCGAGAACATGTTCTGGCTCGGCCGCTACACCGAGCGCGCCGA
>Ga0182008_10001252_pt1 | contig 17428 bp, 14 predicted proteins | sample Sormic07211129_1_FD_120482 | JGI IMG/M metagenome (GOLD analysis project Ga0182008, IMG submission 120482) | Rhizosphere microbial communities from Sorghum bicolor, Mead, Nebraska, USA - 072115-129_1 metaG | ecosystem: Host-associated > Plants > Roots > Rhizosphere | place: USA: Nebraska...
CGCCACCATCGACCACATCTCCAACGGCCGCATCGCCATCAACGTGGTGAGCGGCTGGTTCAAGGGCGAGTTCCAGGCCATCGGCGAGCCGTGGCTGGAGCACGACGAGCGCTATCGCCGTTCCAACGAATTCATCCGTGCGCTCAAGGGCATCTGGACGCAGGACAACTTCACCTTCAAGGGCGACTTCTACCGTTTCAGCGACTACACGCTGAGCCCGAAGCCGGTGCAAAAACCCCATCCCGAAATCTTCCGGGGCGGCAGCTCGCGCGCCGCGCGCGACAACGCGGCCAGCGTGTCCGACTGGTACTTCACCAACGGCAACACGCCCGAGGGCCTGAAGGCGCAGATCGACGACATCCAGGCCAAGGCCGCGGAGAACGGCCACACGGTGCGCATCGGCGTGAATGCGTTCGTGATCGCCCGCGACACCGAGGAAGAAGCCAAGGCCGTGCTGGCGGACATCATCAAGCACGCCCACGTCGAGGCGGTGCACGCCTTTGGCGATGCGGCCAAGCAGGCCGGCAAGTCGTCGCCCGAAGGCGAGGGCAACTGGGCCAAGTCCACCTTCGAAGACCTCGTGCAATACAACGACGGCTTTCGCACCAACCTCATCGGCACGCCGCAGCAGATCGCCGAACGCATCGTGGCGCTCAAGGCCATCGGCGTGGACCTGATCCTCACGGGCTTCCTGCACTTCATCGAAGAGGTGGAGTACTTCGGCCAGAAGGTGCTGCCGCTGGTGCGCAAGCTCGAAGCCGAGCAGGGCGCAGCGAATGCCGGCAAGCAAGGCAGCAAGCCGGCGCTGGAAGCCGTGGCATGAGCCGCCGGGCCGCCCCAAGGCGAAATCCGCAGCCGAAGGCGGAGGTCTTTCAATGAACCTGGCGATGGCGATGCCCGATCTTTTCTTCGAGGCGGGTCCGGTCTCGCTCGGTGCCGATCCGGTGGCCTTCATGCCGGCGGGACGCGCGGCACCGGCCGGGAAAGACACGGACACCTCGGCCGTGCTGCGGCTGGAAGACATCGACCTGTCCTTCGGTGGCGTCACCGCGCTGTCGGGCGTGGATCTCTCGATCGCCAAGGGCGAGATCCGCGCCGTCATCGGGCCCAACGGCGCCGGCAAGAGCTCGCTGGTCAACGTGATCAGCGGGCTGTACCGGCCCGACCGCGGGCGCGTGTGGATCGGCGGGCGCAGCTTCGGCCATGTGCCGACGGCGCGGCTGGCCCGGCTGGGCATCGCGCGCACCTTCCAGAACCTCGCGCTCTTCAAGGGGTTGAGCGTGCGCGACAACATCGTGCTGGGGCGCGTCGATGCGGCGCGCTCGACCTTCGTCGAACAGCTCATCGGGCTCGGCCGCGCGCGGCGTGAACGCGAAGATGCGCGTGCGCGTGCCGACGCGATCATCGGCTTCCTCGGGCTCGGCGCCGTGAGCGAGCGGCTGGCCGGCACGCTGGCCTATGGGCTGCAGAAGCGCGTCGAGCTGGCGCGTGCGCTGGTCGCTGCGCCGCAACTGCTGCTGCTCGACGAGCCGATGGCCGGCATGACGGTCACCGAAAAAAGCGAGATGGCGCATTTCGTGCGCGCCGCGCGCGACGAGTTCGGCACCACCATCCTCCTGATCGAGCACGACATCGGTTTGGTGCTGGGCCTGTCGGACCGGGTGGCGGTGTTCGACTACGGCCGCAAGATCGCCGACGGCACGCCGGCCGAGGTGCGCAGCGATCCGGCGGTGATTGACGCCTACCTGGGCGTGGCCCACGACGACGACCAGGCGGAGCAGGGCTGATGGACGCCTCCGATCTCAGCTTCTTCGCCGAGGTGCTCATCGGCGGCCTGCTTTCGGGCGTGATGTATTCGCTCGTGGCCATCGGCTTCGTGCTGATCTACAAGACATCGGGCGTGCTCAATTTCGCGCAGGGCGCGCAGCTGCTGTTCGCCGCGCTCACTTTCGTGAGCCTGGTGGAGCGCGGTGTGCCTTTCGCGCTCGCCTTGCTGCTGACCTTCGCGCTCATGGTGCTGTTGGGTCTGGTCATCGAACGCACCGTGCTGCGGCCGCTGGTGAACCAGCCGCCGATCACGCTCTTCATGGCAACGCTGGGCCTCTCGTACGTGATCGAGGGCGTGGCCCAGCTCGTGTGGGGCACGCAGGTGCATGCGCTGGAACTGGGCATCGCGGACGAGCCGCTGCAGTTCCTCGGCATCATGGTCTCGACCTTCGACCTGTTCGCCGCCGCCACGGCCGGCGTGATGGTCGCGCTGCTCTCGGCTTTCTTCCGCTACACCCGCGTGGGCCTCGCGTTCCGCGCGGTCGCCGACGACACCTACGCGGCGATTGCCGTAGGCCTGCGCCTGCCGCGCATCTGGGCCACGGTGTGGGCCGCGGCCGGTGTCATCGCGCTGGTGGCCGGGCTGCTGTGGGGCGCGCGGCTGGGCGTGCAGTTCTCGCTGTCGCTGGTGGTGCTGAAGGCGCTGCCGGTGCTGGTGCTGGGCGGCTTCGATTCGATCCTGGGCGCCATCGTCGGCGGGCTGGTGATCGGCGCGCTCGAGAAGTTGGCCGAGGTGTACATCGGGCCTTTCGTGGGCGGCGGCATCGAGAGCTGGTTCGCGTATGTGGCGGCGCTGGCATTCCTGCTGATCAGGCCGAGCGGGCTGTTCGGGCAGAAGCTGGTGGAGCGCGCCTGAGCCATGCGTACCGTTTCCGTGCCTCCATGGACCTGGCCGCTCGCGGTGCTGGCTGTCGCCTTCGGCGTCGTGCCGTTCGTTGCATCCGGCTATGTGTTCGACGCGCTGCTGATTCCGTTTCTCGCGCTGTCGCTCGCGGCAGTCGGCCTCAACCTGCTGACGGGGTATGCAGGTCAGCTCTCGCTCGGCACCGCGGCCTTCATGGCGGTCGGCGCCTTCGCGGCCTACAACTTCAACCTGCGCGTGGAAGGGCTGCCGCTGCTCGTGAGCATCGGCCTCGCGGGGCTGGCCGCCACGGCCGTCGGCCTGGTGTTCGGCTTGCCGAGCCTGCGGCTGCGCGGCTTCTATCTCGCGGTGTCGACGCTGGCGGCGCAGTTCTTCGTGCAATGGGCGCTCACCAAGTTCAGCTGGTTCAGCAACGACAACGCCTCGGGCGTGATCGATGCGCCCACGCTCGAAGTGGCGGGCATGGTGTTCGATACGCCGCTGGGCCGCTACATCTTCTCGCTGAGCATCGTCACCGTGCTCACGCTGCTGGCATGGCGCCTTGTGCGCACGCAAACGGGCCACCACTTCATCGCCGTGCGCGACAACGAACTGGCCGCGCGCGTCATCGGCGTGCCGGTGCTGCGCACCAAGTTGCTGGCGTTCGCGGTGTCGTCGTTCATCGTCGGCGTGGCGGGCGTGCTGTGGGGCTTCGTGTACCTGCGCACCGTGGAGCCCGCGGGCTTCAACCTCGACCGCTCGTTCCAGATCCTCTTCATCGTGATCATCGGCGGGCTCGCGACGATCCGCGGGGCCTTCTTCGGCGCGGCGCTGATCGTGGTGTTTCCGCTGCTGCTCTCGCGCGCCGGCAGCTTCTTCTTCGGCAGCTGGTTCGATTCGGGCGTGCTCGACATGAGCCAGCGCATCGTGCTGGGCGCGCTGATCATTTTCTTTCTCGCCGTGGAGCCGCAGGGGCTGGTCGCCCTGTGGGACCGTGCGAGGAAGCGGCTCTTCCCGGCGCGGAACTCCACAACAACCGTTCACGCCGAGCCTGTCGAAGCGCCACGCAAGGCTTCGACAAGCTCAGCCCGAGCGGCCTTGTGAGCGCACATCTTTTCTCTTTCCTTCGCACCCCAGAACCTTCACCACCATGTCCTTCCTCAAGCACCTGAAAACCGCGGCCCTGGCCGCCACCCTGTCCGTGGCCGGCCTGCAGTTCGCGCATGCCGATGGCAACGAGCAGTTCTTCCCGCTGCAGAGCTACCGCGTCGGTCCCTACGCGGCCGGCGGCACGGGCTTCTTCGGCGGCTTCATCGACTACCTGAACCTGGTCAACACGCGCGACGGCGGCGTGGGCGGCGTCAAGCTGACCTGGGAAGAGGGCGAGACGCAGTACGAGGTGGAGCGCGGCGTGGAGGTGTATGAGCGCCTGAAGCAACGCCCCGGCATCGCGACCTGGAACCCGCTGTCGGTCGGCATCGCCTATGCGCTCATCGACCGCGTGACGGCCGACAAGGTGCCGCTGCTCACCATCAACCACGGGCGCACCGACACCACCGACGGGCGCGTGTTCAAGTACATCTTTCCGCTGTTGCTCAACCCGTACAGCGAGACCTCGGGCATCGTGAACTACATCGCGGGCAAGGAGGGCGGCACCGACAAGCTCAAGGGCAAGAAGATCGTGGTGCTGTACCACGGCTCGCCCTACGGCAAGGAGACCATTCCGGTCTACGAGTTGCTCGCCAAGAAGTACGGCTTCACGCTGCAGCAGATCGAGGTGCCGCATCCGGGCAACGAGCAGCAGTCGCAGTGGCTCACCATCCGCCGCGTGAAGCCCGACTACGTGGTGCTGCGCGGCTGGGGCGTGATGAACCCGGTGGCGCTCAAGACGGCGCAGAAGACGGGCTTTCCGGTCGACCACATCGTGGGCAACGTGTGGTCCAACTCCGAGGAAGACGTGATCCCCGCGGGCGATGCGGCCAAGGGCTACGTGGCCATCACCACGGTGGCGGCCGGCGCGCAGTACCCGGTGCTGCAGGACATCAGCAAGATCGTATACGGCGCGGGCAAGGGCAACTTGCAGGACACCAGGCGCATCGGCAGCGTCTATCACAACCTGGGCGTGCTCAACGGCATCCTGAACGTGGAGGCCATCCGCATCGCGCAGGCGAAGTTCGGCAAGCGCACGCTCACCGGCGACGAGATCCGCTGGGGCCTGGAGAACCTGAAGATCGACGAGGCGCGCGCCGCCGCGCTCGGCGCCAAGGGCCTGTTCCACTCGATCAACGTGACCTGGGACAACCATGAAGGCGACGGCCGCGTGGCCTTCCAGCAGTGGGACGGCAGCAAGTGGAACGTGGTGTCCGACTGGATCGCGCCCGACTGGAAGCTGCTGCGCCCGATCATCGAGAAGTCTTCGCTGGCGTACGCCAAGGAGAAGAACGTCAAGGTGCGCAAGAGCATCGATGACTGAACGAGGCCGGCCCGCAAGGAGGCCACTGCAATGACCACACCGCTGTTGCGCATCGAGGCCGTCGAGGCGGCCTACCAGCGCTCGATCGCGGCGCTGCACGGCGTGAGCCTGGAGGTGCGCGCCGGCGAGATTCATGCGCTGCTCGGCGCCAACGGGGCGGGCAAGTCGACCACGCTCAAGGCGGTGTCGAACCTGCTGCCGGCCGAGCGCGGGCAGGTCACGGCCGGGCGCATCGTCTTCGACGGACACGACACGGGCCGCACCAGCCCGGCCGACCTCGTGCGGCTCGGCCTGGTGCAGGTGCTGGAGGGGCGCCACTGCTTTCGCACGCTGACGGTGGAAGAGAACCTGCTGACCGGTGCACTCGGGCGCAGCGCGCGGCGTTCGGAAGCAGTCGAAGATCTGGCGCGGGTCTACGCGATCTTTCCGAAACTGAAGGACCGGAGAAAGACCCTGGCGGGCCTCAGCTCGGGCGGCGAGCAGCAGATGACGGCCATCGGCCGTGCCCTGATGTCGCGGCCCCGATTGCTGGTGCTCGACGAGCCCTCGATGGGATTGGCGCCGCTGGTGGTGCGCGACATCTTCGAGCAACTGCGGCGGCTCAACCGCGAAGAGGGCCTGTCGATCCTGGTGGCCGAGCAGAACTCCACCGTGGCGCTGCAATACGCCGACCGGGCGACCGTGCTCGATGCCGGCATTGCAGTCTTGAGCGGCGATGCGCCGGCTTTGCGCCAGCGCGCCGACATCCAGTCTTTTTATTTCGGCGAAGGCGCTGTCGCGGACGCGCGCTCGAAGCGATAGAACAGGTTGGGTTCGGACAGCAGGTAGAGCCTGCCGTCAGGGCCGACGGCAACCCCTTCGGGCTGCGGCACCTTGCGCTGCAGGCCGTTGAATCCGCGCCACAGCGGCAGCATGCTGACCGGGCGTCCGTCCGGCGCGTATTCCACGATCAACGCCGACTCGTCGCTCAGGAGCAGCAGATGCCCGGTCTCGTCATGCACCGTGACCGACGAAAGGTCGCTCATGAACAGCGAGGCCGCGCGCGAGGATTTCCATTCGCTGATGTCGATGTTGAAACCGCTGGAGGGCGTGGACGGGTCCAGCCCGGTGACCATCAGCACACGCATCGGAAGCTTTTCGCGGACCACATACAGGCGCTTGTGCACGCCGTCCCAGGAAATGCCCTCGAAGCTGCTGTTGTGCAGCTTGTCGATGCCGATGCCCAGGCTCGGGCGGCCGGCCACCGACACCCGCTGCGTATCGCGGCCGATCTGCACCCAGTACATGCGGTGGCTGTCCTCGTCCGAGATCACGTAGCTGTCGCCCTGCACGTAGGTGATGCCCTCGGGGTCCTTCACCCCGTCGAGCGCGACGACGCGCAGAAGCCGTCCCTCGGTGGTGAGTTCCGCGATCTGCGGCGGGCGGTTGATGACGGTGAAGAGGGTGCCGGTTTCGGTGTTGAAGGTCAGCCCCGAGGCATTGCGGGTCAGGCCCTGGATCGGCATGCCCTCGACAGCCACCTGGTAGCCCGGCAGCCACAGCGAGGTGCCCGCCCACTGCGATGCACCGAGCGTCGTGCTCAGCCAGTAGTAGCCGAAGGCCAGGACCTTGAAATACCAGACGAAGAGCGCGCCGAGTGCCAGGACGACGGCATAGAGGAGGGGCTTGCGGAAACTCGGGCGGGTCATGCGGCCGAGTCTAGGGGCTTCGAAAGCGACGGGATGCCGCTCGATGATTGCGCGCCGTCGTGCGCAACCCGTGCCCGGCGAATCCGCCGTTGCGGTGTAGCGAAGGCCGCGGACCGGGCCTTCGCTACGGCTGCTTCACCGCGTTACTTGGCCGTGGCCGGTGCCGCCGGATTGCCGCCGGTGCTGGCAACGTTGGGTGCCAGCGTGCTCTGGACCTTGTCGGGGAAGCTGTACATGCCGCCGGAAGCCGGATCGACGATCAGCATGCCCAGGAGGCCTCCCAACATGATGTTGGCAACGTACCAGCCGCTGACCTGGCTATCGACATGTTGCGAGGCGTCCGCGAAGCCGTCTTTTTTCATGTTGACCGTGTAGGCCTCGGACTTGAAGTACCCCGCGCCGCGCTTGAGGGTGACCGTGGACGGCGTGGTGCCGGTGTGCACTGCTTCGCCCGCCCGGTTGGTGATGGTGAGCGCGGCGCCTTCGGGGGCGCTGCTGAAGACGACTGGCTGGGTGGTGCCGTTGAAGATGCTGGCGCAACCGCTGAGGCACACCACGACGGCAGCCGCTGCGGCCGCTTGGGACAAACGGATCATTTCTTCTCTCTCCCTGAGGAACTTATTGGGGCCGCAATGCTATCCAGCTTCGCAAGGGGCCCTGCTGAACTTTCACACGCTTCCATCAAAAAGATGTCGGCGTGCTGACGAACGGCTTGCGCAGCTACCGCCGCACCGCGATGCCTTGGCCCGTCACACAGGCTCTGGCCACGGTGCCTGCGCCCCGCGCACGGACTCGTAGAACGCGGCCATCTGCAGCACCCCCAGGTCGTCGAACCGGCGTCCGGCGATCTGCAGGCCGATGGGCAGGCCGCTTGCGGCGTAGCCGCAGTTGATCGAAGCCGCGGGCTGCTCCGACTGGTTGAACACCGAGGTGAAGTGCGAGTCCTTCAGCGGGTTCTCCGGACCGCTGTTGATGGCTTCCGCCGCGAACGGAAGCACCGGCGACACGGGCGACAGCACGTAGTCGTACGGCTGCGTGGCGGCGACGGTCGCCGCGCGCAATGCCTGCATGCGCGTGAAGGCCCGGAAGGTTTCCTCGGGCGAGAGCGAGCCCGCGAACTCGCCCGCCGCATGGATGTAATCCGCCGCCAGCCTGGCGCGCTCCAGCGGCATGGCCGCCAGGTCGACGCGGCAGCGCATGGTGAAGAAATGCGCCATGCCCATGCGCATCTCCAGCGTGGTCCAGTCGGCGAGCGGCTCCACGATGGCGCCGGCCTGCTCGAAGAGGCGTGCCGCGGCCAGCACGGCTTCTTTCACTTCGGGGTCGATCGGCCAGCCGCCCGCGGTGTCGGTCCACAGGCCGATGCGCAGGCCCTGCACATCGCGGCCGAGGTGCTCCCATGCAATGTCTTGCGCCGGCAGGCTCATGTAGTCGCGCGGATCGGGGCGCGAGACGACCTTCATCAGCAGCGCGGCGTCGGCGACGGTGCGCGTCAGGGGGCCGATCACGCGTGCGGCCGCCGGCGGGTCGACCGGAATCCGTCCGTGGCTGGGCTTGAGCCCGAACACGCCGCAGAAGTTGGCGGGAATGCGCACCGAGCCGCCGATGTCGGTGCCCAGGTGCAAGGGGCCGTAGCCCGCGGCCGCTGCGGCGCCCGCGCCGGAGCTGGAGCCGCCGGTGTTCTTGCTGAGGTCCCAGGGGTTGCGCGTGAGCGCATGAAAGCTCGACGGGGCCGCGCCCAGGAAGCCGAAGTCCGGCATCGTGGTCTTGGTGACGATGACCGCGCCCGCTTCGCGCAGGCGTGCGGCCGCGGGCGCGTCCGCCGCGGCGGGCGACAGCACCGTGGCGGCGCTGCCGATCGGCGACGGCGTGCCGCGCGTGGCGATGTTTTCCTTGAGCGTGACCGGCACGCCGTCGAGTTCGCCCTGCGGCGTGCCCTGTGTCCATCGCGCTTCGGAGGCCCGGGCCGAGGCGAGGGCGGCTTCGGCATCCAGCCCGTAGGTGGCGTGGATGCTCGGCTCCCAGCGTTCGATGCGCGCGAGCACTGCCTTCGTCACGTCGACGGGAGAGAGGGTGCGGGCGCGATAGCGCTCGAGCAGTTGAACGGCGCTGAGGGCGTACAGGGGTGTGTCCATGATGTTGTCTTTGTTTGCGGGTCGAGGATGTTGATCGGAGCCAGTGGTCGATGCGCGTTGCATCAGCCCTGGCCGAATGCGTAGCCCTGACCAGGGGCCGCGGCCAACAGGGAGCGGGTGTAGGCTTCGCGCGGCGACAGCAGCACGTCGCGCGCGGTGCCTTGTTCGACGATGCGGCCCTTGTGCATGACGATCAGCCGGTCGCAGATCTGGCTGGCCACGCGCAGGTCGTGCGTGATGAAGAGGATGCCGATGGACAGGCGCTGCTGGATCTCCGCGAGCAGCTTGAGGATCTGGTCCTGCACCGACACGTCGAGGGCGGAGACGGCCTCGTCGGCAATCAGCACCTGGGGCTCGCAGGCCAGCGCGCGCGCAATGCACAGGCGCTGCCGCTGGCCGCCGGAGAACTCGCTCGGATAGCGGTGCAGCACTTCGGGCTTGAGCCGCACCAGGTCCATCAGCTCCTCGGCGCGCTGCCAGGCCTTCTCGGGAGAAAGGCCGAAATTCACCGGCCCCTCGATGATCGACTGGCCGACCGTGCGGCGCGGATTCAGCGAGCGGTTCGGGTCCTGGAACACCACCTGCACCATGCGCCGGAATGCCGAGAGCCGGGCGCGCGGCGCGTGCTGCGCCTCGAGGTGGGGCACCCAGACCTCGCCGCCGGTCGGCTCGATCAGTCGAGCGATGCAGCGCGCCACCGTGGACTTGCCCGAACCCGACTCGCCCACGATGCCCACGGTTTCGCCGGCACGCAGCTGGAGCGACACGTCGGTTGCCGCATGCACCGTGCGGCGCTTGCCGGGCCAGGAGCCGGAGCGGTAGGTCTTGGTCACGCCGCGCGCGTCGAGCAGCGGCGGTGCGTCGGCGACGGGAGGGCGCGAGGCGGGTTCCAGGCGCGGCACGGCGTCGAGCAGCATGCGCGTGTAGGGCTCCTTCGGCCGGCGCAGCACGTCGTCCTTCGGGCCGCTTTCGACCTGGCGGCCCAGCTGCAGCACCACGACATGGTCCGCGATGTCCGCGACCACGCCGAAGTCGTGCGTGATGAACAGCACCGCCGTGCCGTTCTCCTGCTGCATCTCGCGAATGAGCGACAGGATCTCGGCCTGCGTGGTCACGTCCAGCGCGGTGGTCGGCTCGTCGCAGATCAGCAGCGCGGGGCGCAGGATCAGGGCAATGGCGATCACGATGCGCTGCCGCTGTCCGCCCGAGAGCTGGTGCGGATAGGCGTCGTAGATGCGCTCGGGCTCCGGCAGCTTGACGCGCGCGAAGATGGCCAGCACCTTCTGCCTGCGCTCCGCGGCGCCGAGCGCCGTGTGCTCGGCCAGCATCTCGTCGACCTGCGCGCCGCAGCGCATCACCGGGTTGAGCGCCGTCATCGGCTCCTGGAACACCATGGCCATGCGGGCACCGCGCCATGCGCGCAGGCGCGCGGCGTCGGCCGCAAGGACGTTCTCGCCCAGCACCTCGATGTGTCCGCCCGAGGGCTTGAGCGAATCGGGCAGGAGCCCCATCACGGCCTGGGCGATCACCGACTTGCCGGAGCCCGATTCGCCCAGCAGGCACACGACCTGGCCAGGCATCACGTCGAAGGAAACGCCGCGAACGGCATGCGGCCGGTCCGCGCCCTGGGGCAGGTCGATGCACAGGTCGCGCACGGCGAGGCAGGGCGATCCGGCGGCGGGCCGGGGAGTGGAAAAAGGCGTGCGTGCCATGTTCAGCTCCCGCGCTTGTTGAACTTGGGATCGAGCGCATCGCGCAGGCCGTCGCCCAGCATGTTCACCGCCAGCACCGTGGCGGCGAGGAAGGCGCCGGGCAACAGCACGGTCGATGGATGCGAGGTGAAATACGCGCGGCCCTCGGACATGATGTTTCCCCAGGTCGGCACGTCGGAAGGCAGGCCGATGCCGAGGAACGACATGACCGCTTCCGCCAGCATGGCCGCTGCGCAGACGAAGGTGCCTTGAACGATCAGCGGCGCCACGGTGTTGGGCAGGATGTGGCGCAGCATCAGCTTCCAGGCGGGCGTGTCCAGCGCGATGGCCGCCTCGACATACGGCTCTTCGCGAACCGACAGCACGACCGAGCGCACCAGCCGCGCCACGCGCGGCGTCTCGGGAACGACGATGGCGAGGATCACCGTCCACAGGCTCGGGCGCCAGACCGCGACGAGCACGATGGCGAAGAGGATGCCGGGGATCGCCATCACCCCGTCCATCACCCGCATGATGGTGCCGTCGAGGCGGCGAAAGTAGCCCGCGACCATGCCCACCAGCATGCCGAGCGCGATCGAGCCCAGCGCGACCGCCAAGCCCACCGACAGCGAGATGCGCGCGCCGTAGGCCGTGCGGCTCCAGATGTCGCGGCCCATGCTGTCCGTGCCCATCGGGAAGAAGCGCTGGAAGCTGTCGCCGGCCAGCGTCGTGAATTCGGCGTGTGCGCCCGGCGACAGGTGCGAGTTGGCCGGGTCCATCGCGTTGGGGTCGATGGTGTAGAGCCACGGGGCCGCGACCGCCAGCACGACCATGAGGCACAGGAGCACGCTGCCCGTGCGCACGGCGGCGTTCGCGAAGACGCGGCGCGGCAGAGAGGGCTTGGGGTGGCTGCGCGGCGCGGCGGCCGCCGTGTCCGCCGGCAGGGAAATCGAAGTCATGGAAAGGGTCTCCGAAAGAAAGAGGGCCGCGTGGGTCAGTAGCGGATGCGCGGATCGAGCAGCAGGTAGCTCAGGTCCACCAGCAGGTTCACGACCACGTAGACGAGCGAGAAGAAGAGGGTGATGCCTTGGATGAGCGGGTAGTCGCGCGAGAGCACCGCGTCCACCGTGAGCTGGCCGAGGCCCGGTATGGCGTAGATGGTCTCGGTCACCACCACGCCGCCGATGAGGCCGGCCACGCTCAGGCCGATGATGGTGGCGATCGGCACGGCCGCATTGGCCAGCGCATGGCGAATCAGCATGCGCCGCTCGGAGATGCCCTTGGCGCGCGCGGTGCGCACGTAGTCTTCGGTCAGTGCCTCGGAAACCGCCGCCCGCGTGACCCGCGCGATCAGCGCCGCATACATCACGGCCAGCGTGATGCAGGGCAGCACCAGGTTGCGCAGCCACGGGCCGACGCCTTCGGCGATGCGGTTGTAGCCCTGCGACGGCAGCCAGCCCAGCTGCATCGAGAACAGCCAGATCATCAGGTAGCCCGCGACGAACACCGGCACCGAAAAGCCGAGAACCGACGCGCTCATGATGAAGCGGTCGAGCCGGCCGCCGCGCCGCGAAGCCGCCAGCACGCCCAGCGGCACGGCGATGAGCACGGTGAGCACGACCGTCAGGGCCGCCACCGACAAGGTGGGTTCCAGCCGTTGGCCGATCAGCTCGGTCACGCTCATCTTGTAGAAATAGGAATAGCCCAGGTCGCCGCGCAGCACGTGGCCGAGCCATCCGAAGAACTGGCTGACGACCGGTGCGTCCAGGCCGAGCTGCGCGCGGATGCGCTCGATGTCCTGCACGGTCGCTCCGTCGCCCGCGATGGCCGCCGCGGGATCGCCGGGCGTCATGCGCAGCAGGAGAAAGACGATGACGGCCACGATCAGGAGCACGGGTGCCGTGGCCAGGCCGCGCCGCAACAGGAAGTTGAGCATGTGAGAAGGTCTCGTTCGAGCGATGGATCGGCTGGCGCGGGCAAAGGAATTCCCCGACCGGCCGCAGCGCGTGCAACCGGTCAACGCCTCGATGAGAGAAAGAGAAGGGGAGGCGCCTACTTCTTGCGCACGTTCCAGTACAGGACGGCGGGCGAAGGCAGCAGGCCGCTCACCACGCCACGGCGCACGGCCGTGGGGGCCTTGCCCTCGCCGAGCGGCGCGATCACGCCGCCTTCGAGCACGCGCAGCTGGATCTGCGTGGCGATGTCCTTGCGCTGCGCGATGTCGGCCGTCTCGATGAACCGCGTCTTCAGCTTTTCCAGCTCGGGGTCGACGGGCCAGCCGAAGTAGCCCTGGTCGCCGTTGCCGGTCAGCGGGCTGTAGGTGATGGGGCTGCTGGCGTCCACGCCGCCCCAGAAGGTGATGAAGGCATTCCAGCCGCCGTTTTCCGGCAGGTCTTTCTTCGTGCGGCGCGTCACGAGCGTGGCCCAGTCGGTGGTCTGCACGTCGACGTTGAAGCCCACCTGCTTGAGCAGTTGTCCGTAGATGGCCGGCAGCTTGTTCAACGCCGGTGCATCGCCCGGCAGCAGGATGACGACCGGCTTGCCGTCGTAGCCCGACTCCTTCAGCAGCTTGCGGGCTTCCTCGAACTGCGGCTTGCCGGTGAAGAAGCCCGTCTTGTCGCTCGCATAGACCGAGCCGCACAGGTAGATCGAGGCGCAGGGCTTGTAGAAGTCGCGGAAGGTGGCCTGGGCGCGCAGCATCGCTTCCTGGTTGATGGCGAGCATGGCGGCCTTGCGCGCCTTCGGGTTGTTGAAGGGCGCGACCTTGTGGTTGTAGATCACGGTGAACGGGCCTGCGGGCATCACGTCGACCAGCTCGATCTTCTGGTTGGTTCGCATGTCGGTGTAGCCGGAGGAGGGCACGGTCTCGAGCATGTCGACCTCGCCGTTGAGCAGGGCGTTGACCTGCGTCTGCGGGTCGCGCAGCAGCACCCATTCCACGCGGTCCAGGTTCACCACCTTGCCGCCCGCGAGGCCCGAGGGCGCCTCCTTGCGCGGCACGTAGGCGGCATTCTTGCGATAGATCACGCGGTCGCCGGGGCGAAAGTCCGCCTTGGCCAGCGTGAAGGGGCCGGAGCCGATCATCTCTTCGATCTGCTTGTCGGCGGGCGTCTCTGCCACGCGCCTGGGCATGATGAACGGCACCAGCGGATTGGGCTTGCCCAGCGCATCGAGCACCACGCCGAAGGGCTGCTTGAAGGTCATGCGAAAGGCGTTGGGGCCTTCGGCGGTGATGCTGTCCATGGCCTCGTACATCTTCTGGCCGAGCGTGTCGCGCTTGGCCCAGCGGGCGAGCGAGGCGATCACGTCCTGCGAAGTGACGGGCGCGCCGTCGTGGAACTTCAGGCCCGGACGCAGCGTGAAGGTCCAGACCTTGTTGTCGGGGCTGGTGGTGTATTTGTCCACCATCTGCGGCTTGATGGCGCCCTTCTCGTCCATGCCGAAAAGGGTGTCGTAGATCATGAAGCCGTGGTTGCGCGTGATGTTGGCGGTGGTCCAGATCGGGTCGAGGATCTTCAGGTCCGACGAAGGCACGGTGCGCAGCACGGTGTCGGCAGAAGCCGTGGCCGAGAACGCGAGAGCCAGTGCCGGCAGGGCGGCCGCGAACGCGCGGCGCAGCGAGAGGGAAATAGCCATGAAGCCTTACTTCTTTCGAGAGGTGCCAGAGGCAGGTGGTGAAGAGGAATCCGCAGACTTGCTTTCGCGCAGCTGGGCCAGCAGAAATTCGAAGATGTCGCGCGAACCGGCTTCCGCATCGATGATCTTGTGCAGGATGCGGCGAAGGGTGTCGACCTCGGCCACGGTGAGGCAATCGAGGAAGCGCGCTTCCATTTCCTTCCCGATGGGCTCGGCCTGCAGCACGAGGTCGATGCCGGAGGGCGTCAGGCACAGGTGGATCTGCCGGGCGTCTTCGCTGCCGATCTGGCGCTGCACCAGCTCGCGTTGCACCAGCGAGCCCACGAGCTTGGACACCAGCGTCTTCTCGATGGCGCAGGTCTGCACCAGCTGGCCCATCGTGATGCCGGGTGCGCCGCCGATCATGCGAAGCAGCCGCACGTCGCGGATCGACAGGCCGACTTCGATTTCGTACACGCGAGAACCACGGTCTCTCGTTCGCTCGGAGGCCAGGTCGAGCAGGACGTTGATGTAGTCGGTTTTCAGTTCGAGTGGGGCATGCATGGTCGAATGAGAGAAATTTTCAATAGTTGAAATATTCAACTATCTGGAGTGCTTACGCAAGTGCTGGGCCAGGTGACGAGGGAAATCACCTAGGAGCAATGCTGTCGAGGTGAAGAGGGATGAGGTGCCGCTTTTTGCGAGGCCGAGGCAGTCACATGGCTGCCGTCATGAGGCACGGGCTTGGTGCAGCGCGTGCACCAGAATGCCGACGCTTTCCGGTCGGTTCGCCGAAGCTTGGCGCGCCCGGGCCTGCAGCTTGCCTGGCCTGGCCTATCGGCGCGCGTACGTCGTCGCGACTGATTCGGCCTCGCCGAGATAGCCGCGCAGCCCGGCAAGATCGAGCACCTCGACGCCGCCATGCTCCACGCGCAGCAGCCCCGCGCGCTCGAGCTCGTGCAGCGCCCGGTTCGCACGCTGGCGCGAGACGGCGGACAGGAGGCCGATCTCGTCCTGGCTCAGGCGCACGAAGCTGCTGGTCTGCGGATAGAGCACCGGGTCGAACAGGCTGGCCAGGCAGCGTGCGACACGCGCGTCGGGGCCCAGCAGGCGGTCGAATTCCATGAGGCCGATGAACAGGCTCAGGCGCGCGTTGATGTGCGACAGCAGGAACCGGTTGAATTCGATGTTCGTCGAGAGCAGCCGTTCGAAGGTGTGGCGCGGCACGCAGGCCACGCGGGTCGGCCGCATGGCCACGCCGTCGTAGCGCCACGGTCCGGGCTTGAGCAGCGAGCCTTCGCCGGCCCACCCGCCGGTGGTCACGCCGGTGAACGTGGAGACGCGGCCGTCGGCCAGCGAGACCGACATCTTCACCAGGCCCTCGATGACGCCGATCCAGAGATCGGCAGGCTCGCCGCGGCGCAGCACGAAACCGCCGGCCGGCACCTCGCGCTCGTGCGACTCGCGCACCACGCGGTCGAGCTCCTCGGCCGTCAGGGTCTGTGCCCACAGGCTCTCGCGGAGCATGGTTTCCATGGCGTTCGACGACATACGTGCTTTCCTTGCTTGCTCGCTTGCTCGCTTGCTTGCTTGCTTGCTTTTCAGCTGGCTGGCTTGCTCACTCCTCCACCCGCGTGGGCCTGCATGGAAAGGCCCGCGGATCCGCGCGTAAGGAATGTCTTTGAAACGACACTCCTGGCGAAACGATCATGACATATTGACTCCTGTTCGCCACAACCAGAAGACAGGAGACAAGGATGGAACATTCCGAATCCGGCGCGGTCCCCACGCATGTGCCGCTCCAAGACGAACCACCCGGCATGCGCCGGCGGGACCTGTTGGGGTACGCGGCTTCCGCGCCTTTGGTTTCAGCCGCAGCCGCCGCAACCGTGGGTCTGGGCGGGCTCGCTGCCCCTGCCTCGGCCGAGGCAGCGATCCTGCCGATGACACCGCCCGACACGACCGACCTGATCGACATCGGCGATGCGGTCACGCTCACCGCGCTGCCGACCATGCCGCTGGTCAAGGTGACCCCCATCGCCAACGGCCGTGTGCGGCTGGAGCTTCCGCGGCTGGAGTCGGGGCAGGGCATTGCCACCGCCGCCGCGATGATGCTGGCCGACAAGCTGCGCCTGCCGCTCAGTGCCATCGAGGTCGGCTCGGCGGACGCCAGTCCCGAGCTGATCTTCAACCAGCTCACGGGTGGCTCGTCGAGCGTGCGTTCGCTGCATGCCGGCATGCCGTTGCTCGGCGGCCTGGGCGGGCTGCTTTCGGGCAGCGCGAACGCGGTGGTCGGCCAGCGCACGACGCGGCTCGATGCGCTGGACATCGTGACCGGCCGCAAGAAGTTCTCGATGGACCAGGCCGTGCCCGAGGCCAAGCCGACCATGGTGTGCCGGCCGCCGACCATCAACGGCAAGTTCGTGCGCATCAACAACCTGAACACGGTGATGGCGATGCCGGGCGTGCTGGGCATTGCGCCGATCCCACCGACGAACGGCATCGTGCCCACGCCGCCCGGCGTGGCGGTGATGGCCGAGACCTTCGGGCAGGCCTGGGCCGCGGTGAATGCGCTCGATGTCACCTGGACGGCCGGTCCGGTCGCGGGCGAGTCGAACGCCAGCATCCAGCAGAAGCTCAAGAGCGCGCTGCTCCCGTTCCTGCTGCCGCCGCTGGGTGCACTGACTGTCGAGGGCGAGTTCGAGTTCGCGGCGGTCTCGCACTGCCCGATGGAGACCGAATGCGCCATCGCCGACGTGCGCGCCGACCGGGCCGAGATCTGGTCGGGCCTGCAGAGCCCGATCGTCACGCAGCAGGCCGTTGCCATCGAGCTGGGCCTGCCGCTGGACAAGGTCAAGGTGCATGCGGTGCCTTCGGGCGGATCCTTCGGGCGACGGCTCTTCTGGGACGCGACGCTGCAGGCGGTGCAGGCTTCCAAGGCGCTGGGCCGGCCCTGCAAGCTGATGTACCACCGCACCGACGACATGCGCCACGGCCGCGTGCGGCCGCCCATGTTCCATCGGGCGCGCGCCACGATGCTGCTGGGCCAGGTCATCTCCTTCGAGCAGCGCATCGCGGGCGTGCGGCTCGATACGCGCCACGGTTTCGGCGAGATGCTGGGCGCCGCGGCCATCGCGCTGCCCAACGGATTTCCGCAG
>Ga0182008_10001253_pt1 | contig 17425 bp, 17 predicted proteins | sample Sormic07211129_1_FD_120482 | JGI IMG/M metagenome (GOLD analysis project Ga0182008, IMG submission 120482) | Rhizosphere microbial communities from Sorghum bicolor, Mead, Nebraska, USA - 072115-129_1 metaG | ecosystem: Host-associated > Plants > Roots > Rhizosphere | place: USA: Nebraska...
ATTGACAGCGGACTCCGCCAGGGGTTTGATCCCGTCCCAGGTCGACCGCCGCGTTTGCCGTGAACGACCCGGACATGCCAAGATCCCGGGCCCGGATCTTCGGAGATTCCCTCTCCCTTTCCCCCGCAAGCACAGTGAGGTGCCAGGAAAGATGGACCGTTCTTCTCACCGCCGCTCCCGCAGACTCGTTCCGGTTGTCGCGGTCGCTGCGGCAGCCGCCCTGACCCTCGCCGGCTGCTCCAGCAGTTCCGGGGGCAAGAAGTCCGAGGAGTCCTCGGGTGCCAACGCCTCCGCGGGCAAGGCCACCACGCCCCGCATGACCGTCGCCCTCGTCACGCACCAGTCGCCCGGTGACACCTTCTGGGACATCGTCCGCAAGGGTGCGGAGGCCGCCGCCGCCAAGGACAACATCAAGCTCGTCTACTCGGCCGACCCGAACGCGGGCAACCAGGCCAACCTGGTGCAGAACGCGATCGACCAGAAGGTCGACGGCATCGCCGTCACCCTGGCCAAGCCGGACGCCATGAAGGACGTCGTCGCCAAGGCGAAGTCGGCCAACATCCCGGTCGTGGGTCTCAACTCCGGTCTGAGCGACTGGAAGAAGCTCGGTCTGCTGGAGTTCTTCGGCCAGGACGAGACGGTGGCCGGCGAGGCCTTCGGCAAGAAGCTGAACGACGTCGGCGCCAAGCACACCGTCTGTGTCATCCAGGAGCAGGGCAACGTCGGTCTGACCCAGCGCTGCGACGGCGTCAAGAAGACCTTCTCCGGCAAGACGGACGTCCTCTACGTCAACGGCACCGACATGCCGTCGGTGAAGTCGACGATCACCGCCAAGCTGAAGCAGGACTCCTCCATCGACTACGTCACCGCCCTCGGCGCCCCCTACGCGCTCACCGCGGTGCAGTCGGTCTCGGACGCCGGCAGCAAGGCGAAGGTCGCCACCTTCGACCTCAACAAGGACCTCACGACCGCGATCAACAAGGGCACCATCCAGTTCGCGGTCGACCAGCAGCCGTACCTCCAGGGCTACCTGGCGATCGACTCGCTGTGGCTCTACAAGAACAACGGCAACTACAGCGGCGGTGGCGAACAGCCCGTACTGACCGGCCCGGCCTTCGTGGACAAGTCCAACGTCGAGCAGATCGCCAAGTACGCCGCCAACGGAACGCGGTGATGAGCATGACCCGGCATGCCGAGCCGGCGGTGGCGACACCGCCGGCCCCCGGCCCCAAGGAGACCGACGGGCGCACCTCCGAACGGCCCCTGGCCCTTCGGCTGTTGGCCCGTCCCGAGGTCGGTGTGTTCCTCGGCGCCGCCGCGGTCTACGTCTTCTTCCTGATCGCCGCTCCGCCGGTGCGGGACGGCGGCTCGATGGCCACGATCCTGTACCAGTCCTCCACGATCGGCATCATGGCGCTGCCGGTCGCCCTGCTGATGATCGGCGGCGAGTTCGACCTGTCGGCGGGTGTCGCGGTGATCACCTCCGCGCTGACCGCGAGCATGCTCAGCTACCAACTGACCCTGAACGTATGGGTCGGTGTCATCGCGGCCCTGATCGTGTCGCTGGCGGTCGGGTTCTTCAACGGCTGGATGGTCGTGAAGACGGGCCTGCCCAGCTTCCTGGTCACGCTCGGCACCTTCCTTATCCTGCAAGGTGCCAACCTCGCCGTCACCAAGCTGGTGACCACCAACGTCGCCACCGACGACATCAGCAACATGGACGGCTTCGACCAGGCCCGGAAGATCTTCGCGTCGTCCTTCGACATCGGCGGCGTCCAGGTGAAGATCACGGTGTTCTACTGGCTGGTGTTCGCGGCGCTGGCGACCTGGGTGCTGCTGCGGACCCGCTACGGCAACTGGATCTTCGCGGTCGGCGGCAACAAGGACTCCGCGCGGGCCGTGGGTGTACCGGTGACGTTCACGAAGATCTCGCTGTTCATGCTGGTCGGGGTGGGTGCCTGGTTCGTGGGGATGCACCAGCTGTTCACCTTCAACACCGTGCAGTCGGGTGAGGGCGTGGGCCAGGAGCTCATCTACATCGCCGCGGCCGTCATCGGCGGCTGTCTGCTGACGGGCGGGTACGGTTCGGCGATCGGCCCGGTCTTCGGCGCGTTCATGTTCGGCATGGTCAACCAGGGCATCGTGTTCGCCGGCTGGAACCCGGACTGGTTCAAGGCCTTCCTGGGCGTGATGCTGCTGGGCGCCGTCCTGATCAATCTGTGGGTCCGCCAGTCGGCGACCAGGAGGTGACCCGATGACGAAGAACGAGTCCACAACCCACGGAGCGATCCTCCAGGACACCCCGCCCCAGGGCGAGGACGGCCCGATCGTCGAACTGCGCAACGCGGGCAAGTCCTACGGCAACATCCGCGCCCTGCACGGCGTGAGCCTGTCCGTGTATCCGGGCAAGGTCACCTGTGTGCTCGGTGACAACGGCGCCGGCAAGTCCACCCTCATCAAGATCATCTCGGGGCTGCACCAGCACACCGAGGGCGACTTCCTCGTCGACGGCACCGCCGTGCGCTTCTCCACCCCGCGCGACGCCCTCGACAAGGGCATCGCCACCGTCTACCAGGACCTCGCCACCGTCCCGCTGATGCCGGTGTGGCGCAACTTCTTCCTCGGCTCCGAGATGACCAAGGGCCCCTGGCCCGTGCGCCGCCTCGACATCGCGAGGATGAAGGCCACCGCGGACCAGGAACTGCGCAACATGGGCATCGTCCTGGACAACCTGGAGCAGCCCATCGGCACCCTCTCCGGCGGCCAGCGCCAGTGCGTGGCGATCGCCCGCGCCGTCTACTTCGGCGCCCGTGTCCTCATCCTCGACGAGCCCACCGCCGCCCTCGGCGTCAAGCAGTCCGGTGTGGTCCTCAAGTACATCGCCGCCGCCCGCGACCGCGGCCTCGGCGTCATCTTCATCACCCACAACCCCCACCACGCCTACATGGTCGGCGACCACTTCAGCGTCCTGCGCCTGGGCACCATGGAGTTGAGTGCCGACCGCAGCGAGGTCAGCCTCGAAGAACTCACCAACCACATGGCCGGCGGCGCCGAACTCGCCGCCCTCAAACACGAACTGTCCCAGGTCCGCGGCGTCGACGTCGAAGAACTCCCCGAAGCCGAAGACCTCACCGCCCCGGTGGCCGGCGCGCCCGCGTCCGAAGGGAAGTCCTGAGATGGCGGGCGCCCTCGACCGCGTCCGGGTGGGGTCGGCCCCCGACTCCTGGGGCGTCTGGTTCCCGGACGACCCCCGGCAGGTGCCCTGGGAACGCTTCCTGGACGAGGTCGCCGAGGCCGGCTACTCATGGATCGAGCTGGGTCCGTACGGCTATCTGCCGACCGACCCGGCCCGGCTCACGGACGAGATCGCCCGACGTGACCTGAAGGTCTCCGCGGGCACGGTCTTCACCGGCCTGCACCGCGGACCCTCCGTCTGGGAGTCCACCTGGGAGCACGTCAGCCAGGTCGCCGCGCTCACCCGGGCGATGGGCGCGCGGCACCTGGTCGTCATCCCGTCGTTCTGGCGGGACGACAAGACCGCCGAGATCCTGGAGCCGCCGGAGCTGACCCACGAGCAGTGGGCGCACCTCACCAAGGGCATGGAGCGGCTCGGACACGAGGTGCGGGAGGCGTACGGCCTCGACATCGTGGTGCATCCCCACGCGGACACGCACATCGACACCGAGGCGCATGTGGAGCGCTTCCTCGACTCGACCGACTCCGAACTGGTCAACCTCTGCCTGGACACCGGGCACTACGCCTACTGCGGCGGCGACAGCGTCAAGCTGATCGAGACCTACGGCGAGCGCATCGGCTATCTGCACCTCAAGCAGGTGGACCCGGAGATCCTCGCCGACGTGGTGAGCAACGGAACGCCGTTCGGACCCGCCGTGGCCCGCGGTGTGATGTGCGAACCCCCGTCCGGGGTGCCGGAGCTGGGGCCGGTGCTGGAGGCGGCGCAGCAGCTCGGCGTCGAGCTGTTCGCGATCGTCGAGCAGGACATGTACCCCTGCGAGCCGGACAAGCCGCTGCCCATCGCGGCCCGTACACGGAAGTTCCTGAGGTCCTGCGGCGCCTGACCATCCGAAGGGGACGAACGACCATGGCTCAGCCGGGAACGCTGAAAGTCGCCGTCGTCGGCACCGGAAAGATGGGGGCCGACCATGTCCGCCGTATCCAGGAGGTCACCAGCGGGGCCCGGGTGACCGCCGTCGTGGACGTCGACGCGGAACGCGCCAAGGCCGTGGCGGCCCGCGTCGAGGGCTGCACCGCCTACACCGACCCGGCCGCAGCGATGGCGGCGGCCGATGTCGACGCCGTGCTGATCGCCTCCCCGGGGCCCGCCCACGAGGCGGCCCTGCTGACGGCGTTCGCACATGATCTGCCCGTGCTCTGCGAGAAGCCGCTCACCCCGGACGCGGCCTCCGCGCTGCGTGTCATGGAGGCCGAGCAGCGGCTCGGCCGGCGCCGGGTCCAGGTCGGCTTCATGCGGCGCTACGACGCCGAGTACCTGAAGCTCAAGTCCCTGCTGGGGACAGGGCAGTTGGGCCGCCCCCTCATGCTCCACAACCGGCACCGCAACGCCGCCTCACCGCCCGGCTGGCGCAGCGAGATGCTGATCAACGACTCCGTCGTGCACGAGATGGACGTGACCCGCTGGCTGCTCGGCCACGAGATCACGGCCGTGACGGTCCTGCGGCCGACGCCCTCGGCGAACGCCCCCGACGCGATACAGGACCCGCAGTTCGTGGTCTTCGAGACCGACGGCGGCGCGATCGTCGACGTGGAGATCTTCGTCAACTGCGGCTTCGGCTACCAGGTCCAGGCCGAGGTCGTCTGCGAACGCGGCACCGCCCGCATCGGCGACGGCCACGCCATGGTGACCAACATGGCCGGCCGCTGGGGCGGCACCATCACCCAGGACTACCTCGAACGCTTCGCCGACGCCTACGACCGCGAGGTCCAGGCCTGGGTCGACGCCACCCGCCGGGGCGAGGTCGTCGGACCCGGCGTGTGGGACGGCTACGCGGTGGCCGCGGTGTGCGAGGCGGGGGTGAAGGCGCTGGAGGAGGGCGGCCGCACGGAGGTCGACCTCGTGGAACGGCCCGCGCTCTACGGCTGAGGGCCGAGGTCCCGCGTGAACACGACGCGCGGCGGCTGCCCCGGCCCGTTGTACTCCTCCCGCACGCGGGCGTCGAAGCCCAGGCTGCGGTGGAAGGCGATGGACCCCTCGTTGCCGACGGAGGTGATCGCCTTCAGCCGCACCGCGCCCTGCCCCCGCGCCGCCTCGCCGAAGGCGCCGTACAACGCGCGCCCCAGCCCGGTGCCGCGGGCGTCGTCCCGCGTCGCGACCAGATGCACGTACCCCGTGCCGTCGGGCGTGACGAAGCCGATGAGATAGCCGAGAATGGCGTCCTCGCCGCGGGCGACCAGACAGGTCCGCCCGAACTCGTGCACCAGCGGCAGGAGATGGAGGGAGCGCATGTCCCGGTCACCCCAGTAGCGGGCCTGGTCGGCCAGGACCTGCTGGATGTCGGCGAGTTCGGCGGGGACGATGTGCGCGGCCATGCCGTCGATCATGCCAGCCGTGCAACTGCCCGGCGCCCCCGGCCGTCCTTCGAGTGACGACGAGGGGGCGCGGATGGGGCTCGTACGGAGGACGCTTCCGGTGACGCGTGCGCTGGCCCGGCTGGTGCCGGGGGTGGGGCGGCCGGTGCTGGGGGCGGCGCTCGGGTGGACCGTGCTGCCGCGCTGGGTGGCGCTGCGGCCACCGACCACGGCACACCGGCTGGCGGCGACGGAGGAACTCGTCTCCCTGTACCGGCGGATGCCGGACCCCGACCGGCTGTGCCGGGCGCTGGCGGTGCGGGCCTCCGCACTGGTACTGGCGGGGCGGAACGTGGAGGCGCTGGCGGCGGTGGACGCCTCACTCACCACGCCGGGTGCGCGTCCGTCGGTCACCCAGGCCGCGTACGCCCACCATGTGCGGGCGCAGGCGCTCATGGGCCTGGCCCGCCACGAGGAGGCGCTGGAGGCGGTCGTGGAGGCCGTCGAGGCGTATCGCCGCGCTCCCGCTCCGGCGCGCCGCGACCGGGCGCTGGGCAGCCTGCCGGGCGCGCTGCGCACCCATGGTCTGGTGCTGGCCAGGCTGGGCCGCACCGAAGAGTCCGTCACCGTGTACGAGCAGTGCGCCGCGCTGCTGCGGCCCATGTCCCTGCGCGAGTCGGCGCATGTCCAACTGGTCCGCCCGCGGGTCTTCGCCGAACTGGTCGCCGGACTGCGGGCGCTCGGCCGCTACGAGGAGGCGCTCGCGATCGGCCCGGAGGCCCGCGAGGCGGCGTTCGACTTGCTGGACCGGATCCTGCCCGAGATCATCCTGCCGCTGAGAGTGTCGCTCCTGACGGACCTGGCCGCCTGCGAGAGCGCTACAGGCCGGCGGACGCGGGCGCGAGACACCGCCGAGGAGGCACTCGTACAGGCCAGACGGCTGACAGTACGTCATCCGGCGTCGGCGGAGGGGCCGTTGACCATCGCCCTGGAGGGCCTCGCCACCGTACTCGACGAACAGCAGGCCTACGAGGACGAGTTGACCGCCCTGCGCGAGCTGGCGGGCCTGTACGCCCGCCACGACGACGATCCCTCGCTCGCGGAGACCCTCGACGACATCGCCCGCTGTCTGGGGCAGACCGGCGAGCACCGGGCGGCCCTGGGTGAGGCGGAGCGCGCCGTCACCCTCGCCCGGCGCGCGGCGGAACACGACCCCGGGCGCCACGAGCCGTTGCTCGCCCGGCTGCTGGCCAATCTGAGTATCCGTCAACAAGCGGCGGAACAGCCGGAGTCGGCGGTGCCGACGGCGCGCGAGGCGGTGACGCTCACCAGACGGCTCGCCGAGGCGGACTGGACGACCCACCAGCCCGACACCGCCCGCCGGCTCCGTGTCCTCGGCCAGGCCCTCCGCCGCACCGACGCCTACGCCGAGGCCGTCGCCTGCTACGAGGAGGCGGAGGCCACCCTGCGGGAACTGCAGGCGGACGGCGCCGACCGCACGGCCGAACTCGCCCTGACCCAAACCCGGTTGGCCGCCACCCTGCGCGCCGCGGCCTACGCCCACCTCGACGCCGGCCGCGCCACCGAAGCCGTCGAGGCCCTGCGTTCCCTCCTCGCCCTCACCCGCCGGACCGACGCCCCGGACGTCCACGGCCGCTGCGTGACCACGTTCACCGAGATCCGGGCGGAGTTCGCGAGCGAGGTCACGCGGGCATGGGAGCAGGCGACCGGGCAGCCGTACCCGACGTTCGTCTACAGGCGGGTCCGCGGGCGCGGCTCGAACCCCGCCGCCCGGTAGCTCTCGTCGATCAACGTCATCGTCGCCACCGCGTCGTCCGGGTCCAGCGGCACCGGCGTGCCCTCCCGCACCCGTGCCGCGAACGCCTCCAGCTGGTAGGTGTACGACGACCTGGTGCCGAGACGCTCGGTGCGCTCGCCGTCGGCGGTGCGGACGACGACCCGGTCGTCCATCTGCGGCAGGACGAAGTTCGGGGCGTACGCCTCGCCCCGGCTGCCGACGATCCGGCAGCTCATCTCCAGCTTGTCGTGGTCCATGTGGCAGCGGGCCGATCCGGTCGCCCCGCCCGGGAACTCCAGGTCGGCGTCCAGCCATTCGTCCACCCCGGGTGCGGTGGCACGCTCGCCGCCCCGCGCCGAGACGAGCCGAGGGGCGCCGCCCGCCCAGGGGGCCAGCATCCGCACCGCGTGCAGGCTGTAGCAGCCGAGGTCCATCACCGCGCCACCGGCCAGCGGCAGGGACCAGCGCGGGTCGGTGTCCGCCGGGGCCTCGATGGCGACCAGGGTCTCCACCCGCCGCAGCTCGCCCAGCTCACCGCTCTCCAGCAGTTCGTGCAGGCGTCGGGTGACCGGGTGGAAGAGGTAGTGGAAGGCCTCCATGAAGACCGTGCCGGACTTGGCCGCGGCCTCCCGGACCTCGATCGCCTCCTCGGCGTTGCTCGCCGACGGCTTCTCCGACAGGACGTGCTTGCCGGCCGTGAGGGCGGCGAGGTTCCACGGACCGTGCAGACCGTTGGCGAGGGGGTTGTACACGGCCTCGACCCCGGGGTCGGCCAGCAGCGCCGCATAGGAGTCCACCACCTGCTCCACGCCGTGCTCGGCGGCGAACGACTCGGCGCGGGACCGGTCGCGGGCGGCCACCGCGACGACGCGGTGGCCGGTCGTCCGGGCCGGGTCGACCAGGGCGGCCTGCGTGATCCGTGCTGCTCCCAGTACTCCGATGCGCAAAGGCTCCCGGACCGGTTCGCTCATGACTTCCGTCCTCCTTGATCCATCACTACGAGGTCAGTGTGCCGTCCAGCGGCGGAAAGCGGCGACGGGCCAGGTCCTGGGCGTGGGCGACCGCGCACTCCATCAGCTCGAAGGCGGGCAGCCCGCCGACATGGTAGGTGCGGTTGCGGCCCTGCAGCGCCTCCAGCCGGTCCAGGGCGCCCGCGGCGAGGTCGGCGGCGGCGAAGTGCGGCATGAACGCCCACGCGCGCTCCAGATGTACCCGCGCCAGCTGCCCGCCGAGCCCCGCGACGTCCTCCGCCAGGAGTGAGCTCACCTCCTCGGGACGGCCGTAGGAGTAGAAGGTCCGCACGTCGGTGTCGGGGTAGCGGTGGTGGTACGAGACGCAGTGGCCCCTCGACCCGCGGCTCGCGGTGTGGGCGGCGAGGAAGTAGAAGGCGTCGGCCGGGAGGCCGGGCGCGGTGGCGAGGGTGGTGTGGTAAGGGTGGGAGCGGATCCGGGCGGCGAGGTCGCGCTCCTCCTCGGTGGCGTCCAGGACCGGCAGGACACGGTCCAGCGGGACCGCCAGCACCAGGTCGTCCGCCTCCACCGGCCCCGAGTCCGTGTGCACCCGCACCCCGCCCGCCCGCCGCTCGACCGACGTCACCCGGACTCGGCACCGCACGTCCTTCAGCTCGTCGGCGACCCGGTCCCACAGCGCGCCGAACCCGCCCACGACCGTGAACGCGCCCTCGTGGCCCAGCAGTCCGGGGCCACGGGTCAACAGGCCGGTCATCTCCGCGTACTTGACGAAGTACAGTGCCGGGACGGCGTCGTCGAGATGGCCGTACCCGGCCGCCGTGTACCCGGTGCCGAACGACTCCGCCATCGACTCCAGGCCGTGCTCGACGAGCCACTGCCCGACGGGAGCGGACAGCGCCCGCGCGGAGTGCGCGAGGCCGGGTTCGGCGATGCGCGGGAACTCCCGCTCGCGCAGCGCCCGGTAGCGGCCGAAGGCCTCCGCGTCCCGCAGGAACGCCATGGTCTGGCGGCTCGTCGTGGCCCCCGGCGCGTCGATGACGCGGTAGCGGCTCGTCCGCTCGGTCTGCACGTCCAGCTCGGTCACCAACTCCGCGATCCGCACGTACCGATTGGTGCAGATGTGCCCGCCCAGGTCGTAGGCCCGGCCGTCGACGTCCACGCTCCGGCACTTCCCGGCCACGGCGTCCTGTTCCTCCAGGACGGTGACCCGGTGCCCGGCACGCTCCAGCTCGCGGGCGGTGGCCAGACCGCTCGGACCGGCGCCGATGACGACGACGGTCCGGGGGAGTAACTCCCGTCCGGCAGAAGCAGGTTCGGGGATCTCGTCGGGGCCGGGCAGGTGGCCTTCGGTCATGAGGTCGCTCCTCGGTCGCTTGTTCGGGTGTGGTGCGATCTCATCGTCGTACGAAGAGATCTCCCCGGGGTGGACCGACAGGAGCAACGTGATGGTTCGCACACTGCTGTTCCGGGCGCCTGAGGCCGCCCGGCGCCCGGAACACGCCGACCGTGGGCCGCCGGTCAGGCGGTGCGGACCTCGGCGATGGTCACCGGGCGGTGCTCGTGCAGCGACAGCGTGCAGGCGTCGGCGATCCAGCCGGCCTCCAGCGCGTCGGCGACCGTGCAGGGGGAGGGGCGGGTACCGGCGACGACCTCGGTGAACGCGGTGAGTTCGGCGCGGTAGGCCGCGGTGAAGCGGTCCATGAAGAAGTCGTGCGGGGTGCCCGCGGGGAAGGTCACGCCGGGCTCGACCGAGCGCAGCGGGAGCTTGTCCTCCAGGCCCACCGCGATGGAGTCCGTGAAGCCGTGGATCTCCATGCGGACGTCGTAACCCCGGGCGTTGTGGCGGGAGTTGGAGACCACCGCGATGGTGCCGTCGTCCAGGGTGAGGATCGCGCCGGTGGTGTCGGCGTCGCCCGCCTCCTTGATGTACTCGGCACCGCGGTTGCCGCCGACGGCGTACACCTCGACCACCTCGCGGCCGGTCACCCAGCGGATGATGTCGAAGTCGTGGACCGAGCAGTCGCGGAAGATCCCGCCCGACGCGGCGATGTACGCGGCCGGCGGGGGCGCCGGGTCCAGCGTGGTCGACCGCACGGTGTGCAGCTTGCCCAGCTCACCGCTCTGCACGGCGGCGCGGGCGTTCACGAAACCGGTGTCGAAGCGGCGGTTGTAGCCGATCTGGATCGGCACATCGGTGCCCTCGACCGCCTTGAGGACCTGGACGCCCTCGGCCATCGTCCTGGCGACCGGCTTCTCGCAGAAGACGGGGATGCCCGCCTCGACGCCCGCCAGGATCAGCCCGGGGTGGGCGTCCGTCGCGGCCGCGACCACGATGCCGTCCACGCCGGCGGCCAGCAGGGCCTCGGGCGAGTCCACGACCTCGCCGCCGAACCGCTCAGCGGCACTCTTGGCGGCGTCGGCGAAGGGGTCGGCGAGGACCAGGGACTCGACCACGTCGAGCCCGGACAGGGTCTCGGCGTGGAAGGCGCCGATACGGCCGAGGCCGAGGATTCCGATACGCATGGGGGTGCAGCTCCTTGAAGGTGTTACGGGCGAGCGGAGAGGGAGAGGGGGAGAGGGGGAGCGGGGAGTCAGGGGGGTGGGGCGTCAGTCGAGTCCGCCCAGGACGTTCTGGTCCCAGTCGATCACCGATCCGGTCACCACGCCCGACCGGTCCGAGAGCAGGAGGACCACGAAGTCGGCGATCTCGTCCGGCTGGCCCAGCTTGCCCATGGGCAGCCTGGCCGCGGCCTCCTCGCGCCAGTCGTCCCCGGCGTCGTGGAAGGTCCGCTGCGTGGCGTCCTCGCCCTCGGTCGCCGTCCAGCCGATGTTCAGGCCGTTGATGCGGATCCGGTCCCAGCGGTGGGCGTGGGCGGCGTTGCGGGTCAGGCCGATCAGGCCCGCCTTGGCGGCGACGTACGGGGCCAGGAACGGCTGGCCGCCGTGTGCCGAGCTGGTGATGATGTTGACGATCGTGCCGGGGGCCGCGCGGCCCACCATGTCCGCGACGGCCGCCTGCATCGCGAAGAACGGCGCCTTGAGGTTGATCGCGATGTGCTGGTCGAACAGCTCGGGCGTGGTGTCGAGCAGCGTGCCCCGGGAGGTCAGCCCCGCCGAGTTGACCAGGCAGTCCACCCGTCCGTAGGCGGCGACCACGTCGCCCACCGCGTGCGTCGCCTGCTCGGCGTCCGAGAGGTCGGCCCGGATGAACATCGCCTTGCCGCCCACCGCGGACAGCTCCCCCACCAGCGCCTCGCCGGGCTCCGGACGCCGGCCGGTGACGGCCACGACCGCCCCCTCCCGGACGGCCGCCCGCGCGATCGCGGCGCCCACGCCCTGGCTGCCGCCGTTGACGAGGACGACCTTGTCGTCGAGCAGTCCCATGGATCTCCGCCGCCCTTTCAGCTCGCGCGCCGTTCACCGGCCACGCGCAGTTGGTCCCGCAGGATCCGCGCGGGCCGGTTCTCGGCGAGCGCCTCCCGCACGAGGTCCGCCTGCGAGGGCGGGGCGAGTCCGTCGACGGGCGGGTCGCTGTCGAGGTTGGTGGGGAAGGGGTAGCCCTCGGCGCTCGCGGCGATCACGTTGTCCAGCCACGCCTGCGGGACCCCCTCCGCCTTGCGGCGCAGCAGCACCGGGTAGACGGCGTTGGCCACGGCTTCCCGGTCCACGCTCTCCATCGCCCGCCCGAACGCCGAGGACACCTGGAGCAGGTTGGCCATCCGCCGCACGTCGGGGGTGCGGTTGGTGCCGGCCGCGTGGAACAGCGCCGGGTTGAAGAACGCGGCGTCGCCCTTGGCGAGCGGCAGCTGGACGTGGTGCTCCTTGAAGTACGCCTGGAACTCCGGCCGCCGCCACGCCAGATAGCCCGGCTCGTAGGCCTGCGAGAACGGCAGGTACAGCGTCGGGCCCGACTCCACCGGCATGTCGCAGTGCGCGACCGCGCCCTGCAGGGTGAGCACGGAGGAGAGGCGGTGGACGTGCGCCGGATAGGCCGAGGCGGCCTCGTCGGAGAGGAAGCCCAGGTGGTAGTCGCGGTGCGCGGTCTGCGCCAGGCCGCCCGGGTTGACCACGTTGATCTGGGACGTCACCTGGTAGCCGGGGCCGAGCCAGGCCTCGCAGACCAGGGCGAGGACGGGGTTGGCGTAGTAGTCGGCGAAGGCCGCCGGGTCGTAGAGGGCCGCCTTCTCCAGCGCGTTCCACACCCGCTCGTTGGCGCCCGGCTTGGCGAAGTGGTCGCCGGCCGTCGCGCCCGCCGCGTCCTGCTCGCGGATCAGCGAGTCGAACACCTCGGTGGCCCGGTCGACGACCGCGGGATCGGGGAACGCGCCCCGGAACACCACCACGCCCGGCCCCTCGGTGAGGGCTCTGACCAGCTCCTGCTGCACCTCCCGGCGCCCCGCGGCGAGGACCCGCCCGGTGTCGTACAGCAGGACGTTCCGCTCCATCGCCGCGGCGTGCGGGTAGTCGGAGAGGTCGGCCGTCCGCTCGACGAGCGCGCGGAACGAGTCGAGGTCGCAGTCCTGCTCGGACAGCCAGGCACGGTGTTGTACGGCGGTGAAGGACATCGAGGTCCTCTCGGTGACAGGGGCGACTCAGCGCTGCCATTCTTGTCAGTACAAACCCGTCGAACAACTGGCACGCGGCCATCAAAAACCCCTCAAGGAGCCATCGAATGGGTCACCCGTTCCCGATCCGGGAGATCGCCCGCCAGGCCGGGTTGAGCGAGGCCACCGTGGACCGGGTCCTGAACGGCAGGGGCGGGGTCCGCGAGAGCACCGCGCGGGAGGTCGAGCAGGCCATCGCCGACCTGGACCGCCAGCGCACCCAGGTCCGGCTCCTCGGCCGCACCTTCATGATCGACATAGTGATGCAGTCGCCCGAGCGGTTCTCCACGGCCGTGCGTGCCGCCCTGGAGGCCGAGCTGCCGTCCCTGCACCCGGCCGTGGTCCGCTCCCGCTTCCACTTCCGCGAGACCGGCCCGGTCGCGGAGCTGAGCAGGATCCTGGACCGGATCGCCCGGCGCGGCTCCCAGGGAGTGATCCTCAAGGCCCCGGACGTCCCCGGGATCACCGCCGCGGTCGCCCGCCTCGCCGACGCCGGCATCCCCGTGGTCACCCTGGTCACCGACCTGCCCGCCACCGCCCGGCTCGCCTACGTCGGCATCGACAACCGCGCCGCCGGAGCGACCGCCGCCTATCTGACGGGCCAGTGGCTGGGCGACCGCCCCGGCAATGTCCTCACCAGCCTCAGCAGCGGGTTCTTCCGCAACGAGGAGGAGCGCGAGATGGGCTTCCGCAGCGCCATGCGCACCCACCACCCCGACCGCACCCTGGTCGAGATCGCCGAGGGCCAGGGCCTGGACGCCACCCAGTACGACCTCGTACGCGCCGCCCTCGAACGCGACCCGGACATCCGCGCCGTCTACTCCATCGGCGGCGGCAACATCGCCACCCTGCGGGCCTTCGCCGACCTCGGCCGGGAGTGCGCCGTCTTCGTGGCGCACGACCTCGACCACGACAACACCCGGCTGTTGCGCGAGCACCGCCTGTCCGCCGTGCTCCACCACGACCTGCGCCAGGACCTGCGCGAGGCCTGCCACACCGTGATGCGCGCCCACGGCGCCCTGCCGCCCGCGGGACCCACCCTGCCGTCGGCGATCCAGGTGGTCACCCCCTACAACATGCCCCCGCAGGCGACGAGTTGAGAGTCGAGAGGACAGCGGTGACGACGAGGACCGAAGAGGTCGAGATCGAGGGCGTACGGCTGCTCGCCACCCTGACCCCGGGCGGTGCCACCGGACTCCTCGCGCTGCACGGCAGCAACGAGGGCGGCACCGCCGAACTCGCCCGGTCGGTGGGTGAGTTGTGCGACGCCACCAGCCTGGTCTTCACCCAGCCGGGGGTGCCCGAACCGGTCCACATCCCCTCGCCGCGCATGGCGGTGGAACACTGCGGACCGCTGCGGGAGTTCCTGGCGCAGGTGACGGTCGTGGTCTCCCTGCACGGCCATATGCGGCCCACCGCGCCCCGGTCCGTCTTTCTCGGCGGCGGCAACCGGCGGGCCGCACACCTGCTCGCCGACGAACTCGACGTCCTGCGGCCGCAGTTCGAGGCGGTCACCGACCTCGACGAGATCCCGGTGTCGCTGCGCGGCCTGCACACCAGGAACCCCGTGAACCTGACCCGCGGCGGGGGAGTCCAGGTGGAACTCCCGCTCGCGGCCAGGACCCGGCGGACACGGTGGGCACCCGGAGTCCCGGACAACCCGCCCCGGGCCGTCGTCGACGCCCTGGCCAAGGGCGTGGAGCGGCTCGCCGCTATGACCGAACGCTGACCCAGGAGCCGCTCCGCGCGGAGCTCGCCATCGCCTCCAGGGCGGCGGCACTGTGCACGGCGTCCGTGAGCGTGGCCCCGTACGGCCTGCCCTCCGCGATCGAGCGGAGGAAGCGGTGGGCCTCGATCACCTTCAGGTCGTCCAGACCCATCGCGTTGGCGGCGCCGGGCTGGAACGCGCCGAACTCGCCGTCGCCGGGGCCGACATAGACCGTGCTGACCGGCTGGTCCTGATAGGTGGTGCCACGGCTGACGCCCAGCTCGTTCATCCGGCGGAAGTCCCAGAACACCGCGCCCTTGGTGCCGTGCACCTCGAAGCCGTAGTTGTTCTGCTCGCCGACCGAGACCCGGCACGCCTCCAGCACGCCCCGGGCGCCGGAGGCGAAGCGCAGCAGGCAGTTGACGTAGTCCTCGTTCTCCACGGGGCCCAACTCGCCGCCCGTGGCGAGGGTGTGGCCCGCGGTGGCGCCGGTCGGCCGGGCCCGCTCGGGGATGAAGACGGCGGTGTCGGCGGTCAGCGACTCGATGTCGCCGAGCAGGTGCCGGGCGAGGTCGGCGCCGTGCGAGGCGAGGTCGCCCAGCACCCCGCTGCCGCCGCGCTCCTTCTCGTACCGCCAGGTCAGCGCGCCCTCGGGATGGGCGGCGTAGTCGCTGAAGAGACGGACGCGGACATGGGTGACCGTGCCGAGGTCGCCGCCGTGGATCAGGGCGCGGGCGGCCTCCACGGCGGGCGCGTTGCGGTAGTTGAAGCCGACCGCGCCCTGCACACCCGCCCCCGCGACCGCGTCGGCCACCGCCCGCGCGTCGGCCACACCGAGGCCGACCGGCTTCTCGATCCAGATGTGCTTGCCCGCCTCCGCCATCGCCACGCCGATCTCGCGGTGCAGGAAGTTCGGGGCGGTGATGGAGACGGCCCCCACCCGCGGGTCCTTCACCACGTCCCGCCAGTCCCGGGTCGTCGAGGCGAAGCCGAACTGCGCCGCGGCCTCCTCCGCCCGGCCGGGCACCTCCTCGGCCACCACGACCAGCTCGGGGCGCACGCCCAGCCGCGGATAGTGGTGCAGGACGCGGGCGTACGCCTGGGTGTGCACCCGGCCCATCCAGCCGAACCCGACGACGGCGACACCGAGCGAATCCACCATGACAGCCCCTCTTTGGACCGGTCCATCATCTGTCCAGCTCACACTGAGGGCGAGTTTTGGCCGTTGTCAACCCTCGTCGAGCCTCATCCCACCTTTGACAAGCCGTAGCGGGCCATGGAACGGTCCAATCATGAAACCGCCGACGATCCGCGACGTGGCCGAGCGGGCCGGGGTCTCCAAGTCCCTGGTCTCGCTCGTGCTGCGCGGCTCCGAGCAGGTACGGGCCGAGAAGCGGGAGGCGGTGCTGCGGGCGGTGCGGGAGCTGGGCTACCGGCCCAACGCCGCCGCGCGCAGCCTCAGCGAACAGCGCACCCGCACCGTCGGCGTGCTCCTGAACGACCTGCGCAACCCCTGGTTCGTCGACCTGCTCGACGGCCTCAACTCGCTCCTGCACGACAACGGCCTGCGGATGCTGCTGGCGGACGCCCGCCTCAACCGGCGCACCGGACAGGACCCCGCCGACCCGCTCCTGGACCTGCGGGTGGACGGCCTGGTCGTCGTCGGCACCCTGCCCGACCCGGCGGCACTCGGCACGGCGGCCACACGCGTCCCCGTCGTGGTCGCGGGCGCCCGCGAACCCGCACCGGCCGGAGTGGACGTCGTGGCGGGCGACGACGAGCGGGGCGCACGCCTGGTCACCGAGCACCTCATCGGCCTCGGCCACCGGCGCATCGCGCACATCGCGGGGTACGGCGCCGTCGGTGAGCTGCGCCGCCGCAGCTTCGAGGCGACGATGCGCGCCCACGGCCTCGCCGACCGGGCGTCGGTCGAGCCCAGCGACATGACGGAGGAAGGCGGCTACCGCACCACCGTCCGGCTGCTCAGCCGCCCCGACCGGCCCACCGCCGTCTTCGCCGTCAACGACATCGCCTCGGTGGGCGCGCTCTCGGCCGCCGAGGAGCTGGGCCTGCGGGTCCCGCACGACCTGTCCCTCGTCGGCTACGACAACACCAGCATCTCCCGGCTGCGGCACGTCTGGCTCACCACGGTCGACGGCGCCGGCCACGAGGTCGGCCGCCGCGCCGCCCGCTGTCTCCTGGACCGCTTCGAGCGGCCCGGGGGAGAGGGCCGACTGAGCCTGGTGACACCGCAGTTGGAGATCAGGGGGACCACGGCCTCGCTCGTCACAGAGTGATGGCGTACGCCTTCCGGGAGCGTCTCGTGCACGGTCCACGTCGTGCGGTCGCCCTCGCGCAGCACCGCCATGTCCCCGGGACCCACCGTCAGCGTCGGGCCGCCCTCGACCTCGATCGTCGCCGACCCGCTGACCACCACGAACAGCTCGTCCGCCTCGGTGCCGGTGACGACGCCCGGCGTGATCTGCCAGATCCCGTGGACCTGCCTCGCGTCGGCGGACTCCCACACCACCTTCCCGGTCACCTCGGGCGCCCCGGAGACGATCTGCTCCGGATCGAGGGGCTCGGGTGCGAGCTCGGCGTAGGGGACGTTCACTACGAAGCTGTGGGTCATACGGCGACCCCAACGAGCCCTCCCGCGGCCCGTCCGCCGACTCTGTGTGCGGTATCCGCCCAGGTGGGAGGAGACTTCGTCGCGACTGGCGGCCCGGCCGACGACGGGTGATCGTGGAAAACATGGCGCAGACCACCACGGCCGCCCCCGAGCCGCGGCGACAGC
>Ga0182008_10001254_pt1 | contig 17422 bp, 18 predicted proteins | sample Sormic07211129_1_FD_120482 | JGI IMG/M metagenome (GOLD analysis project Ga0182008, IMG submission 120482) | Rhizosphere microbial communities from Sorghum bicolor, Mead, Nebraska, USA - 072115-129_1 metaG | ecosystem: Host-associated > Plants > Roots > Rhizosphere | place: USA: Nebraska...
ATACTCATTGATTTATCAAGGGCAGAAGAATAGTCATCGAATTGATTTTTTCCCATCACTTTAATACTCGATTCTGCTAATAGCAATTCGAAGCGAGCCAACCCAATCTTTTCAAATGATTTTTTTGATACCTGAAGATACATCTCTGCAAGCTTGTCAGGCTCGCTTACATTACCTAATGCATAGTAACCTTGCCGTGTTCTCTTACCTGATGTCGCGTGTGTATCAGAAGTGCAGACTTCGATCATCTTTATTCCGTTATTATTCAATGTGGAAATGACATGATCGTGTATCCCATTTTCCATATTGTTTGAATCTGCCCAACCGATGGCATATCTATCTTCTTCGACTTCTATGACTATTGCCGCAAGGCCGGATTGTCCTAAATCCTCGATGCCTTCTACCTTATAATGAAGGTCATCCGTATTGGCAAAACCGATTTTAAATTCACGTTGTTTCGCATTCTTCAATTGTTTCATGCATTGTTTTGTAGCTGATAATAAATTATCACTATCAGTTTTAGTTAGATGATCTCCCATTGCATTATGACTGTCAATAACAAGAATATGGTTAAAACCAAGTTCGGAAGAGTACTGTTCTATGTCTGTGCGTATACTATTTGGCACATCCTCCATTCCTTTAGGCGCCATCGAGAGAATAACTATAGCAGTATTGCCAAATGCAAATCCTGTTACGCTACTCTCTCCTATTCTAAATTGAACCGGAGCTGTGCAAGTATGACCCGTTTCCAATATCGACGCATCAGAGAAAGTTCCAACATATCGTTCTACCTCTTTTTTCGAAGGGATATTGAGAGAATGATCTGATACGCTATGCATAACTAGTGCATTCTTAGAAAACAAAGTATACAATACATAAGGCAAATTACTTCCTCCAACCGGACTAAATGGACCAGGATGCACTTCTGGCAGAATAATAGATATTTCATCGGAATTTGCAACTTTGAATTTGACAATATATGTCTTGACTACTTCTTTGTGAGCTTTTGATTCTGAGATTTTTTCCATTCTTTCTGCCTTATTTTCAGTCCATGCGGCAAGGAATGCTTGCAGAACTCCGAAAGTACTTTTTATTCCGGGTCTTCCAGATCTATCTGCAATAATAGTCCATGAGATGCTAATTATTACAAATACCAAACCATATCCTAGGCCCACAGGATGTATTAAGACACTCTGATAATAAGAAAAAGAGTTTTCAAAAACAAAAAGAAGAATCAAGGGCTGGATAAAAGAGGCTCCAATTGCTCTACCAAGGCTTGCACCGAAAACTGAGGTAAATATACCTATACGCAAGCCGCAAGCTAAAAGCATTCCTTCAATAATATAGTAGTTGAATGAACTGCCATTTTTTGAAAACAATGATTCAGAGATAACTCCAAGTATGATCGTGAAAAGCCAAAGGATGTTGGCAAATGCCGAGACATGGAAAACTTTTGAAATTTTATTTAAAGGTGTTCTCTGAAGAGCAACGAAGTCCAGAAAATTCGCACCTGTTAAGGCAATTTGTCCAAGCAATATTGAGTAAAGGAAGTGAATTTGATCCGTCTTGACGTGATATACCTGTATGATGCATATGATAGTCGATACAAATAAGAGAGAGAGACCGTAGGAGATTTTATATGATGAAGGATTTATTCTTGTTAAAGACCAACGTCTATGAATATTGGATACGCTATCCGGCATTGCATTAGACATCATACAGTCATGTGATTCTAATGTAAGACTGGAAATAATATTCTAATTAAGACGGATATTCCGATTAGCCCGCCAGTAATAGCTAATACAATTTCCGGCTTAACCTTTACGCCTCTTGTCTCATCTTCAAAGAATCTCAATAGGCCGGCACTAGAAGCAGGTAAAGGGGCATTCTTCTTTTTACTACTCATTTTAGATATGAATTTAGATTGTACGCCTTAAATATATTCCGCTTGATTTTTTTTTGGGAACGGGGCATCTATTCTGATCTCCGTATTGAATTTGGTAGAAGGGATAAATTTAATGGCTTACTTACATATTGCTTAAGATTATGTGGGCTCTAACCAATTCGTAATTTAAGATAGGAGAAGCAAATTCTGATCGTAAATTATAATGATCAATGATGACAAGAATAACAGTGTCGTGGTTCCGGGCAAGGCTTAATAATAAGAGATGAGAAGATTAGTTTACCAAAAGATGGCGGTTATATGCAAAAAATGTGGTCTGCCAGACGATTTATGTGCATGTGGAGAACTTGACAAAGAAGATACCAGAATCGTCGTCCGTTTAGAAACAAGACGTTTTTCAAAAACAACAACGATGATTGAAGGTATTGATCCAAAGCTTAGCGATATTCAACATATCGTTAAAGATCTGAAAAGCAAGTTTGCATGTGGTGGGACTGCAAAAGATGGCTTCATAATGCTACAAGGCGATCACAAAGATGATGTAAAAGGATATCTGATCAAGAAGGGTTTTAACGAATCCGCAATCGAGGTCCAGTGATGGGTAACCGATAAATACGTTGTCCTTTCTTGTAACCATCCAATCCTGATACCAGTCGCTACAGATTGAATCTGGTATATTACCATCTCTGTCGACCTTGAATGGTACAGGAAAGAATACTAATAGTTTTATAGAAGTATCATAACTTCAATATTTACCTTTAAACGAAGGCATTTAAGCCGGCCGGCTAAAAATTCTGCTTGATGCACAAACCCGTCAGATCCCAAAAGAAGCAGACATCAAACCTAGATGGAACAATTCGGATAGCAGCAAATATTCAGAAAAGCATAGCCACGGGGCGTTCAAATTATGTGGAGATGCGAGCAGCGAGTACGATAGTTGCTCATAACATTAGAGTGAGAATAAATTCAATAAAATCTCTTATGGGTGGATGCAAATACTTGGAGTTATCAACAATTTTCTCCATAATGTCGAGTGGTTATGAATTCACGCTGACTCCAAACGGAATTCTCAAACGAAATGATCTAGAAGACCTCATATCCATAGATTCAGACATTGCTCTCCTTCTTATAGCAATAGAAGATGCCTTGAAGATTAACGGTCAAGCACGCTTTGATGACGAATTGGCTCATCTGAAGGAGTTGTTAAGTAAGAGAAAAAGGTTGATAGAATTCCTCAAAGCTTAAGGTGCATTTTTAAACCTTTATATCTGTTTCTAATGGTGACCTCTGTTACACCAGCTGCTTCTGCTACATCCTTCTGTGTCTTGTTCTCACCATTCATCACACAGGCCACATATAACGCTGCAGCAGCCAAACCCATGGGATCTTTGCCCGCAGAAATCTTACCTTCCTCTGCCTTTTTTAATATTTCAAGTGCCTTGCGTTTTGTTTTTTCTGAAAGTCCGGCTTTGCTTGCAATGCGCGCAACACATTTTACCGGATCTACTACAGGCATTTTAAGATCTAGCTCTCTGATCAGTAGCCTGTAGCAGCGGGCCACATCCTTTTTCTTAATATTACTTGCATTAGCAATATCTTTTAATGTCCTTGGGGTTTCGGTATCCCGACAGGCGGCATAAAGGGCTGCCGCTACCAAAGCCGAAATTGATCGACCTCTTACTAGTCCCTTTTCAAGAGCTTTCCTATATACATAGGCAGCCTTTTCAATCACGGCATCGCCTACCGCAAGTTTATCCTTCAGCCTATCAAGTTCGCTAAATGCTTGTCTAAAGTTACGATCTACTGGCTCATGAACTTGACTTCTGCTATCCCAAGTTCTTAATCGCTCGATCGTGCTTTTCATAGATGCAGATAATGGTTTTCCTGAAGCATCTTTGTCAACCGGTCCGATAATAGTTGCAAGACCCATGTCGTGCATGGCAAGTGATGTTGGAATTCCTGCACGGCTCCTATCCTCATGTTCTTCTTTGGAGAAGGCGCGCCATTCAGGCCCCATCTCTTCTATTCTTTCGGTAATTACAAAACCGCAATTTCCACAGAACATCTCACCACTCGAATTATCAGTAACCATTGGCCCCTTTCCACAGCGGGGACATCTATTACCAAACATCGAAATGTCTTTTACCAATTTTCACCACAAAATCTTAGACGGCTTTTGCCATCTTATATAAATATTTTATTTTAATATATAAAGATTATGATTAAAACTATTTCGTTTATTATAAGTTTAACGGATTTGATATATGCATTCATTTATATAGCGATTTATTAATCAAATCCTCTGTAATTTTAAAAATTTTATTGATAAGTCAGCAACAGAGTGAGATCGGGATAACGGGATTAAATTGATGACGTTAAATATTAATTAAAGGTTAGTGCAAAAAGAAATCTAATGCAACATACATCCAGAATTCCTAGATGGATAGTGGAAAACGATCCAAGTTGGGAGAAATCAATCGACTCTGACCCTCAAGTTCAAAAATGGATCAAAAAGGGGACGAATATTCAAGCGGTTTCTACCCCGACCAGTATTTCTTGTGAGATAATAGGTGAGACAAGGGACGCAGGCGTTTTATTAAATCCTCTGTCTAGTTTCATAGCACAGAACAAGCGTGAAACGCTGACAGGTGGTGATCTTATCAAATATCTTTCAAGCAGTTATTTAAACCCTGGAATGAGTGGTTCGCCCAGTTTTGATATTACTCGAAGCAAGTTCTTTAAATCACGCAACTGATGCGATAACGCATAGTAATTTAGATTATGCATACCCGTCAAGCACATATAGAATAGGATGAAACTGTCATGTAAATCAATGCTCTCTTGCGCCTGCTTGCGCAAGTTGCCTCAAATGACAGGGTGAAGAGTATAACTCTCCATTTAAGATCGGTTTTCAGGCTTTTTTTACTTACACCCTCATGGGCTATAGGATATAACTTGCCGAATTATTGTAATTGAAAATGCATATATTAATGAAGAATATAATTTCTGCGTGCAAAAACTAGTTGTTTTGCCTTTGATGATCTCTCTCTTCGTATTTTCTGTATTTTCAAATATATCGATACACGCTCAAACACAAACTGTAAAGAAAGGCGCATTTGTTGATCAAGTAAATTTTATACATTATCTTGACGAGAACTTGGCTCTTCAGGATCTAAAGGCTGGTAAGATCGATACGTATTTTGCAAACATACCTTTGCAAGTAGTATCAGATGCAAAGAGCGATCCAAATCTTAACGTATATGAAACAACAGGAGAATTTTCAGATCTTTTGTTAAATCCTGCACCAGCGAAAAGCTCGACAGGTGACTTGAATCCATTTTCAATAAGACAAGTCCGGTTTGCGATGAATTATTTAGTTGACAGAGACTTTGTGGTCAATGAGATTTTGAAAGGCTATGGGACTCCACGGATCGACCCATTTGGAATATATTCTCCAGAATATCTGAATGTAATCAATACAGTACAGTCCTTTGGATTTAGGCATAGTCCGCAAATAGCAGACAAGATGATATCTGATGCTCTGTCACATGTTGGCGCTACAAAGGACAATAATGGTAAGTGGATTTATAATGGAAAACCAATTACCCTCAAAATACTTATTCGTAGCGATGTTTCTTACAGAAAGTCAATTGGTGAAGCCGTGGCTTCAGATTTGGAAAATATAGGTTTCACTGTCATAAGGGATTATGGTGATTTAAACAAGGCAAACGCCATTGTATATGGTTCTGACCCACAAGACTTTAAATGGAATATCTATCCAGAAGGATTTGCATCATCAGCATTTGCAAAGTATAATCCTGTAACAGCTGCTCAAATGTATGCCCCTTGGGATTCGCAAATGCCTGGAAAGCGAAATCCAGCTTTCTGGAATTATGAAAATTCTACATTGGACAAGATTACACAAAAAATAGTATTTGGAAACTTTAGCTCTGAGAACGAACGCAACAATCTTTTAAGAAGTGCTATAAAAGACGGCATTCAGGAATCTGTAAGAGTTTTCGTTGCTACCAATATTGATCCCTATGTGGCTACAACGAATGTCAAGGGATTAATAAATGACTTTGGCGCTGGAATTACTAGTAGATTATCTCCAATCAATAGCAGATTGGAGAACAACAGTACGACGCTTAATATAGGTATGAAGGAAATCTACGTAGGAGCATGGAATAATATTGCTGGATTCAGTGACCGATATGCTACAGTTGAAACCGCGGATATAACGGATCCTGCAGTCTTTGTTCATCCCTATAACGGCGAAGTAATACCATTCCGTACGCCTTGGACCGATATCCAAACAAATGGACCTCATGGTAAACTTGCGGTCGCCCCTGATGCTATCATATGGGATCCAATAAGCCAACATTGGAAGAAGATTGGAAGTAGTCGCAACAATAATGCTACAGCAATTAGTAAAGTTACTTATGATTTGATATACAGCCGATGGCATAATGGAGCAATGATGGATAAAAATGATTTACTGTATTCTTCCTATTTTGGGCATCAATGGGGGACTAATACTGGACCTGGTGACAAAACAGTAGACTCAGAGTATACTAGTCAGGCTGCTCAGGCCATTAAATATGATAAAGGAATCAGGTTTCTCTCTAACAACAAAGTAGAATCATACATCGACTTTTGGCACTTTGATAAAAAAGAGATCGCAGGAGCAGGGCTAGTATGGGCCGCAGAACCATGGGAAATAACTGCAGCTTCTGAACGGCTGGTCGAGGATGGCAAGTTTGCTTTTTCAAAAACTGATTCAACCTCTAAAGGTGTCGATTGGCTTTCTCTGATAGTTCCATCACATGCAAATGCAATAAAAGATGAGCTTCAGAAGATGAAGGCTGAAGGGTATGTGCCTGTTGCATTGAGGGATACAGTCAGTGCTGATGATGCAAAGAAAAGATACGACGCAAGTATTAACTGGATAACACAACACAATAACGCAATAATTGGCAATGGTCCATTTTACCTTGATAATTACAATCCTGCAGGAGGGGTTATTGCACTTAAAGCATTCCGTGATAATTCATATCCATTTGACGTGGGATATTGGAATAAATACGAACATCCAAAATTAGCATCAATTGAAAATGTCAATGATCTTCCCAGATTCATACGGTTAGATCAACCGGTGAACATGATAATAAAAGTGAATGTAGATGGAAAACCAAGTAATAACGCTACATTAAACTATTACCTTTCTAACAGTGACGGAAATGTTATTCTAAGTGGAGTGGGTAAACCTATCGATAACACAATTGGTAGCTTTTCAATTAATCTTGGCAGTAACGATACCAAGAAACTATCTGTTGGTCCAGATACTTTAAAAATATTCGCCAGCAGTTTTGATGCATATAAACCGGATATACTCACTAGGCTTGTCATAGCTGTAAGAACTGTGGGTACGGCACAACGATGATATGTTGTAGACTGAGACCCAAGAAGGTTTCAAGGAAAATTCAAATAACATTATGACATAACAACAGTGATGGATCAGCAAACAAAAAGACCCTTTGTTATAAGATGTAGCTATCTTTCTTATATTACCATTTGAATAGCAAAGGGGTTCCCTGACAATTGGTTATTATAATAGAAAAAACCTTTTAGGAGCACTCGTAATGGGATTCAAGTGGTTCTTGCTCCTTAGGTTAGTAAGGATGTTTATTACTTTAAGCGCAGTCCTTTTGATAACCATCGCCTTACTAGGAGCCACTATGGATGACATCCTTAAACGTAATGCGCAGCTAAGTGTTATAGAACAAGTCAGTCAGGACGCAAAATTGAACAGCAGTTTTAAAAATCAGCAAGAACAACAACGCTATGTCAACAACCAGATAAATGCAAGAATCCATGCACAAGGACTCGATGAGCCATGGTATTCACCAAAATCGCTAGGTACGAAGTTATTCAAGACGATGACATTAGATCTCGGCAATGCACTATTCTTGACCAGCGATTCCGGTTCCGAAAAAGTCAGTAATATAATAATGGAAAAATTACCTAACACGGTGTTACTATTTACAACGTCTACAATTATAATTATACTTATTGGTCTATACCTCGGGTCGTATTCAGCTAGCAAGATTGGATCTTTTCTTGACAAGTTTACTTCGGCATCTGCTATATTCAGTATAAGCGTCCCAACTTTTTTTATAGGCATGATAATGATCGTAGTCTTTGCATTTGTTTTACACATATTCCCGTCAAGATCCATTCCTTTAACTAATCCTAGCGATCCACGTTATATGTTAGACCTTTTATATCATATGATATTACCACTAATCACTCTAATTTTGGTTGGATTTGGTGGCTGGGCCTACACAGTCCGTTACTATGTTATTAATATTTTCAATGAAGACTTCATCGCTGTTAAAAGAGCACAAGGAATCTCAGAAAGAAAGATAACTTATTCGCACGCTTTAAAAAATGCAGCCCCACCGACTTTCCTATCAGTTGCGTTGCTCCTCTCCAGCTCAATTATAAGCGGTTCAATTCTTGTCGAGATAGTTTTTAATTGGCCAGGAATGGGTCTGCTTGCCTTCCGTGCCATCAGTGTAATGGATATTCCTGTGATAATAGGCCTGACGTATGTTACAACGCTTATCTTTGTTATCACTATATTCGTTGTCGATCTAATGTCTCAGTACTTTGATCCCCGAGTGAGGGTAGGATGAGTGTTAAAACAATATTAAAAAGCGATTTTTTAAATAAGTTTAGAAGATTAAAAAGCGGGATCGCCGGCGTTACCATACTTTTCGTACTTATCGGTATATCAGTATACGCCGCCGCTGCCGTGCCATTAGACTCATTTAGGCAATGGAACAATCCGAACTATTGGATAAAGTATCCTAAATCAGCCATGCCGGCATGGACAAATCTTTTCTCTTCGAAAAAGCAGCCAGAGCAGTTGATTAAGGACGATGCTATAGTTACAGAGGGATCCTTGCAAGGTGTAAAGAATATAACGTATACCTATAAATTTGCTTTTAACTACGACTTTTTCCCTAATGATTTCATGTTAAGTTATGTGGTACAGTATGGCTCCATCCCTCCTATATTCGACGTTCAGTTAGGGAGGCCAGATGGTGAATCCTTCGACTTGATTTCATCTTCATTGCCTTCACCACAGGGGACTCACTATGTCTTCAAGGATACTCTTTTTTCAACGGATAGCCAAATTCAAGAGAGTCTTCGAAATTACATCGACAGATACTCTTACAACGTGGACGTGACAAGACCAGAAGTAATGATATTTTCTGCAAAGAACAATCCAAGTGTATTGAAAGGAATATACACGCTGAGGCTGACCTTCTCATTTTTTGATGAAAATAGATACGATAAAGTTCTAAACACGGAATTTATCCTTGGTGGCAAGGTATTTGGTTTATTGGGGACCGATGAACTGCGTCATGACTTGACGACAGGCATTATTTGGGGAACCCCTGTAGCATTATTCATTGGACTGTCTGTGGCCATTGTATCTACATTTATAGGCTTATTCTATGGATTGACCGCCGCCTACAAAGGCAAGAAAACAGAACCAACTCTGATGATGATAGTCCAAATCGTAATCAACATCCCTGTCCTGTTCATATTAATCATACTTGCGATAACGATAGGAAGAAGCATCTTTCTGATAGTGGGATTTTTTACGTTGTTTGGTTGGGTAAGTATGGCTTTAATCAGCCGTAGTATGGGGCTACAGATAAAGTCTTACGCGTATGTTGAAGCAGCGAAGTTGATGGGAGAATCCGATATAAAAATAATATTCAGACATATAATCCCGCAGTTGCTGCCGTTTGCTTTTGCAACTATAGCTTTGTCAGTCCCTTCCGCTATTTTAGCAGAATCTGGGCTGAGCTTCATTGGACTTGGAGATCCAACAATTCCTACTTGGGGCCAGATACTTCACGACGCACAGTCTTCAGACGCTGCCGCTAGGGGAATGTGGTGGTGGATAATGCCCCCTGGAGTAATGATAGGAATCACGACCGTAGCATTCGTCTTGATTTCCCGCGCGTTAGAATCTATAGTGAACCCTAGAATGAAGAAAATCTAATAATTATTGTTGGCTATTCAATCCATTTATGCCAAACAATCTTATCCTTTCAAGCATAGAATCTGAAAGCTTTATCGTGTACGCAGCTGCATCATCTGATGAAAGTTTTGAAAGTTCCTCCAAAAACTTGGTTTTATCTCTCCCTCGTTCGTACAAGCCACCAGACTCCTTTATGCAAAGAGGAAACTTTTGCATCTTGGTGCCATTCCAGCTTAAATGTTTGATAAATGATCTATAACTGTTGAGATCATACCAATCTAAACCCTTCTCCTCACAGAATGCAATCCACACATCGATGGTGTTTTGGAAGAAGGCCCTACTACGGAGTTCTTCGAGTGTCAATGTTGTTATTCAGAAACCATGAGTCGATATTCTTTTATTAAGTTTCTGCTAGAAAATCTTATAGATCGCTTCATACATCGCCATGGGGTAGAATTTCTAACTCCATCTCATTACCATTTCTATCAAATGCGCCCATACTCTTATCTACGTATGGATGGCTGATAATCACCGAAACCAGGCCGTAATAATTATTTAAATCCTCAAGGGATGGTCTATTAGAACCGCCAGGATGTGAATGAGCAGTGCCTATGTATGAAAGATCGAAAGGTAAATCATAGGTCGGAAAGCCAGAATAATAAGGACCATGGGAAGAAAACGGAGGAATTATCAAGCCATCTATGATAATTTGATGTCTCTTGCTTTTTCCCTGCAAAATTAAAATCCCTTCGTTAGGGTGCCAGGTCCTAGCATATGTGATAATTCCATCTGCAGCCTGCCGAGTCATAAGAACTTGCTTATTTCTTGTGGGCTGAGTTTTTTCCTTATCTTTACGTCTAAAGAACAATACTCAGGTATTGTAAACGTTTTATTTTAATATTGATTGTATAATAGAGAATCAATATTAGGACAAGATATTACGTCAGTTTTCTTCAAAATATGTAAAAATAAATTCGTTTAGATATCTATACTTAACTGCAATAAATTTTGTACGCACAGATTTTTTACAAACATGTTAGGAAGCATTAGATCAATTCTTCCTTGCCACTGAAAGCAAAGTAACCAGGATGTGAAGGTTAAGTGGTTTATGTCAACATATAATGAAATAACACTCCTGAGTTATATGAATCAGCTTCGCAGTACGAGAAAAAAGGGAAGAGTTAGGAGAAGGATGGCCGGTTATAGAGCTATTATAAAACAATGAAAGTGATCCGTAGCATACGATCATTAGGTTAGTGGTGATACAAGTACTACAGAGCAAAGAAAGGATGTTAACTAATTTAAATAAGATACTTTTGTTTAACAGTCACGAGTGATTATCGGGCAGAGTCTCAAGTTCAAAAATCAAATCCCATATTGATTGTTGCCTGTCTTTAGGATCGAGATCAATCATCTTCAATATACAGCGGTCTAGCTTTCGGGAAATTGTAGAATGGTACTTTGAAGGAGGGTCAACCGTAGGTCTATTCATTTTATCGTCATATGCAGGCGGTCTTATACGCGTCATCATTTCATAGAATATTATTCCCAGAGGAAAAATATCGGTACGGCCATCAACTAAATTATCCAGTGCAAACCATTGCTCCGGGGAACAATATCCTGGTGTTCCACCTATCTCCCCCTCTGCTGTCGTAGCTGTCAATGCTAGAGATTCTCTATTGATATCTTTCCCAAGCCCCCAATCTGTAATTTTTACTTCAGATCTGCTAGGATCTGTATACATAATATTATCTGGCTTTAGGTCTCGATGAAATAAATTGGAACTGTGCGCTTGCGCTAAGGCATTGCATGTGGGTAGAATGATTCTGTTGATAGTCCATTTCCTCTCGAAAACATATCTTTCATGACTACTGAACTTCTCATCCATGTGCTCTCTGAGAGAACCGCCAGTTAGATACTCCATTATGTAGTAGGGCTTGAAATTTGGATGCTCTCCTCCCATATTCCACTGGAATATCTTTACGATATTTGGATGATTTAAACGCGAAAGTATGTTAACTTCTCTTTCAAAGCGCTGCTTATTAGTGATATCAAAGTTCTTCAGTTCTTTTAGTGCATATCTTCTGTTATCGTCTCCTTGAATCTCATAGACTGTTCCAAAAGCACCTGATTTGACAGGCTTTATAAAATTGTATTTCAATTCTGTAGAATACTGCTGATAGCCTATTATGTTGTAGTCTCTAATGCTAAAGAGAGCCGCTTGTTGAAAGTTTCTATCTGATAGAAAAAAAGAGTTTCCATCTCTCTAGTATATTTTATACCTCTTATTATTCTGCGCCAACGCTTGGACCATCATAGCGATGTATATGTTTCTCAATTCTATACAAAGCGGTATCGACATAATCATCAGTAATTAGCGATGGTATATTAATACAACATGACATGGGGAGTAATGAGTTTATTTTGTACAGGATTTTAATCTTCTTATCTATGTCTGATTCATTGTAGCAATCATCCACTAGCTTTGTGATTATAGGGTGTTGTATTACATTAGTCAACTATTCAATTCCTCCTTTAACATGTAGTATGGTATCTGAAATTTTTACAAACGTCACATTTGTCTGCCATAAACATTCTTTCCCAAGAAAATTCAGTACCATTCCTGATGTGTTCAAAGAGCACTCCACACTGCTTGCATTGGTGAAGGCTTTGTGCCACCTTATTCCGACTATTTCTTGTTTCGGAAGCAAAATGTATTCTTAGGTTCATACTTATGTATGCCCAATATAGTATAAATATGATGTACGTTAATGTATCTTAATAAAGACATTTAATGTATATACTTATATATATGGAACTTGTACTCATATGTAACAATCTGAAATGGCCTCCCAAACCAGAACAAAATTATATAAAGTTGAATCAAAATCCTCAAAAACTGGAGTAAAAACCTATAGACATTCAATTTTTCTAGAAAAGGCCTTTGTTGAAGATAGTCTGTTTCCTTTCAAGGCTGGTGAAAATCTGAGCGTAAGAATAGATGAAGATAGATTGATTGTTACGAGGGTCAAAGACTAGACCACCATCTTGCCGCCACGAGTTGTCGGACGCAGCCCTATATTAACTCGTGAATATCATTTAAAGTCCCCCTCCTCCCTGTTGGGGGTTCCAAATCTTAAAAGGGACGGCAAAAGCTCATCGCTATGAGTCTTTTTCCAAATGAAGACATCCAAACCAAAGAAATTGAATCATGGAAGGGTTTTGCGAATAGCTTGAAGTCAGAAGAATACAAAGAAACATTCAATAAAATGTTAAATGATTGCTACAAGTACGCCAATGCAATTAATGCTAAGGGCGAACCTTTTCCTACTGAGTCATTACTTATGTCACTTTTGCTATCGCAACATAAGATGATTGAGTGGTTAACCGCCAAATACCAGATTAGCAAGATATAAGGGTTGGTTGGATTTGCTGAATCCACAATCTCAAGATTTTATATTAAAAGAAAGCCATCTGATGCTCCTCCATACATATAATATAAGACTGATGATGGGGGAGAAGATTGAAATCTGCTAGGAATATATACACGATCATTCACTCGCCCGTGACCAGCGTTCTAATCCTCTCTTGTCATTGTATTGAATAGGTTTGCCAAAGTGTCATTGGAAAGGGCAATAATAATAGTGTCGGCAGTATACATTTATCTCACAGGAGTAGTGGGTCCATTTTATAATGATTTACCATTTGGTATAATAATCACCCTGTAGTGAGTGGTATAGACGAGAAAATATTGTCTGAGAAAGAGCAAGAAATAAGTAGACTTAAAGATGTAGCAAGGAAGTCAAATGATGAGAATACTGTAAGAAGTGCCATTGATAAACTTGCTTTGTACGGAAAAGATGGGATAAAACCTATAACTGATATTATCGGGGCACCTGTCGTAGATGAATCGATGAAACAATATGGCCTAAATGCGATCAAGAGAATAAGAATATTTACTCCTTTCAATCCTTAGAAACTAGAGTTCATTAAAATTGAACTGAACTTTCGGGTTCTTGACCCTGTTAACCGTCGCGTCAGTCGATATTATTAACACTATATACTATATATTATCATATTTATGAAGTCCTTATTCAGAATAAGCGATATGAATAACAGTTTAGAACCTTTTAAGCAACGTCGCTTAAATCATGATGTCGATAGGATCTTAACACATGACAGACATCGCAAAAAAGATTAAGAACAAAATTCAAGGTACAGAGGCAAAAGCCAAGACTGAAGAAATCATGCTAAAGGGAAACCAAGCTCAGAAACGCTCAACAAAGCCAAGATAAAAACAAAAGATGCCTTATAGGTTAGTATACTAAGAAGATATAGGAAATTATATGTTCTCTTTTCTTAACAATGCAAGAGGTTAGGCAGCTTCTGTCTCTATACGAAGAACATTATCGTTATGGTTGAGAATCAAATCGTCAACTTGGACCTGGAAGTTTAAGCTGCTGGTCTAAAGATGTAACTGAACAACCACAAGTCTTTTAGTTGATGGAGTAGGATATCTGAAGACTTTTTGTTATTTGATTGAATGAGAATGCTATCTTTTTTAATGGCGATATACAAGAAATGAGTTGGATCATGACTAATACTTGTTCTGTTCTACTCCTCGAATTGGGACTTGCAGCATTTGATGAAAATAATCGTTTAATTGTTTCAAAGAAATTTGATAACCCAATACAGTCCTATCGGTTGCTAAAAAGCGGCGAAAATTCTCTCGAACTCAAGGAGCTTATTGAAAGGATACGTTCTTTTGATTACATATTAGTAAATGATGCAAATATGGCATTCGTTCTACAACAGTCTGGCTTGAATAGCCATGTGATGCCACAAGAAGAGCAAAACAACATTCAGAACACAAAACCTGCATATATTGTGCAATCTAACCTAGCAATGAACGAAATTGAGGCAACGCAGGCACTGAGAAATTTTGCTATCGAATTTTCTTCAGTTAGGGTAAAAGAAGCTTCCGAAAAACTAGATCTTCACATAATACAATCAGTTAATGCTTTGGATGAGCTTGACAAAATAATCAACGTTGTAGGAGCCAGAATGCGCGAGTGGTATGGTTTACACTTTCCGGAGCTTGACAATTTGATCCAAAGCCTGATAGCGTATGCAGAAATTGTGACAAAGGCTGGTTTAAGAGAAAATATCACGAGACAGATAATAGAAAATGCCGGTATGCATGATAGAAAAGCAGAGATCATAATGGATGCAGCCAAAAGAAGCAAGGGAGGTGATATGACTACGGAGAACCTCGTGATTGTAAAAAAAATTGCGCAGGAGATTATATCCCAGTCCGAGTTACGCAGGATTTTATCCGACCATATTGAAATTGCAATGGATCTTGTAGCTCCAAACGTAAAGAGCCTGTTGACCGCTTCGGTGGGAGCAAGGATTATTGCCAAAGCAGGCAGTTTAAGCAGATTGGCTGTCTTGCCTGCAAGTACTATTCAGGTCCTCGGCGCAGAGAAGGCATTATTCAGAGCCCTCAAGACCGGTACGAGACCTCCGAAACACGGTCTTATCTTTCAACACCCATTAATCCATTCGGCTCCAAGATGGCAGCGTGGTAAAATTGCAAGAGCCATTGCATCGAAAGTTGCAATCGCCGCAAGAATTGATGTTTACCGTCACTCTGAAAAGGATTCCTCTATTTTAGAGCGCTTGGAAAGGCGAATTAAAGAGATTCAAGAAAAATATAAGGAACCACGCTTGGAGAAAGATAGAAGTAGAAGATATCATCTCGAAAGCAGGCAGAGGCAGTTTACCTCCTTCGGAAGAGATAAACGGGACAAAAGCAATAGGAAAAACAGGAAAAAGTTTGGAAAACGACGGTATTAAACAGAGTCGAAAATTCTTCAGTTTCAACGTGGCGTTGACTAACAACCTTACTGTATAATGCACAGATAATATAATGCCATGGCAAGTACCTGTATTGTGTAGTACAAGTGTCAGATAATAACCAACACGCGCATGATGAAGACAATGGTTCAGATTTTGACGTCATTAGATGGATGGTAATTGATGGGGAGAAACATCTTGCGACATTGAATCTAGTTACAGGCAACAATGTTTATGGGGAAAAGATGGTCAAGTATAAAAAAGATCAGTTTCGGATATGGGACCCATTTAGAAGTAAACTTGCAGGGGCACTGAAAAAGGGACTGAGAAAATTACCCATAGCTAATGGAACGAGGGTTTTGTATCTTGGTGCATCAACAGGTACAACCGTAAGCCATATCTCCGACATAATTGGTTCCAGTGGTATTGTTTTTGCAGTGGAACCTGCTGTAAGAGTTGCAAGAGAGCTGATTGAGAACGTTGCATCTAAGAGAAGAAACGTAGTTCCTATAGTTGAAGACGCAAGAAAACCACAATCATACTTTTCAGTCTTTGGCAAGGTAGACGTGGTGTACTGCGATATCGCACAACCCGATCAAACTGAGATCGCAATCGGAAACTGCCGTGTTTATCTGAAACCAGGGGGTGCACTGTTGATAATAATTAAAACAAGAAGTATTGATGTTACTATGGAGCCTAAAGCAGTTATAGTCCAAGAGGCGAAAAGACTAGAAGAGAACGGTTTCCATATCGATCAAATCATTAATTTGGACCCATTTGATAAAGACCATGGCATAATATATGCTATCTATCATCCAAATTGAATTGAGTTATCTTGTAAGTTGACACTTCTTCAAGCATGTCTCTTAGCGGCCTCCAAGACTTTCTTGCAAATCTGGGGGCACATTTGTATTCCGACACCCAATTTCTGATAAACCGCATCGTCTTCACGTCAGATGGATATCCGCTACCAATATTACAATGGGTTTTTCGGATTTCTTGGATTTCCCCATCTCTAACAAATTTGGCTATGATTGAGGCTGCAGACACAACTATATTCAGGCTATCGGCGTGGTGCATTGAATATAACTTCGATTTTGATGTTATCAGACGAGATTCAATATAATGCTTGTATCGGCCAGGATCCGTGTCACAGGAGTCCACATAAACCATGTCTGCTTTTAGGTTATCAATAACATAAGCCATCGTCTCCGCTTCCAATTTATTCAAGCCTTTGGAAAAAACGTTTTCATCTATTACGCTACAATCTATCTTGTAGATGCAAAGAGAATCGACCATTTCGCTGACGATTGCAAATAAGCTGGTACGTGCCTTAGCAGTCAGCATCTTTGAATCTCGCACGCCTACGTGATGCAAATCCATAATCCTATCTTGCTTGATACTTATACCAGCTATTACCAAGGGACCAATAATTGAGCCTCGCCCCGCTTCGTCTACCCCTCCTATCAAAACACGTTTATCGTCTGCTATGGGCTGCAAATATGATGATTCGTCCTATTTAAATTCATAATAAGATGAGTAATTATTATTTATTGCGTTTTTTAAGGGGAAACTTATTTTATAACGATTGATTGATA